>Ga0209986_10004867_pt1 | contig 11293 bp, 8 predicted proteins | sample BlataG_FD_183168 | JGI IMG/M metagenome (GOLD analysis project Ga0209986, IMG submission 183168) | Deep subsurface microbial communities from Black Sea to uncover new lineages of life (NeLLi) - Black_00105 metaG (SPAdes) (version 2) | ecosystem: Environmental > Aquatic > Marine > Oceanic >...
TTAATAAAGGAATTGGAATCTCAAAAATTGAAGGATTGAAAAAATACGCTTTAAAAATACTTGGGGCTCTGAAAGAGGTGCCTGACGAAGAGATAGAAAGTGAAATGAATGAAGATCAAGGAGATAATATTAAAGAAAAATGAATACTCAGGTGGCAAGTTCAAAAGAGGAATTTATGAAAAAAAAGTATTGATGGAAAAGATAAGAATAAGCCGAATTACGGTCTTGGTTTATTTTTAACTCCCCCTTGTTATTCATTAAACTTTTTTTGAATATACTTTAAGAAAAATCTATGCACTCTCTTTATTTAAAAAGACAAAAAAATATTTTATTTTATACCAATGAGGCTTACTGAACAAATACAGATGAAGAAAAGGGGGAATTTATCTTGTTTATGTTATTTATCTAAGAATTTATATAATTTAGCAAATTATTACGTTAGGCAAGAATTTTTTTATCTGGGTAATTGGTTGAGATATTACGATTTATGGTATATGTTAAAAGATAAAGAACCATATAAAAAATTGCCATCACAAACAGCACAGCAAATATTAAGATTATTGGATAAAAATTGGAAATCTTTCTTTAATTCTATGAAAGAATGGAAAATACATCCTGAGAAATATCGAGGAAGACCCAGACCACCAAAATATAAGAAGAAAAATGGTGAGTTTATTGTTATTTTCACGAATCAACAATGTAGAATTAAAAATGGTTATCTACATTTTCCTGAAAAAGTAGATTTATCTCCAATTAAAACTCGAATAAGAGACCAATTGCATCAAGTAAGAATAATTCCTAAGGGATTATATTATATTTTAGGGATTATATATTCAAAGAAAATAAAGAATCTAAGCCTAAATAAGGATAGGGCTATAGGAATTGATTTAGGGATAAACAATATTATAACTATTGTAAATAATGTAGGGTTAAAACCCACTATTATTAAAGGCGGTATTGTGAAATCCATAAATCAACTCTATAATAAAAATATTGCGGAACTAAAATCAATTAAAGATAAGCAGGGAATCAAGTTCGAGACTAAAAGATTAAAAAGGATTACAGCAAAACGGAACAACAAAATAAATGACATATTTCATAAAATTTCAAGAAAAGTTATTAATTATTGTATTGAAAACAATTTCGGAACAATAATAATCGGTTATAATAGAGCATGGAAGCAGAAAGTAAATATAGGAAAGATCAATAATCAGAAATTTGTTCAAATACCATTTTTCAAATTAATAAATCAAATTAAATATAAATCGGATTTAGTTGGTATAGATATTATTATCGTTGGGGAGTCTTTTACTTCCAAATGCAGTTTTTTGGATAAAGAACCTATCAAAAGGCATAAAAAATATGCGGGAAAGCGAATAAATAGAGGTCTTTTTAAGAGTCAAAAAGGAATTCTTATCAATGCTGATGTGAACGCTGGGTATAACATAATAAAAAAAGTAGTCCCAAATGCGGTTTCTGCGGATGGGATAGAGGGTGTGGGGTTACATCCATATTCTATTGCTATACAGTAAAAATAGTTAAACAGAATTAAATTTTAATTGAAAACAAGGGAAATTAAAAATAACCTTGCTGAGAAATAAAAAATAAAAATTAAAGAAGATTAGTAATGCAGATTATTCTTTGTTCTATTTCTTCTTTTTTTTGATCTAATTTTCTTATATTCTCGTTAATCAATTTTTTTTTAATACTTTTTTTAATCAATTACGAAAACTACGTTTGTTTTAATATCTACGAGGTTGTTCTGCTCTTTCAGTCACTACTACGTCACTAGCTTGTGGACCCTTTTGTCCCTCTGTTACATTAAATTCTACTTTATCTCCTTCATATAAGGTTTTAAAACTAGCATCTTCAGATTTAATAGAGCTAAAATGAACAAAGACATCCTTTTCTTCCGAGCCTTCCTCATAAGTAATAAAACCATAGCCTTTTCGGCTATTAAACCATTTTACAGTACCATTTACCATTCTTAAAAACCTAAAAACAATTTACTTAAATTGTCCTATATTGAGACAATTAATTCTAAATAATGTTAGCTTATAATAAAACTTGTAGTATTTCGAATTATATAATAAAAATTTTAATTTTAAAAAGAAAAAGAGGAAAGCATTATGGAAGATATTATATTATATGAAAAAGAAGGAGATATTGGTAAGATAACAATAAATAAACCGGAACAGCGTAATTCTTTAGACTTAAATACCATTAATAAAATAATTGAAGCCTTCAATAAAAGCGCTAAGAATGGAGATGTTTGTGTAATATATGCTGCTGAAGGAAAACATTTCACGGTTGGAGCTGATCTCAAATATGGCTATGAAATGCTTACCAATCCTGATAGATTGGCTGAAGCAATGGAGTTTCTACAAAGCTGGCAAGTATTAACAAGAGCTATGTTGGCACATCCCGGTGTAATTATCGCTGGTCTTCATGGATGGGTCATTGGAGGAGGTTTTGAACAATTACTTTGCTGTGATTTGAGAATTGCTGCTGCTGATACTAGGATTATGCTTCCAGAATTGGGCATGGGTCTTTTCTTTTCGAATGCTTCTACAAAATTACTACCACGAATAGTTGGTGAAAGTCGAGCCAAACAGTTATTTTATTTGGGTAATGAAATTAGTGCAGAAGAAGCTCTTAATATGGGTTTGGTTAATATTGTTTGCAAGCGTGAAGGTCTTAGAAGGATTCTTAGAAAAACTGCTAACTCAATTGTACAAAAGGATCATTTAGCACTTCGTATAACTAAAAAATTAGTAAACGAAAACCAAGATAAGAGTATTGAAGCTGTTCTAGATAGTGAAGCAATTGCAATGATGGAAACAGGCCAATCTGAAGGGGTTAAACGTAGAATTACACAATTTGCATCAGGGAAACACTAAAAAAAAGGGAAATTGTATAATATTAAATATTAATAAATTTTAAATCTCATTGTTCTTAATGATTAACAGATATGCTGCAATTTTGTTCTCAAATATCGGAAGAATTTCCAGAATTTTACATTGTTTATGGTAATAATCGAGCGAGATATCCTTATTCCAACTCTTTATTAGTCCAAATAGATAAAAATAGTCATTCAGCAATCCTTTTTGATAATGGAATCGGTCATAGACTAATCAGGAAATTGAAGAGAGAATTTAAGATCCAAAAGACCTATCTTAGCCACTGGCATGAAGACCATGTGTCAGGTTGCGCTCTATTTAAAAAACATGAATATTATTGCCATAATCTGGATATTCCTCCTCTTAGAGATTTAGATTTATTCATAGATTTGTATGGGGTCAGAGGAACACCAGCCGAAAAAGAATTTATTCCAATTATGCAGTTTTTAAAAATTGAGCCTTTAAATGATATTAAAATAATACGAGATAATGATTTAATTCCTATAAGAGATGATTTAAGCGTTCGAGTAATTCATACACCAGGACATACTGCTGGGCATTGTAGCTTTTTTGAACCTAAAAGTAAAATAATTTTTTTGGCAGATATTGATTTATCAAAGTTAGGACCAATGTATCTCTGTCAAGATGCAAATGTAAACGAGTTCGAAGAATCCATTAAAAAAATTTTGAGTTTAGATATTGATTATGCCATCTCTGGACATAATGGTCTATTTACTGGAAAAAAAAAAATAACAGATGCTTTAAAGCGCTATTTAAATGTTATTTATGAAAGGGATAATAAAGTGCTTAACCTTTTAAGTGAGAAAATTCCTAAAACTACTAAGGATTTAATTAAAAAACGTATAGTATATAAAAATTATGAAGGAGAATTCGCAAACTATCTTGTCATCTCGGAGGATTTTATAATTCAAAATCATTTTGATCGTCTTATGCAAAAAGGAATAATAAAAAAAGAAGATAATGGTTATATTTTATCATAAAAGTTCTTCTATTGGTTTATATGGATATCCAAATTCATCTGCTACTGGTTTTAAAACAACATTTCCCTTGAAAGTATTAACACCTTTTCTCAATGGAGCGTTATTTTTTAATACTTTGATAATATCTTCATCTGAAATTAAATCAACTAGATATGGGAATAAATTTTCAGACAATGCTTCAGTTGCAGTTCTAGGATATGCTCCCGGCATATTAGTCACGCAATAATGAGTAATTCCTTCTTCAATAAAAGTGGGATTATCATGACTTGTTGGTCGGCTTGTTTCTATGCACCCACCTTGATCTATAGAAATATCTACAATTACAGAACCAGGTCTCATACTTTTTACCATTTCTCTAGATATTATTCTTGGAGCTTTAGCATTTGGAATTAGGATAGTTCCTATTAAGAGATCGGCTAATTTTACATACTCTCTTAAATTTTTCAAATTTGATTTTATTACAGTGATTTCCTTTGGTAAAATATCGTTTAAATCTCTAATTGTTTTATTATTTTTCTCTAAAATTATCACTTGAGCTCCTAATCCAGCCGCTACTAATGCTGCATTCTTACCAGCAGTCCCTCCTCCTAAAACTACTACATACCCGGGGTGAACACCAGATGCTCCTCCTAATAATACTCCAGAACCTTTATTTTTTATGGATAATAGATTTGAACCAATTATTGCACCGATTCTTCCTGCAATTTCTGACATTGGTATTAAAATTGGTAATTGGCCATTTTCTAATTCAACTGATTCAAATGCTAATGTTATAGATTTACCATTAACAAATGTTTGAGTTAATTCTCTATTTGCTGCTAAATGTAAAAATGAAAATAAAATGGGTCCTGGGTTAAAATAATTAAACTCTTCGGCAAATGGGTCCTTTACCTTCACAACTATTTCTGATTCCGAATATAATTTCTGTTTCGAATCAATAATTTTCCCACTGGCTTTAAAATACTCTGCATCTGAAAAACCTGCGATCTTGCCAGCTTCGTGTTCTATATTTACATTATGGCCCATTTGAACTAAATCTTCAACATTAGCTGGAGTTAAACTAACTCTTCCTTCACCAGCTTTAATTTCTTTTGGAATTCCAATAATCATAATCAGATCAACTTTATATTTTTTAATTTCATTTATTTATAAATTTTGAACTAAATTATATCTATCTAAAGAAGCTTTAATTGATAATAATTCACTTCTATTTGAAAATTCAATTGTTTTATAATGAATAAAAATGAATTCATTATTTGTCGTAAAGGAAATATTCCTCTAATCTTATCAATTCCCCATGGGGGTACAAATAAATTCGAAGACATCTTAAACGAGAGAGAATCGGGAATAAAGGGAATAGATAAAAATACAATTAAAATTGCAATAAAATTAAAAGAATCAATTAAAAACTATAGTCAAGAAAAATTTAAAACCCAAATAACTCCCTCATTAATCTTTTCAGATGTTCACAGAAGTCGAATAGATTTTAATAGACCGCCTAGCGAAGCATACCCAGCTAATTCAAAATTATCAGAAAAAATATATAATGATTTTCATGAAAATCTGGAAAAATTACTTTTATATAATTTTCAAAATTGGAAAGTTTCATATCTAATTGATATTCACGGTTTTGAAAAGTCCAAGAGACCCCCCGGCTTCATGAATGTAGAGATAGTAATTGGTACGAAAAATTTACAAACATTATTTCCTGAAGGTCAGCCTAAAAATGAGAAACATAAAAATATTAGAAATTTAATTATTGAAGAATTACACAAAAATAACATTTTTGCTGCACCTGTATGGCCAAGACAAAAAGAATATGTTCTAACTGGTGGATATATAACTCAAAAATATGGTGCAGAATATTATAATTTTTCCAAATCAATGCAAATAGAATTTTCTGATGAAATTCGGTATAATGATGAAAAGCTTTATTTAAAAGTAATTCGCATATTATCTAAGACTTTGTCTAACTTTTTTTTATCTAAGTAATTTGATTATTTATAAATAATTTACAAGATATGTTTTTTTTTTAAATTATATCTCCCAAGAAAAGATGACAACGATGAAAAAAATAGGAAAAATTTCTTTAAATGGTGAATGGAGTCTAAAAAATAAAGCTAGATCAATCAATATCCCTGCTTTAGTACCCGGTTCGGTATATGAAGCTTTACTTGAAAATAATGTTATTGTTGATCCATTTTATGGGATGCATGAGCATGAAATGTCTTGGGTATACGAATCTGATTGGCAGTATGAAACTACTTTCGATGTACTTGATGATATATTAAAGCATGAAAAGATTATTCTCCGATTTAATGGTATTGATACAATTTCGGAAATTGAACTGAATGATAATTATATTGGAACAACGAATAATATGTTCCGTAGTTATGAATTTGATGTAAAAAATTATATAAAAAACTCTGGAAACAGAATAAAGGTTATTATTCATAGTCCAACACAGAGAGCTCGTGAAGAAATTGAAAAATATGGTTATCGATTAAAAGAGGCTCCTGATGCTATTCCTGGAGTTCCATTTCTTAGAAAAGCACAATATTCTTTTGGTTGGGATTGGGGACCAAAGCTGCCAGATATGGGAATATGGCAACCTATTGAGTTAATTGGATATGATAAAATTAGGATCGATTCCGTTTATATTATCCAAAATTTTACATACAATAAGGATCCACTAGAAATTGCAAATCCAAAAGATATCGAGGATATTAAAGTTGAATTTGTTAATTTACAGATTCAAATAGAATTGGATACAAGCATTTTTTCAAAGGATCCTAACCAAGGTGTAAATATTGAAGTTAATGGATATTTTGCGAATGTAATTTTAACATCTCCTGATGGGGAAGAAATATCTCAAGAAGTTGAGATTAAGAATAAATTATTTTTTATTAAGATAAATATTAAAAATCCCAAGTTATGGTGGATCTATGAGCTTGGAAACTCTCATCTTTATGAAATCCAAGTATTTATTAAGAAAAATAATGTTATTATAGATTCACAAACGCACAAAATTGGAATCCGTGAAATCTGTCTTGTTCGAAATGAAGATAAATGGGGGGAGACCTTTTATTTTTTACTTAATGGAGTGCCTATATTTGCAAAGGGTGCAAATTGGATTCCAGTCGACAGTTTCATTCCCCGGGGAAAACGATTAGGGCTTTACTCAGCTAATTTAAAAAGTGCAAAAATGGTAAATATGAACATGATACGTGTTTGGGGTGGTGGGATCTATGAGGATGATCTTTTTTATGATCTTTGTGATGAATTGGGACTATTGGTCTGGCAGGATTTTCCATTTGCATGTGCTCTTTATCCCTATACTTCCGAATTTCTTGATAACTTTAAAGAAGAAGCAATACAAAATATCAAACGTCTACGTAATCATGCCAGTTTGGCTTTTTGGTGTGGAAATAATGAAAATGAATGGCTGATGGAGTTATATTTATCGAATATTTTTAAATCAGATTCAAACAAACGACGTCAATATAAGAAAGATTATGTAGAATTATTTGAAAAGCTTCTGCCAGAATTGATTAATGGGTATGATCATCAGCATGATTACTGGCCTAGTTCACCTTCCAATGGAGGAATCTTTAGAGAGGGGGGTAGAAATTTATTAAAACCAAATTCTCCTGATAGAGGTGATTCACATTATTGGATGGTATGGCATGCAGGAAAACAATTTTCTGCTTATCGCAAATTCAATTCAAGATTTATGTCAGAATTTGGATTTGAATCATTTCCATCAATGAAGACTATATCTTCTTTTTGCCCATCTGACCAATTTGATTTATTCTCGCCAATTATGGAAAATCATCAGAAAAATGCAGCCGGAAATAAGAAAATCCTAAAGTATATGAAGAAACGGTTTATAATTCCTAAAAAGTTTGAAAATCAAATCGTTTTATCCCAAATCACCCAAGCAGAGGCAATCGAATATGGAGTAGAACATTGGCGTCGCAATCGTAACGAATTTCATTGCATGGGATCTCTCTATTGGCAATTAAATGATTGTTGGCCAGTAGCTAGTTGGGCATCTCTTGATTATTTCGGAAGATGGAAAGCATTACATTATTTTAGCAAAAGATTTTATCAACCAGTTTTTCCTAGCGTTAAAGAAGATAAAGAATCTGTGGAGTTCTGGATAACAAATGATTTAAGATCTTCTTGTGAGTTTATGTTAAATTGGAAAATTATGAATTCTACTGGAATGATGCTAAAGCATGGTTCATTTAATTCAGAAATTTTACCATGCACTTCATTAAAAGTAGGAACTATTACTGTGAGCGAAATTAATAGAGACGAGATAAAGAGACAAAACAATGTGGTTTTTTTCAAATTAAAACATATGCATAATGGAGAAAAGATAATATCTCATGGATTTCGATTGTTTGATGCTCCAAAAAAGTTTAATCTGCTTGATCCTGAACTTTCATATAAATTTGAAGATATTTCTTTAAGTGAAAGTAATGCAAAATTAAAAATTCAAAACAAAAACATTGCTTTTTATGTATTCATAGATTCTGATTTAGTGGATTTCATAGCGTCTGATAATTTTTTCTCTCTGGAATCAAATGAATCAAGAATAATTACATTATGTAACATTAAACCAATTAATCATGAGAAAAAGCTCTCAAAACAAGAAATTCGGGATTCCATAAGAATTCGATCTTTATTTGATTTAATTAGAAATTAAATTCATTTAACTTTTTTTTAAAAGAATCAAGTAATCCCAATTTATTTTGAATGAAAACAAATAAAAGTACAATTAGATAAAATTAATAAAAATTAAATTATATATAGAAACACCGGTTTATTATTGATCATATTAATTTTTTACTGGTCAAGGAATAGAAGTCGTATCTTAAAAATAGTTGAGTTTAATGTCGCAACAAAATTTTGATTATGATGTTAGTATAATTGGTGGAGGTCCAGGTGGATCTACTGCGGGTTATTTATTGAGTAAGCTCGGACTTAATGTACAAATAATTGATAAGGATATTTTTCCACGACAAAAGCTATGTGGAGGCATAATTACTTTTAAAACCCTTGACCTGTTAAATAGGTTATATAAAGAAACGACGGAAACTCTTCTGGATAAAAAAATAATAAATTACCATACAAATCGTTTTGAAATTAATTATAAAGTAAAAAGAATAATGTCAATAAATATTTCTAAGTTTCCTTTTTACTTAGTGGATAGGCGAGTGTATGATAATTTCCTCTTGAATAAAGCAAAGGAAGCAGGTGTAGATGTAATTGAAGGTAATGAAGTTAAGAAAGTAAATTTAGACACTTGTGAAATTAATCTGTCGAAAGGTGATAAATTTAAAACAAAATTAATCATCGGTGCTGATGGAGCTAATAGTATAGTAAAGCAAGAATTTATACGTAATGGAATAATTAGTAAAGACAAATGGAATTATAATTTAGCTACAGGGCTTGAATGTTTTATTGACAGAAAAGATTTAGAAAAAGGCCTTTTTAAATATCCTATGATTTCATTTGGATTTTTAAGATATGGATATAATTGGTTATTTCCAAACAAAGATCAGGTAATTGTGGGTGTAGGGGGCCTCAATAGAAAAAATAAAGGTCTTTTCAAAAGAGCATTAAATAGATTCATAACTGCTTTGAAAATAAATCCCGATGTCGTCTCTAGAGTATCAGGACATCCCATTCCTTATGGAAATTTCCACGTTACCCCTATATATAAAAATAATATAATCTTAATAGGTGATGCAGCTGGTATTGCTGACCCGTTTTGGGGAGAAGGAATTTATTACACTCAAAAAACCGCTGAGTATGCGTCTTTGGCAATTTTAAAAAATTTAAAAGATTTAAAAAATTTAAAAAATTCTGCCATCCTCTATTTAAGTCTATTAACTAAGAATATTTATTCGGAGTTAAAATATGCAATGAAGCTTAGATGGCTTATTTTTAATCCAATAAATACCTTTTTTAATTATTATCCCACACATCTAATGTTAAAATTAATGAGAAACAAATTAATAGATATAACACAAGGGATAAGATCCTATAGATGGGGCCTGAAAAAATTTTTTAAACTTGGAACATATCTTCAATGAAATTATGTAAAGGTTAATTGTCAGAAATTTTTTTCTGCCCATACCAATCTTTTAAGTCCTCTAATCTTGATTTTATTTCTAAAAAAAGTTCACCTTTTGCGTCTTTATTAATTATTTCAAAAAGTTCGTTGCAAATATCAGAATTATCTTTTGCTATATTGTCATTCCATTCTGGGTCTTTTGATAAATCAAATAGTTTTTGGTCAGATTTATCATTAGATGTGATTAATGCATAGTGATCATCTTTATATAGTGTATACAGACTAAATCCGCATGTTATATAATCTCGATTTTCAATTTCATGATCATTTTCCTTATGAAATAATGAAAGATCAATGCCCTCAAAAGCATCATGCTTATCTTTCCCTAAAAATCCGAAAATTGTTGGTAAAATATCATGATTATAAACGTAAGACTTCTTAATTCTTTTTGGACCAATTAAGCCACCAGGAGGTTTGATCATAAAAGGGATATCTACAAGTTCAGGATATAAAAACATCGGAATTTTACCTGTTGCGTTATGCTCACCTATACTATGCCCATGATCGCTTATTAAAATAATTAAAGAATCTTCATACAATTCCATATTTTTTAATTCTTTAATAAAATAGCCAAACCAATTATCGCACATGGAAACCTCACCTGCATAGCAAGCTCTCATATATTTCAATTCTTCACCGGTAATATAATCTAAATTTGCACTATATGCAGGTTGGATTACTTTTTTTCCCTTATAATTCTTATCTACGTATAAGTTAAGAAATTTCTTAGGAGGATCCCAAGGCTCGTGTGGATCAAACTCATCGATAACACAAAGGACTTTTTTTGAATCTTTTGTATCTCTAATAAATTCAATTGCTTGTTTAAAAGTTTGCGCAGGAAAATAATCATTCTCATCTTTCCTATCTTGCACATTACTAAAATATTTTTTTAATATAGAACTTTGTCGCATCCTACCTCCAAGATGTTTGCAAATATGTTCTTTTACTTTTCGATTCAGTTCAAAATTGCCTCCTCTTAACCGCGCTCTAAATTTATCATTCTCGTGACCTCTAATCCAATTCCATTGATCAAATCCAAGGTGAAAATTCATATTAGGCTTAAATTGATGGTAAGTACTCGTTATAAATGAAGTAATGTACAGATCTTTTTTCAAATATTCTGCTAAATGAGTCTGGTGTGGAGGTATGGGGTCCCATCCTAGGATTTTAACTATGTCATCTGTCCGAAGAGCCGGCTTTTTATGATTAAAAGGAAAAGTTCGTATTCCAGTATGTATTGCTCT
>Ga0209986_10004868_pt1 | contig 11292 bp, 6 predicted proteins | sample BlataG_FD_183168 | JGI IMG/M metagenome (GOLD analysis project Ga0209986, IMG submission 183168) | Deep subsurface microbial communities from Black Sea to uncover new lineages of life (NeLLi) - Black_00105 metaG (SPAdes) (version 2) | ecosystem: Environmental > Aquatic > Marine > Oceanic >...
TGCGCAGTGGGAATACACCGGGTCCAGATACAAACTGGAGCATGTGGGATTCACTGGGTAATGGTGATGAGATTGCAGACAGTCTGAATTCCCAGTATTTACAATATCGAATACGAATGACCTATACCAATCCATGTTATCTGCCCTATTTATATGAAGTGCGCATTGGATATGGTCCCCTAATAAAAATTATTCTTGAGCCAGATCAGGCAGACAGTACCTTACCAGGTATAACGGTTAACTATAATATTTCCATTATCAATATAGGTATTGGGTTAGATACAGTTGACCTTGTTTATGAGCATAATACGACCTGGCAGGTTTTGCTTTTTGATTCTACTGGTATTAATCCGCTTGTTGACCACAATAATAATAGCATACCTGATGTGGTAATTAATATTAATGATACAATTCCAATTGTCTTAGAGGTTACTCCACCATTAGATGCCCAGGGTGGTGAGATCGATTCATTAATACTTACTGGTACTTCAAGTATTATGCCTGATTTGAGTGATAGCGTGCAAATATTGACGAGTATTCAGAGATTAGTAAATATCCTTGTTGAACCGGATCAAATAGAATACACGATTGCTGGTGTGCCAGTGAGTTATAATCTATGGGTTTATAATCAGGGCACGAACCAGGATACTGTTGATTTGTATTATACACATAACCAGGCATGGGGTGTTTCTCTACTCGATTCTACAGGAACAACACCATTAAGTGATTATAATAACAACGGCATACCTGATGTGTGGGTTAATAGTTATGATTCAGTAGGTGTTGTTGTTGTGGTATATCCATCAGGTTCAGCCCAGGCTGGCGAAGCTGATACCTTGGTTTTAACTGGTCGTTCCAGTCTTGATCCTCTGGTGAGTGATTCAGCTTCTCTTATAACAGTGATTGCAGCAGCCGGCACAATAATTATTTTCCCGGACCAGACAAACAGTGGGATGCCTGGAGACTGGGTCAATTTTTCGCTAACCTGTCTTAATAATCAAGACTTTGTTGATACAATAGACATTGCAGTTTTTGATCAATTGGGCTGGTCATACAATCTATTAGATTCATTAGGTGATCCATTGACTGACCACAATAACAATGGTTTGGTTGATCTTCCAGGTATTAGTGCCCTGGGTGGTATAGTAGAGTTCAATGCTGAGATTCTTATCCCCTCAGGCGCGACAAGCGGGACCATTGATTCTATACTAATATTCGGTTATTCAGGTCAGGATTCTACAGTACAGGATTCATCGCTTCTGGTTTTAACAGTGGGTGCATATGCCCAGGTTTTGATTGAGCCGGATTGTGCAGATTCCGGTAATTATGGTGATTTGATTGATTACAGGCTTCTTGTGCAGAATCTTGGTAATGCCTCAGATATAATAGATTTAACTATTATTAATGGTGCTTTTGATTATTCATTAAGGGATATGAATGGTAATCTTTTGACTGATACGAATAACAACGGTCTGGTTGACTTAGGCATGATTCTACCCTCAGGCAGTGAGAGTTTAATGGTGAGGACTTATATTACATCATCCCAGCAAGGTTTAATTGATACAGCTGTAGTACGTGCGATCTCGAGCATTAATTCATCAATTCATGATGATGCCGAGTTGCGAACGCGGGTATTAGGTGGTGTCTGGGGATTGATATTAGAACCTGATCAGGAGGCGCAAGTAGAAGTTGGGCACAGTGTGAATTTTCCGGTTGATGTGCTCTTACAGGGAAGTATTGCCGACATCATTGACCTTGAGCCAGATGACGTACCTGTAGACTGGATTGTTACGTTAATGGATAGTAATAATATTCCCTTGACTGACAATGATTATGATGGTTATGTAGATTTGGGATTTGTGATGCCCGAGATAAATCGTCGTTTTTATGTTTATGTCGGGGCGCCTGATCAATTTAGTCTTATTGGCCAAATTGACACCCTGGTATCGTGTGCTTTCTATGTAAGAGGCCGGTGCAGTTCGCGTGAGGATATTACAGACAGTATTTATTTACGGGTGCAGCTTGTGCCGTCATTTGATGTGCACAATTTCCGTAATCCGTTCCGTGCCCAGACCCAGTTTATCTTCAGTTTGCCTGACGATGGTCGGGTAACCTTAGAAGTATACAATCGTGCAGGAGAATTAGTGCGTCAATTAATTAACAATCAGTCATACAGTTTTGGGGTTCATTATTATCCCTGGGATGGTACGAATAATGCAGGTGAGCGTCTTGCACCAGGAACATATATCTATATATTAAACTTCCGGGCAAATGACGGGGAGCAAAAAACTGCCAGGAAAAAAGCAGTAATACTAAAGTGAAAGACAGGGAGATTCGGAGACCAGGAGAATAATATATGTTTACTATAGTTTTCTATCTTACTGCAATCTTTTCAAGTGGTGATGTGGGTACGACAATGTATCCATTATTAAAGATTGGGGTTGGACCCAGACCAGTGGCCCTGGGTGAAGCATATGTTGGTCTGGCTGATGATATAACAGCAGCATACTGGAATCCATCCGGGCTCTCAGACCTAAAAGACCTTCAATTTTTCATTTCCCATCATGAGTGGTTTATGGATATAAGGGATGAGTATTTCATCTTGGGAATGCCCGGTCTAAATGGTTATTTTACCTTAACTGGTGTATATTCCTCGATTAAGGATGTTGAAATCTGGGATGAAACTAACATGCCATTAGGAACAGAAAACCTATGGAGTGGAATATTTTCAATATCCCATGGCAGAAAACTTAAAGATAACTTATCCCTGGGTTTTGGAATAAAAATAATGTATGAGGATTTGTACGAGGAATCGATATACGACTTTGCTCTGGATATTGGAATAAAGTTAATTCTAAATGAAAATTTTCAGCTCGGTGGCGCAATTAGAGATTTGAGTTATAAAACAGAAATTCCATCTATAGTAAAGATTGGCGGTTGTTACCAGGGTATTAAAAGATTAAAAATGGTTTTGGATTTTACTTTACCTTCAGACAACGTGCCGTATCTAAATGCGGGTATTGAGTTTAATATCAACCCATTTATAAGTATTCGTTCGGGCTGGCGCAGTGGTCCTTATAATATCTCAAATCTCGGTTGGGAATCAGGATTCACCACTGGTTTCGGTATTAAATATGCCGGGATAAACCTTGATTACGCATTTGTGCCCTATGGTATACTTGGAATGACCCACCGTATTGCATTGAGTGGTGGGTTAAAATTTATTCAGGGAGTGAATTTACTAATTATAAAGGTTATGGATGGTGAAACCAGACAACCGCTTGAGGCGAGTATCGATTTGACAGGTGTTAAAAAAGGAGATTTCCAGATTGTTAAATCAGGTAAGATCGAATTTAAAAATTTGACTCCTGGTTGGATAACAATAAACACTTTTTCTCCTGGTTATCCAGAAAATCTTGATTCAGTATACATCTATCCAGAAGGCAAGGTTGAGAAAAACATTTTTCTCTTTAAAATAAAACCGGCGATTTTTAGAGGATTGGTATTCGATGCCAAAACCAGAAAACCAATAGGTGCTACTGCAGAATACAGAGGCATGGCATTTGGTAAGATTAATAACGATTCAATCTCCGGGAGTTTCGTCTTGAGGAACTTGCCACCAGGCACATATACTTTTACAATAACCGCTAAAGATCCAATATATATTCCTCAATCCTGTTCCGTAATAATAGCTCCGGGGAAATTGACTGAACGCGAATTTTATCTTGTAAAAAAACGCGAGAAGATTGTTTTGAGAGGTGTAAATTTTGCTACAGGCAAGGCAGATTTAAGACCAGAATCATACGTAATACTGGATAAAGCGGGCAAAATTTTACTCGATTATCCAGATATAATCGTTGAGGTTGCAGGCCATACTGACCCAAGAGAAATTAGCACAACCGATTTTCCTTCGAACTGGAAATTATCATTTGCCCGTGCCGGTGTGGTTAGAGAATATCTGATTAAAAAATTTAATCTTAATGCCGAACGCCTCATTGCTCGCGGCTATGCAGATACCCAACCCATTGCGCCTAATACCACAGATGAGGGTATGGCAAAGAATCGCCGCACTGAATTTCGGATTATTGATGAATAGATAACTGAATAGCATTCTGTATTTTAATAAAATCGAAGTTTATTAGTCATTTAAAATATCCATCAATAATACTCCATTTATACAAATCGCACAAACTAATTTTCGACGAATAAAAGGGGACAGGCTACTTTTTCGATATTAAATGTTTGGCTGATTGCGAATAAATTCTTAACATCTCAATCAGAACGTTTATGAAAAAGGATAATAATTCATCCAAAAAGTAGCCTGTCCCCTTTTTTCTGTTTGTTGACAACTGTAGGGGATTTTGTATAATAGAAAAAGGAGAAAAATGAAAAAATTCGATTATACTCCACCTGAAATAAGCAAGAAAGCACAAGAATTCATTACACGCGATAAAAAAATTATGTTTGGCGCACACACCAGAACACGATCCATCCCCCTGGTTGTTGATTATGCAAAGGGCGCCAGGGTAATTGATGTTAATGGTAAAACTTTTCTCGATTTTGGTGCGGGATTTGCCGTTGTGGGCACAGGGCATTGTCACCCAGATGTCATCAAGGCAGTCACTGACCAGATCAAAAAATTAATCCATATATCAGGGAGTGATTTCTATTACGAACCACAGATTGAACTTGCTGAAAAATTAATCGAGATAACGCCTGGTAAATTCGATAAAAGAGTATATTTTGGAAGTTCCGGTGCTGAGGCAGTTGAGACAACCCTGAAGGTTTCACGCTATTTTACCAGACGTCCGCGTATGATTAGTTTTATCGGCGCATTCCACGGCAGAACATTTTCTGGAATGACTATGTCTGGAAGCAAAAAAATCCAGCGTGCCCATTTTTCATCTTTAATACCAGAGGTCTATCATGTTCCTTTCCCTTATTGCTATAACTGCATTTTTAATGAGACTTACCCGCACTGTCTTAGAAAGGAATTTGAAGGTATACCGCTGCCCTACTGTCTTTCATACCTGACTGATGTGATTTTTGAACGGCTCATTGATCCTGAAGATGTATCATTAATCCTTGTTGAGCCAATACAGGGTGAAGGCGGTTATATCATACCTCCAAAGGAATTTTTACCTGCATTAAGAAAGATAGCAGATAAATACGGCATTATCCTTGCCTTTGATGAAATCCAATGCGGCATGGGAAGAACAGGTAAATGGTTTGCCTGCGACCATGTTAATATTGCACCGGACATAATGCTAATTGCCAAGGCAATTGCTTCAGGGTTTCCCATGAGCGCTACTGTAGGCAAGGCGGAGCTTATGGACCCTGAAGTTGACTCAAGGGCATGGCGTCCGGGCGCACACGGGTCTACATTTGGCGGCAATCCAGTAATCGCAGCAGCAGGTATTGCATCATTAAAAATCATTGAAAAGGAATTAATGAAAAATGCTGCAGAGGTCGGCGATTTTCTGAAAAAAGGTATGATTGAAATAATGAATCGCCATAGAATCATCGGTGAAGTACGTGGTCTTGGTTTAATGATAGGTATCGAATTAGTGCAAGATAAAAACACCAAAGAGCATTTCCCCAGTGCCGTGACTATTAACAGAGAAAATATAAAAGAGGTTATTACAGGTGAATGTTTTAAAAGGGGGTTGATCCTTTATGGTGCCGGTTTCAACTCTTTACGTATTTCTCCGCCTCTTATGATTACAAAAGATGACGCAGCTGAAGCATTAAAAATTATTGAAGAAGTAATCACCAAAGTTGAAGGACAATTATTATGATCAACCCAACAATTTTCAGAGAATATGACATCAGGGGTATTGCAGATACAGATTTAACTGATGAAAATGTATATCTTTTTGCCCGGGGAGTTGGAACGTATTATAGATCACTCGGCGAGAACAAGGTTATTGTTGGTCGTGATGTCAGAATATCTTCACCGCGCATATCGAGTACTGTACAAAAAGGGCTGAATGATTCAGGATGTGATGTGATTGATATTGGTGAAGGGCCCACACCCCTGGTCTATTTTTCGCTGTTCCATTATAATATTGGAAACGGCATAATGATAACAGCAAGCCATAATCCCAAAGAGTTTAACGGGTTCAAGATCTGCCATAATAAAACTACAATATACGGTCAAGAAATACAGAAAATCAAGAATATCATTATCCAAGGAAGTTTTACGTCAGGCAAAGGAAATATTGAGCAGCTTAATGTTATCCCTGCATACATTGATTATGTGACAGACCAGGTAAAAATCAAAAAAGGATTAAAGGTTGCGCTCGATACGGGCAATGGAACGTGCGGTCCTATAATTGAACAAATCATGGAGAAAATACAGGCGGATTACAAAATCCTGTACAAAGAGCCTGACGGAAATTTCCCGAATCATCTGGCTGACCCCACTGTTGTCGAGCATATCACAGAATTAATAAAGACTGTAAAGCAAGGTGATTTTGACTGTGGTATTGGTTTCGATGGAGATGGTGACAGAATCGGTGTTATTGATGAAAACGGCGAAATTATCTGGGGTGATGTATTGTTAGCAATTTATGCTGATAAAATATTAAAAAAGACACCTGGAGCCAAAATCATCTTTGAAGTAAAATGTTCAAAAGGACTGATTCAACGCATTGAAGCACTGGGTGGTATTCCATTAATGTATAAAACAGGTCACTCTCTGATCAAGGCAAAGATGAAGGCTGAACATTCGCCATTAGCAGGTGAGATGTCAGGCCATATATTCTTTGCTGACCGATATTATGGATTTGACGATGCTATTTATGCCGGTTTAAGACTTCTTGAAATATTGAGTGAAGGTGTAACATTATCCAGCCTGGCAGAAAAAGTGCCCAAGTATTTTGCAACCCCGGAGATTAGAATTGAAACAACTGATGAAAAAAAGTTTGAAATCGTCGAGAACTTAAAGAAGTATTTTAAAAAATCTTATAAGGTTATTGATATTGACGGCGTAAGAGTAGATTTTGCTGATGGATGGGGATTGATACGACCATCTAATACGCAACCAGTGCTTGTTTTAAGATTTGAGACAAAGACCAAACAGAGACTTGAAGAAATAAGAGATCTGTTTTTTGACAAATTGGGAGAACTATGACTCCTCACCCTAACCCTCTCCTCAGAGAGGAGAGGGAATTTAGATGCAGTACTCTCCTCAGAGAGGAGAGGGAACTAAGGTGGTTTCTCTTCTCCATTTCCTCTCCCTTTTCAAGGGAGAATCACTATATTCCATTTCCTCTCCCTTTTCAAGGGAGAATCACTATATTCCATTATTCCTCTCCCTTTTCAAGGGAGAGGATAAAGGTGAGGGTTAAAGGAAGAAAGGAGGTTTCATGACTGTTCTCTTATGTGCAACCTTGCTGTTCGCCCATACTGATGATGTATTCCTCCCAAAATGGATGACGCCAGAAGAAAGTTTAAGGATCCACGAAATTGGAAAGGAACATATTGTTACTGACCCACCAGGAGAATGGGTAGAAACCCCGGGTGAATTTGAACTTCTGAAAGGTGTTTTTATAACCTGGATGTACGGCGTGTATAACTCGGTGTTCCGGGAGATTGCGCGTGAAGTAGTTGGGGTTTCAAAACTATATATCATTATTGGCAGCAGTGGTGAACAGAACAATATTACAAATTATTTGCAAAATAATGGTATTCCGCTCGATTCAGTAGTATTCTATATCTGGCCAAGAAATTCTGTATGGAGCCGTGACTATGGTCCATGGTTTATGCGCAAACAAGATAACACTGAAGGAATAGTTGATTTCATATATAATAGACCAAGACCTCAAGATGATACAATCCCCTGGCGCATTGGGCAGGCATGGGGCATTTCTGTTTATGGCTCACCAGTGGAACACGCAGGTGGCAACTTTATGGTCGACGGGCTCGGTACTGGGTTTGCCAGCACGCTAATTTATGAAGAAAATCCATCTTATACACCTGAACAGATAGATTCCTTAATGTTAGAATACAGCGGTCTTGAGCAATTCATTGTTTTACAAAAAATGAATACTGAATATACAGGTCATATTGATTTATGGACAAAGATTTTGAACGATACGCTAGTAATGGTTGGTGAATATGCTCCTGGCCATGCTAATTATACATTACTCAACCAAAATGCTGATTCTATTACCCGGTGTAAAAATCGCGAGGGGTATCCATACCGTGTAGTTCGTATGCCTATGCCCTGGTCAACCTCAAGTGCTCCTCCTTCATATCTCAACTCACTGTTTGTAAATAATAAGGTTCTCGTACCACTCTGGAACGAACCTGAAGACGACACCGCGCTATTTATCTATGAACAGGCATTGCCTGATCACGAGATTGTGGGTATAGACTGTTCATCCATGTCAGGATCAGGTGGTGCAATCCATTGTATCAGTATGCAAGCACCAAGTGCAAAATTTATTCATATACACCACTATCCATTAACTGATACTGAAGATACACTCAATCCTTATCGGGCTCGAGCCCAGATAACCACCTCAAACAATTTGCTCACTGATTCAACAATTATTTTCTACAAAATCAACAGTGGTTCATACAATACAACGCCCTTGGTCCCAGTAGTTGATACGCCGGGCGTCTATGCGGGCTATATACCAGCACAATCAGGCGGCGATACGGTATATTATTACATTCTAGCGAAAAATACTGATGGAGTAAGACGTACCTCACCAATAAATGTACCAGTACATATATACTCATTTTTTGTTGGAGCAAATGTGATTACAGAAGAAAACACTACTTCTGTAAAGGTCAGACATAGATTCTCAGCTTTTCCAAATCCTTCCCATAGAGAATTAACACTTGCTGTAAACCTTGTTGAAAGAACAAACCTGCGAATCGAAATTTATAATGTACTGGGACAGAAGATGAAGGTAATTATCGACAAAACATTAAAATCTGGTAATTATGATATCCAATGGGATTTTCATGATGACAGGAATCAAGAATTGGCTCAGGGAGCATACTTTTATCGTATAATAACGGATAAGGAAGTAAAGACAGGGAAGATACTACTTGTAAAATAACAAATTACAAATGACAAAACCCAAACAATTTCCAATATCGAAATCCTAAACAAAGGAAATAAAAAATATTAAAAGGTTTGGCGATTGTGATTTATGTATTGTCCCGGAATTTTGGGATTTGGAATCTTGGAATTTGGAGCTTGCCGAGCGCAGCGAGGTTAGGTCGGTAGTGGAAAACCTGTAATTGATTTGAAGCTTTCCTGGGTTTTCTCCGCTACTTTTTTCTTGGCATCATTGAATGCTGCTAATATAAGATCCTCAAGCATTGAAATATCTTTGTCTTCAAGAATTTGCGGCTCGATTTTGACTGAAATAACAGTCTGTTCGCCATCCATTTCAATCCTAACCATACCACCTCCAGCACTACCTTCAACTTTTACTTTACGTAATTCTTCTAATAACTTTGCCTGTAATTTTTGGGCTTCTCGCATGATATTTTTCACCGTGCTTCTCCTATTTTTTTATCCTCACAAAAAAATTATCTCCCTTACCTGACTTCTTCACTATCGAATAAAACTTTTATTGTCTGTATTAAATTGCTCTCTTCCTCTTTCTGGTGAACAATCTCAATATTTAAAATAAAATCAGCGTTCAGTATTTTTTTAAGAAGAGACTTTACTTCTTTCTGATTATTCACCAACTGAGTTTTAGCAAATTCATTCTTAACAGAAATAGTAACATTATCATTATTTTTTGTTATATCTGCCTTATGAATAATTCCTGCTAATTTCGGACTGTTCTTTTGCAAATCTAAAAACAAGGCTTCTTTTATATTTACATTCTCATTCGGCGATGAAGAAAGAACGACTCTATTATTATTTTCCCGCTTTTTAGATTTAGTTAAGCAAAGAATTAATTGACTAAAAAGAAGTTCAATCGCGATCCGAACATTCACTGATCTCTTTACTATATCTTCAAATCTCAGACAGATTTCGAGCAGATGTATAGTTTCATCTCGGCTTAATTCAATATTCTTCAATACTTCAATTTCTTCGCTATTCAATTCGACAAATTCACACGGCACGCCAGTTCTGATGAGAAAAGCGGCACGCAAATAATTGGTGAATCCCCGATAAATTTCTACTGGATCTGCGCCATCCTCTATTCCTTTATTAAGCATCACAATTACCTTACTTAAATCCACAGTCAGAATTTTATTTAAAAGTGTAAAATAAAAATCATTTCCCAAAAACCCGATTAATTTAAAAACATCTTCCTCAGTAACCTCGCCCTCAATAAAAGATGCTAATTGTTCAAGAATACTCTCGCCATCACGGATGCTTCCATCTGCACGGATTGCGAGATAATGCAGGGCATTTTCAGTTATCTTAATTTTCTCTTTATCGGCGATTGTTCGAAGTCTGGAAGTAATTTCACTAACTGAAAGACGTTTAAATACAAATCGCTGACAGCGTGAAAGAATAGTGGTTGGTAGTTTCGTAGGATTAGTTGTAGCAAAGACAAAAACAACCTTTGGAGGGGGTTCCTCAAGAGTTTTTAATAAGGCATTGAATGCCTCCTGGGTCAGCATATGAACCTCATCAATAATATATATCTTATAGCGACCGTGCAATGGTGAATATTTCACGCCTTCTCTTAGACTTCTTATCTCTTCAATGCCTCGATTTGATGCACCATCGATTTCTATAACATCAATGCTTCTGCTGAGGGTAATTTCCCGACATAATTGACATTTTTGACAAGGGTAAACTGTTGGACCTTCAACACAATTTAAACTTTTCGCAAAAATCCGGGCAGTTGTTGTTTTACCGACTCCGCGCGGTCCAGCAAAAAGCAACGCATGGCCTATCCTGCCACTCTTTATTGCTCCTTTTAAGGACAGCACAATATGGTTCTGCCCGGTCAATTCATCGAAATTTTGAGGACGATATCTTAATGAAATTACGCGATGAACCATACATAACCTCGCTGCGCTCGGTAAGCACCAAATCCCAAGATTCCAAATCCCAAATAACGTTGAAATCCTAATTTGGAATTTAGAATTTGTGTTATTAGATATTGTTTGGAGCTTGGTGCTTGGAACTTGGAACTTTCCAGATTATTATACATATACAGATAAAGAAATGATAGACCGCATAAATTTCTTTTCATATTAACTCCCTAAAATTTGCTATCTGGATCCGGTCGTGCAACTCCCTTTGCCAGTCCTTTCAGGAACAGCAAGACGAAGAACTCAGACCAGGCTTCCTTACGA
>Ga0209986_10004869_pt1 | contig 11291 bp, 12 predicted proteins | sample BlataG_FD_183168 | JGI IMG/M metagenome (GOLD analysis project Ga0209986, IMG submission 183168) | Deep subsurface microbial communities from Black Sea to uncover new lineages of life (NeLLi) - Black_00105 metaG (SPAdes) (version 2) | ecosystem: Environmental > Aquatic > Marine > Oceanic >...
GGCGCGCTCTCAGGCTTCGGTCTTATGGCTTCGCTAGCTTGTGGTGAATTGTTGGCCGCCCATATTTCCCGAAACGACTTGCCGCCGTATGCACCGTGGTTTCTGGTTGAGCGATATGAGGACCCAAAATACAAGGAATTGTTACATAATTGGGGAGATACAGGACAACTTTAAAACAAACTCTCTAGCAGGTTTGAGCGGGTTAATCCTCCCGCAGGTTTGAGCGGGTTAATCCTCTAACCCTCCCGCAGGTTTGGGGTTAACCCTCCCGCAGGTTCGGAACCTGCGGGAGGGTTTAAGATTAAACCTGCCTTCTCCAACACCCATCGAAGTGTCCCCCGCTCCTCATCCGACAGCGGCAACAACGGAGATCGTACCGGACCGCCATAATATCCCGTCATGTCCAAAGCCGCTTTGAGACCCGGCACCCCAAAACGGGTTGTTACCGCAGTATTGACTTCGATCAACCGTTGTTGTATCGCCTGGGCAAGGGCCAGATCCCCCGCTCGGAATTGGGTCAGCATCTCCACAAGCTCCGGACCGGCAATATTGGCCAAGGCCGCAATCGTACCTACCGCACCAACGGCCAGCGCCCCCAACAAAAACCCGGCTGATCCAGCTAGAACCTGGAAACAATCAGGAGTCTCGTGCACCATGGCTCCGATTTTGGCCATGTCTCCCCCGCTATCCTTGATCCCGACCACTTTTGGATGATCCGCCAGGCGGATCACAGCTTCAAGTTGAAGATCGACCCCAGTGTTTGCTGGCACACTGTAGAGAATAATGGGCACTGGTGAGACATCAGCCACTTGACAGTAATGGTTCTCGAGGGCAGCCGCCGACATCAACCTTTTGTAATAGCTTGGGGTGACCACGATGACTGCATCGGCGCCGGCCTCAGCCATTTGGAGTGTCAGATCGACCGTTGCCCGCGTTGATTCCATGCCAGAACCAGCGATCAGCAAACGATCCGGGGGAATGGTGACCCGAGCTTTCCGCACCACCTCGACTCGCTCCTGCAGTGTGAGCGATACAAACTCGCCGTTCGATCCTCCAACGATATAACCGGAAAGGGGTTGCTCATTCCACCGGTCAAGGTTAGCTCGAAGATGATCAAAGTCAATTTCGCCGTTTGGTTTGAACGGGGTGGGGATCGGTGGATAAACACCATCAAGGGAAAGTGGATTATCAGACGTCGCCGGGTTCATTGGTGGATATAACCATCATTTATTGAAAGCAGTTACTGCTTCAGCTACGGCTTTACGGATCCGCGCGTCAGGGATATTCTCTACGGCTTGATAACGCTCGCCATCGACCCAAATGTCGAGCGAACCATCCATGGCAGTCCCAAAGGCCAGATCCACCTGGCTTAGGTCGGGATAAGCTTGAAGCCGCAACTTCACCATCCCCTCAATTTGCTCGCTTATCGGCGACGCTCTAAACTCATCCGGGTCGAACTTTATGCCAGCGGTAGGTGACGCTTCAGACAGCCGGCCCGGGAGCTGTGTAGATTTCAGTCGGTTCTTATCGACCACCTTTATCGAATCTGGCGGTGTAGGTGGTCGATCCCCTCAACGCCCCCGAGTCGAAACTCGTATCATAAGAACCATGAGTGCAACCGCAGTTAAAACAATGAGAAGGACTTGAATCTGTCCAAAAATCATCGGCTTTTCACTTCAGGTCCCAGCCGGCAGTTCTAAACGCCGACCAGAATAGCCCTCGCTGGCGCGCCATCGCTGCCCACGAGCTTAAGTGGAAGGCAATACAGAGTATAGCGTCCATGAGACACCTCACTCAGGTCCAAGCCCTCGACTATAACCACCCCTTTCTCCAGCAAGATACGATGTGGCTCACTACCTTCCTCGAAGGGCCCTACCGACAGGTAATCAACCCCGACCAATTGGACTTTCTTACGCACCAACCACGACGCACCACTGGCGTCAATCGCGACGAAGTCCTTTTGAAACTCGCTCTCACCTCGCCCCCAATAGCGGGAGTTTGATGTCCGGAATAAAACCCGGCGCGTCCGAGGCGGTATGCCCGCTCCTTCGAGTGTCGCCTCATCTATCACATTAGCTTGTGGAAGGTGTACCACATATACTCGGCCGATAAGCGCACGAAGAGACAGCGATTCTACGCTCGCCGCGCCATCGATGAAATGAACCGGCGCGTCGACGTGTGTTCCGATGTGCACGCTACACTCCAGTCGAGATACATTGGAGTTTGCGCCCTGAGAGATACTTGCAATTCGCCGAAGGGTTACCGGCGGATCCCCGGGCCAAACCGGCATCTCGGGCGTGATGCCCACCGAAATGTCATACACACGCATACCCCACCTCCATGGATGGGGATTATAGATTCGAATTATCAGAAATGCGAAGCCGCTTGAGTTCATGGGATGGGCTTCACCCAAATGGCAATTGAGTATCATGAATTCTTAGACAAATTACCCTCGACGGGAGCCTGTCCCTTCAACGGAATCGAAGGTCCCGAGCTTAGTTGAGGGGTTCAGGACGAAGCCTGAGCGTAGTTGAAGGACTAAGAACAGGGAGGACAATCTCTATAGGAATTTTCAGGAAGTCGGTTCAGGGGACAAGCAGACTACCATAATGTGTACGGCGTTACCGCTAGACGCGCTATAATTAGGCACCGCATAGATGAGGAGATCCGATGACCGACCTGAATGCCGTGGATAAAGCGATAGAGGGTAAAACAGAACAGAGCCTTGAGGAATTGGGACGCTTGTGCGCCCAACCCAGCATATCGGCTCAGGGTGTCGGTATGCAGGCTTGTGCCGAGTTGGTCAAGGAGATGCTGCAAGCCCGTGGTTTCGAAGCCCAAATCTTTCCCACGGGGGGTTTCCCAATCGTGTTCGCTGAAAGAAAAGGGCGTTCAGACCGGACGCTTCTGTTCTACAACCATTACGATGTCCAACCCCCCGAACCGTTGGAACTATGGGAAACCCCTCCCTTCGAACCCGCGATTCGCGAAGGTAAGATGTACGCACGTGGGGTCAGTGACGATAAAGGACATATCCTTTGCCGGCTGGCAGCCATCGATGCTCTATTAACCGTCGATGGTGAGTTGCCATGCAACGTCAAGTTCATCATCGAGGGCGAAGAGGAGACCAGCAGCGTCAACTTATCATCCTTCATCGAGGACCACACCGACCTTCTGGCAGCCGACGCATGTATCTGGGAATTCGGCGGCGTAGACCACCAAGGGGTGCCGATCCAAGTCGCTGGGTTACGCGGCATATGCTATGTCGAACTTAGCGTACAGACCGCCACCCTTGACGCGCATTCCGGGCTTGGCGGCTCGATCTTCCCCAACGCTGCATGGCGGCTGACCTGGGCGCTCAACACCCTTAAAAACCCTGACGAGCACATTCGTCTGCCCGGCTTCTACGACAAAGTCAAACCTCCCACCGAAAGGGATTTGGTTTTGCTTGATCAACTGCCCGACCCGGCCGATGACTACCGTGAGAGGTATGGATTGCCGGACTTCATTAAGGGAATCGAGGGCGGGTTGGAACTGAAGCGTGAAACCATTTTCACGCCAACCTGCACTATTTGCGGACTAACCTCCGGCTACCAGGGTCCTGGCTCTAAAACCGTACTTCCCGCGCGAGCCAGCGCCAAGGTCGACTTTCGGTTGGTCCCCGATCAGGACCCCGAGGAGGTCGTACTTCAATTGAGGAATCATCTGGATGAAGAGGGTTTCGGCGATATTGAGATTACTTTAATGGGTGGGGAGCGACCTGCCCGAACTGACCCAGACGACCCATTCCTTCAGATGGTAGTCGAGACCGCGCGCGAGGTCTATGGCGTTCCGCAATTGATTCAACCGATGTCCGGCGGCTCAGGACCGAATCACCCATTTATTCACTTCTTGAAGCTTCCGGTTGCTACCGCCGGAGTAGCCTATCCAGGATCAAACGTTCATGCTCCAAATGAGAATCTGGTTATCGATAACTTCGTGGCTGGGGTCCGCCACACGGCGCGCATCTTAGTGAGCTTTGGCGCTGAATAAGCGCGTGCTCTAACTTCTTCGTGCCTCGGTCTGTAGCCTATCCAGGATCAAGCGTTCATGCTCCAAATGAGAATCTGGTTATCGATAACTTCGTGGCTGGGGTCCGCCACACGGCGCGCATCTTAGTGAGCTTTGGCGCTGAATAAGCGCGTGCTCTAACTTCTTCGTGCCTCGGTCTTTAACCTCCGCTCCCGGCGGGTCTATATTTAGCGGCTTCTCTTCTGCATACCTTGTCGGGCGTCACCCTTCGGCTGGGTTAATCCCTTCACCAAGCTCCCCTCGACGGAGCGATCTCTCCTGCTCTATCTGATATATAGATGATCTATAACAACAATTTCCTTGTCCCACTACTCGCGATAGACTATAATCCCCAGAGACATCGGGGCGTAGCGCAGCCCGGTTAGCGCACCTGCATGGGGTGCAGGGGGTCGGCGGTTCAAATCCGCCCGCCCCGACAGACGACCGCCGGCAAGTTGCTGGCGGTTGTTCATATCAACTCTATTTTTACTTTAACGCAACAAACTACGAATAAGCCGCCGCGCCTCACATCACGCTTGACCAATTGCAACCCTCTAATTCACTTTGTTGAATGATGATCCCCGAGGAGGAATACTACTGACTTGGTTTGACATCTTCTCCGAAGTAGCCCATGCTTTTTAATATAGAACCATGGCATTCCTCGGATCAATGGGATCACATCCTAAATTCACTTTTATGCAGGAGCTAATGTGTCTCTATCCGCAATGATTTTTTTAATTACTCCACTGAAAAAAGGTCAACCGCGAGAAGAGGAGGGGTATATGTGGGGTTTAGGGATTGTGACAGAGAGTTTTCAATTGGACTCTACGTCCTCATCCTTTCGCTTCAAGGCTTCGAGCGCGATCAAACCAGCGCCAATTACCGGCTCTAAACGTGGAAAAATGACCGCCGCATGAGGATTGACAGTATTCAATTCCTGTCGGATATAATTGACCATCCTCGGGGTCCCCTGGAAAATGCTCCCCGATAGCACAACCTCAAATGTCTCATCTTCCATCCCCAAGGATTCGATGACCACCCGAGCAGCCAACGCCAATTCCCGCGCCGCGTCGTCAACAATTCCCTCTGCCTGCTTATCACTCTGCTCGGCAGCGAAAAGAACGATCGGCGCCAGGGCGGCAATCTCCGGTGCTGTCCAGCAATCCAGGTAGACGCGATCAGCTAAGTCCTCTAACGATTCCGCATTGGCTGCCGCCGGCAATAGATCTACAAGCGCCGTCGAGGGTCCGCGACCATCGTAAGCTCGGGTCGCAGCGTTTAAGCCGCGCAGTGCAATATAGTACCCGCTGCCCTCATCTCCCAACAAGTGTCCCCAACCACCGGATCGTGCAATTTTCCCGGAGGAATGATAACCAACGGCGATCGAACCCGTCCCAGCAATGATAACCACACCAACTCGTTGCCCACCCGTACCTCCAACCAAGGCGATGGTGGAATCATGAACCACCTCAACAGGAATACTGGCCAACAACTGCTCCGCCATGCGCCGAATTATGCGTTCATCCTCGGACCGATCGAGGCCAGCCATCCCCCAGCAAGCAGCAGCGAGTGGGGGGTCTCCTGCTGCTCTTCGCGCATCAGCCATCGCTTTAGTTAGCTCTTTACGCGCAGTTTCAATGCTAACTGACTGATGATTCGAAGGTCCGGCTACTCCACGACTGACTTCCTCTCCGACTCCATTCATTACCACACACAACGTGTGTGAGCCTCCGCCATCTAAGCCTAGAACATATAGGGATGTGGCTTTAGAAGACATACTCTTCTCCTCCACGACAGGGAGCAGATCCTCACCCGAATTCCCAGAGAGACTAAGGGCCCACTCGCTCAAAGAGTTAGGCCCCTCATTGTCAGTCCAAGATGGAGATCACAGCGAACCTGCCATCGACAGCCTTTGAGATCTCGACAGCTTACTTTTCCGGCCATATCTCCTTGAGAATATCACGGGCCTGGTCCAGAGTGTGTACCAGGTGATTTAGGCTCATAGCACGAAGCGCCTTATCGTACGACTTCTCGACGACTGCTTCTACCCACAACATCTCAAATGCAGCGTTAAGGCGAACCATTGCCTGGATGTCAGGCGGCGCTTCCGCCGGTTGCAAGGGGAAGAATCCCTGTCGCGTGACTACCGTCGGTAACTCGACGATTGCATCCGGCGGCATCCATGGTATGGCCGATCCGTTGGATACATTGAGAGTGAACACCTGTTTAGTATCGTTCACATGTGCAAGTAATACAGGCACGATGATCTTTTCGTACCAGCCAGCGCCACGTGATATCAGACTGGCTGGCATTTTATCTAGGGTGTCATCATGGAGATCTTCCAGGATCTTGGCTTGCAGCTCCATCAGTTGTTTCGCCCTGGTCTCTTTACCCTGCTGTTTGGCCAGCATGCGGTCCGGATGGTAGTAGTACTTGAAGTACGAGGTTGGGATTGCTCCTATTGCTCGAACGATGCTAGTGTCAACCGGCAAGCTGGGAAGATCCTCAACCTTTTCTAAGACCTCCGGCATAATGTTCCGCCCTTTCCAGCTAGCCTCAGTCACCCAGCCAAAGTGATGCATACCTACGTACCCGACCCAGATCTCCTCAAGCGGCGCCCCGGCCAGAATCGCCACCATTTCGGCCAGCCAAGCCGGCGAATCACACACTCCTACGACCCGAACATTAGTGTAATGAGAGATCGCATATTGAATGAAGCTGCTGGGGTTGGTCAGGTTGATGAGGAGCGATTCAGGAACCACCTCCTCAATTACCTTGCAATACTCAAGGACCACCGGGATAGTGCGCCGCGCGTTGTTCATCCCGCCCGGACCAAAGGTTTCCTCACCAGGGATGCCAAAATCATGCGGGAAGGATTCGTCATATGCCCGAGCCTTATAGCCCCCGACCCGGATTTGATTCAGGATGTAATCAGCACCTTCTAACCCTGTGTGCAGGTCAGTGATCTGACTGACAGTGAGGGGCACACTCGCCTTCTCGGCCAGCCGACGGCTGAGAGCCGCCACCCGCTCCAACTTCTCAACAGTCCGTCCCAGAAGGGTAACCTCCATGGGCGGGCGATCGTCTACTTCGGCCAGCGCCTGAATAAGACTCGGTGTAGCGACCCCACTCCCGCCTAAGACTGCGAGTTTGAGGAACTCAGCCATTAAACCTTCTTCGTTACGCTCTCTTTTATGCCCGATCGTAAAACGCCAGAATAGTTTCAGCCGCCCGGCGGACTTCATCCTCATGCAATGTTTCAAACATCGGCAGGTTTAGAACACGCCGCGCGTAGCCGGCACTCACCGGAAAATCCTTCTCCGTGTAACCTAAGAAGGTGTAAGCTCCTTGAAGTGGAACTAGCGCTGGGTACATAGCAAAGACTCCGATACCCCGTTCCAGCAGGAAAGACATCAGTTCTGACCGCTCTTCTTCGGAGGGGACGATTGTGGCATAGGAATAGTAGACATGGTAAACGTCATTGGCGACATAAGGGAGTTGCAATGGCGTATCAGCCAACATCTCGTCATAAATCGCCGCCCAACTTCGCCGCCGTGCGTTCCATTCGTCAAGTCGCTTGAGTTTAACACTCAGAATGGCAGCTTGGATTGGGTCTAACCGCTCCTGGAAACCAATCACTTCATGGACGAATTTGACCCGCTGACCAATATAACGCAAGATGCGCACCTTCTCGTCCAGCTCGGGATCACTAGTGGTTATCGCCCCACCATCTCCGTAGGCGCCCAAATTCTTACCTGGGTAGAAGGAGAAAGCTGCGATATGACCGAGCGAGCCAGCCTTGTGTCCCTTATAAGTAGCACCATGAGCGTGCGCTGCGTCCTCAAGCACGAATAAGCCATGCTCATTTGCCAGCTCCATAATGGGATCCATATCCACCGGATGGCCATAAAGATGAACCGGGAGCAAACCTTTCGTTCTCGGAGTTATATTCTCAGCAACCAGATCGGCGGTCATATTATAGGTCAGTGGATCAACATCGATAAAAACTGGCGTGGCACCAGTGTAAGAGATCCCCAAGGCTGTAGCGATGTACGTATTACTGACCGTGATTACCTCGTCACCCGGGCCAACGTCGAGCGCCTCAAGAGCCAGGTGAAGGGCAGCCGTACCGCTGGAAATGCCGATGCTGAATTTACTATCGCAGTAGGTGGCAAATTCCCCCTCGAACTTACTCAGCACCGGGCCGAGGGTGTACTTACCCATTGGCAGCACTGAGTCGATCGCCGCCTTCACCTCGTCAGCAATTTCCTCATACTGTCGCTCTAGGTGGCCTTCTCCGACCTCGATCTTATGACCAGTGGCAACCAATGGGGCCAAGCTAGCCATCGAATCTGGCAACGCAAGCGGACTGGAAAGGTCAATTTTCGTCATATAACCTCCATGTCGTCCTCAGAGTTCTACCCCATCCAACACCTAAAAACTCCGTCGTTGTCACTGACTAGGTTGGATCCGTGGCGGTTTAAACCCCCAGTGGATAGAACTGTGGCAAATAGTCCTTATTTGCCGGCAACATCTCAGCCAGCAGGGCTTTGGCCACCTCGTATGAAGGAACCAATGGGTTTGTCAGCATCGCGATAAGCGCCGCATCTCGGTCACCTGTCACCCCAGCCTCCACCGTCCAGCTCTCCCAGGCCTTGGCTTGCTGGCACAGGGCACGTATCGTCTCAGGCAATGGGCCCATGTGTAATGGCGTTACACCATGAGCTCCGACGACGCAAGGGATTTCAACCGAGGCATCGTCAGGTAAATCAGGAATACTACCGTTATTACGGGTGACCACAATTTGTACATCACGCCGATCGAACAACAGCGAGAAGATCAAACGCAGCGCCGCTTCCGAGTAAAGCGCCCCACCTCGAAGGTTCAGCTCAGGCGGCTTGACCAACTCACTCGGATCAGCGTACTTCTCAAAGAGAGCCTTCTCAACCTCAAGAACGACCTCGCCTCGGCTTTTCTTGGCTGACTTGGCTTCGGCTAACTTTTTAGGGTGAGCGTAGTAGTATTGTAGATAGTAAGTAGGAATAACCCCGAGCGCCCGAACCAGGTCTGGGTCGAACCACTTCATATCAGGATGATCTTCCAGCTTTGCTATCAAGTCAGTTGTTACATCATTCCCCTGGATGTAAACTCGCTGGATCCAATTGACGTGGTTGAGGCCGACCCACTCCATGAAGATCTCGTCTGTAGAGACACCCAAGAGCGTGGCTAAACCTAGCTGCATATTAATCGGATTGTTGCATAGCCCAACGACCTTTAGGTTAGTATTTTTAAAGATTGCCTCAGTAATGATGCCGGAGGGGTTTGTAAAATTCAGATACCATGCATCAGGAGCATATTTAGCAAGATCCCGGGCGATATCCAGCGCCACGGGGATTGTACGCCAGGCCTTGAGCGTTCCTCCTGGCCCGGTGGTCTCCTGACCGATTACATCGTATTTGAGAGGGATTTTTTCATCACGAATACGAGCTTCCATCCCACCAACACGTATCGCCGAAACGACGAATTGCGCGCCTTCGATCGCTTCAGTTCTGTCAAGGGTCAGGGTCACTTTCGTGTCCAACTCGGCATAGCGTATCATGCGCTCAACCATTCCACCGACAATGTTGAGACGATCTTCATCTATGTCGTGGAGCGCGATTTCTTTAACCTCGACTTCATTTTCGTGCTGAATAAACCCATCGACGAACTCGGGTGTGTAAGAGCTTCCACCACCGATATAAGCTAATTTTTCGATCCTTGGCTTCGTCACTGAGACACCTCGTCTTCGAGCGTTTTCAAGCGCTTGCTCATATTGATGAATTGGTATGTATGATCAATTTCAATCCAAGCCAAGAGCAGCAGGTCTAAGGCATGTACGAGCAATACAGAGAAATCAACTTGCTCACCACCCGCTTCCATTTTAACAATGTTGGCGCTTACCTTATGCGCCTCGAGCTGCTCCTTTTCAGCTTCCTCCATTAGCCTCTTAGCCTCATCCCATTCGCCCTCTACAGCAAATTCCGCCGCCTCTTTAGCTTTTGTCCGGGCTTCTCCCGCATGGAGGATAAGAGTAAAAAGCATCTGCTCCCAATCTAACTGGTTCATCATAGCAACCTCTAATCATTCATATGCTCCGCATCATTGATGTGGACCAATCGCCACTCACCATCCTGGCTATGAAGCTCCGAGATACCGCAAGCTTTCCAGTCGCCGTATTCTCTCCACCGCTTTGGATCGGCATCGAGCAGAGAAGCCATAATCAGGCTCAGCACCCCCCAGTGGGTCACCACGAGCAATCGATCGGTTGGGTGTTTGGTGGATATTGTATTGATCGCATCCATCACCCGCTGATTGAAGCGGCGATGGCGCTCACCAGTCAGCCGGATCGTGAGGGCAATAAGCGGTCTCAGTAGAGAGTGAGCTGTACCATCCGGTTCAAACGGGGGTTTTGGCTTGCCTTCCAGCCACCCAAATTCATATTCCCGTAATCCGTCGATTGGTATGGGTTCAAGCCCGAGGGTCTTACCGAGAATGACCGACGTCTGCATCGCTCGGCCCTGAGGACTGGAGTAGAGCGCCGCGAAGCCCTCTCCCTTTAATCTGAGGGCGGTTAATTCTGCTTGATGAAGCCCTTTAGGACTTAAGGGGCTATCGAGACGTCCACCGTGCAGCAACCCCCTTTCGGTCCACTCGCTCTCCCCATGACGCACCAACACCAATTGAGTACGGCTGTTCATTCGGGCAACGTGTCGGTTAGGCAACGGAATCCGATAAATACGTTTTTCCGTCGCGGGGTGTGCATGCGGCGCGAGAATGTACGAGCCTCATCTCGCCCATCCAACCAGTTTCCACCCCGTAATGGCATGCGCAGTGGTGAAAACTTACTCCCTATCCACTCCCAAACATTTCCGGCCATATCGGCGACACCGTAGGGGCTATCACCTGCTGGTGAGTACTTGCCAATTGAGGTGGTATCCATAATACCGCTCTCGCTGGTGTTGCATTTGCTGATACTAAAAGTATCCCCCCACGGCCACAAGCGACCATCAGTGCCACGGGCGGCTTTCTCCCACTCGATTTCAGTCGGGAGACGTTTCCCGGCCCACTCCGCGTAGGCACTTGCACTATCCCAGTTGATCTGTACTACAGGGTGATCGGCTTTCCCCTCCGGCCATGACCCCCGCCGCCAATGGGCCGGTTCGGTGTGACCGGTGGCATCGACGAACTTCTTGTAATCGGCG
>Ga0209986_10004870_pt1 | contig 11290 bp, 12 predicted proteins | sample BlataG_FD_183168 | JGI IMG/M metagenome (GOLD analysis project Ga0209986, IMG submission 183168) | Deep subsurface microbial communities from Black Sea to uncover new lineages of life (NeLLi) - Black_00105 metaG (SPAdes) (version 2) | ecosystem: Environmental > Aquatic > Marine > Oceanic >...
ATTTAAAATAGATAGTTTCTATAGGCAAATGCTTCGTTGCCTTTGGTTTACAAATAAGCCATAAAATTAGAGATATATAATATTTCTTTATGAAAACCAGATGATTGTATAGATTTCAAATACTATTTGTAATTAAAAAAAAGTAAGGATCTAAACTTTAGGTATGGTTATAATATTATATATCTTTATTCTTATTGATAATTAATAGGATAGAAGCGGTTTCAAAATTAAGTAAATATACATTTAAAAAAGTAAAAGATAATATATTGGATGAAGATTATGATAAATTATGGTTTGATTCAGTGTCTAAACTAAGTATTTTTATGAATTTCAAAGAGTATATACCAAATGAAATAAAAAAAAAGATTTTAAATAAGAATATACAAAATGAAATATTTATGGATAGATCTATAAAAATAAATGGTTCTACTAATATAAATTATAAATTATTATTTGAAAATGAAGAAATTATTATTAAATGTAATCAATTAGATAAGATAGACTTTGAAGTGTGGTGTTTAGAAAAGAAAACTAATAGATATTGTTGGAAACCATTGTTGATTATTGACTGTTCATTAAAGAAAAATTTATTAGAATATATTTATTTTGATAAAAAATGGCTTATAAATGAAATAATAAAATAATAAATTTAATGAATGAGTGTTTTATCATTATAGGGAACATTAGTATGTAAATAGTTTTGAATGAATAGAGATAAAGAAGCAATTGAAAAATATAATAATATAATAATAAATAAATATTGAGAATATGTGAATCCTTTAGGAAATTGTGGATTTTTTTTAAAAATATTTTTTTTTAAACCGAGATATAATGCTTTTTTAGAATCGATTGTAAAATAAACAAGTAATAACGTGATTGAAGAAAATGGTAAGCTGGATATGATGGCGATTTTAAAGATGTTTTGATTTTTATATTTATGGAAATTATGTGTTAGAATTAATTCTAGTGAAAGTAGAATAAAAGTTGCATATAGGTCATAAATATTATCTGAATAATTTCTTCCATGGGTTTCGGGATTATAAACATTTAATTTTTTTCGGCAGGATCTATTTGCAAGACGTGAAATTAGATAGCCTAAACTTAATGATGTTAGATATAGACTTTTTGTTTTAAAAATATTCATTGTGGATAGGATAATAAAGATAAAAATATTTTTTCTGGGAATTAAAATTAATAAAACTTATATTATGAAAGAATTATAATTTATGAGTTATGAATGAATTATAATTTCTAAGTAATTAATATAAATTCATGTGTGATTATAGATTATTATTTAGAGGAGATTATTCTAAAGCATTAATAAATAAATTAGATGACTATTCTGGTTATATTTCTTTTAATATACCGAATGGAACATTTATTATTATGGGGGATATTCCATGTTATTATCGTAATTCCCAAATTTCTTTGAAAGAATATGGAATAAAGAAAGATACTTTTTTTGTGGATAAAGAAAGGTTTCCAATTTTGTGTGTATTAAGAGATGTAATTAATGATAAGCAATATACATTTAGAGTAATAAATCAAAAAGTAACAGGAAATAATTTTATTATTTTTTATGATAATAGAGATAGTTGTAAATCTTATAATATTAGTAAATTACCAAATTTTTTTTATTCAGGAAGTTTATTATTGTATGGGGATTCAGATATAAATATGTCATGTTTAATTATGGGGTTGCAGACATGTCCCCCATGTGATTATCCAAGTGTTAAAAATTAATATCCATCATTGAATCGCTCATGAAGGATGAGGATATCTGTGATTCTGCAGCTGACTCTTGTGGTGGTGTTAGCGCTGGTTCTAATGTGTGCGATGGAGAAAGGGGATACGTTTGTCAAGTCTGGGATGAGAACTAAGTGGTGTGATGGTGTCAAACAACTAGAAGTCGGAGCGTTCCGATTTGCCTTTGGCAAACTGGGAACACTCGGATAGGGCATAAGCCTTAATGAGCAGGAACAATTGCCGAAGGTTCTCGCTGAACTGAGCGATGTTTTTCGAGATGAGGAAATAAGATCGTTTAAAAAAATTTATAATTAGGGGGTTTCCATGCTATATTTTGATAACCTTCTATAATTTCGCTATCATAATTATAATCAATTGAATTATCTGCATATTTATTGAGTGGAATAATTCTGTAATCGATTTTATCGCGATCTTGAAAATCGGTGGTTTCTAGGAATGGATTTTCTTGTATAATTTGGTTTGCTATTTGTATTCCGCTACCGCCTATATTTTTTCTGTCTCTGGCTCCTCCACATTCTGGACAATCTTTTCCAATATTGTATCCTCCTTTATATGCTTTCTCCATATTTTTTTTCATTTGATTAATACTTTTTTGGTTAAATAGTTGAGTTCGATCATTATTGTCTTGTGATTTTTGCATTTTTTTGGATTCGATATCAATAATTTTTTTTTCAAAATTTTGTAGGGGATTATTGACTTGGAAACCTTCATAGATTTGTCCGCCTACGCCGGCTCCTATTCCTGCTTGAGTAATTTCATTAGGAGCCATAGGTTTACCTGGATAAAGGATTTTTCCTGTTTTATTGTTTAATCCAAGGTTATTTGTATTAGATAGATCTGGGGAATTGCTATCTAATTGAAATTTGCCAGAGCCACCTCCTCGTTTAACGCCGGTGGATTTTGATGATTGGAGGTTAGTTTCAAATTCATCATCAATGTATGTTTCGGAGTTTGTGATATTCTTATTTTCTGAGGGGGTTAATAATTCTTCGGATTCATTTAAAATTTCTGAGGATTGGTTAGATTCATCTTGTATTTCACTGAAGTTACTTTCTTGTGATTGAATTTCGGAATCAGGAGATGATTTATTTTGATTTTGGGTTGAATTTTGATTGGATGATTGGTTTTCATTTTGTTCTGAATCGAATTGTTCTATATTATATTGTTTTTTGGTTCGGTTTGAAAAAAAGAATATGTAGATAAGAAATAGAGTAAGAATGAATATAAGTATATATTCAAAATTTTTCATTAATATATACTTATAAAAAAAGATTAAAAAAATAATTAATTTAATTAAAATATTATTTAAAAGTTTCTAAAGGTGGTATCCATGCCCAATTACAATTTTTTGTTATATTTCGATTTGGGTTTTGTTTATTTAGATATTTTTCTCTTTCCTTAGTGAATTGAAATCGTTTAAAATTAAAGTCAGTAAAAGTTTCTTTTTTATTATTTTTTTTCCACCACATGGAAAGTCCGGCGCCATTATTATCAATAACGGATTCTATATTATTATTTTTGAGAAATTGTTTATATTGATCATTATTTCTATTAGTGATATTATTTTCTGAGGGTTGAATTGTTGGATTCATACGTGATAGTTTAATATCACGTTTTTCTTTTTTTTTTAGACTTTTTAAAAGATTTTCGCGTTTTAGTCTATTTGTTTCATTAATGTTTTGTATGGTTTGTTGTTTATTGGGGTTATTACGACCGGAGTTTTTTTCACCTACGACTTGACATTGTTTTTTTCCAGGAGTGCCCAAGGAGGCATCTTCACCAGTTATAACACATTCGCCTACAGAACAATCAGAGTTATCACCGCAATCTTCACCTAGTCCTTTCAGATCTGAATAATTGATACATTTATCGATGCCATCAACGTTTCTACAGATTTGTCCAGGTAGGCATCTTTCTTCGCTTGGTCCGCATATGATACCGGTTTCTTGTTGTGCGATATCTTCAGCTTCGCTGACATAATTATTTTCATTATTTTCGGATTGTTGTTGTTGTTGTTGTTGAGATTTTTCTTGTTGTGAAGATTGCTGTTGTGTGGTTTCATTTTGGTTTTCTGTATCTACGAATTTTTCATATTGTGGTAATATATAAATTTTAGTTTTTGGTTTATAAAATATATATGAATAAATTAAGATTAATGAGATTATTAGGATAGTTAAAAAAAGAATACTATTTCTATTAATTTTTTTAAAAAACATACTAATATATAATTATAAATTTTTTTTTTTTGATAAGAGAATTAAATTATATAATTTAGAATAAAATAATAGGATTCTATTAAAAAATATCCCATAAAATGGCTAATTAGAATGTCATGAGGATAATGTAATGCTCTATGTATTCTTGAAATTCCAATAAAATAAACAAATAACCAATAATAATCTTGAAATAGTAATTTGTAAAAGACTGTAACTTTAATCATGCTGCATGATGGAAAGGAATTAGTATCTTTTTTTTTCATATATAATAATGGATATTTATTAAAGGGTCGTTGAATAAATATTATTTTTTTGCTATTTGTTGCGACGTAAATAGTAAATAATATCAGGATAAAATCTAAAAAAGATTTTAGATTTTGATAAAAAATAAAGTTACAAAACATAATAAAAATAATATTGTCATTATTAGTCATAAATTTTGTGCATTTTAAGAAAATATCTTTTTGTGGTTTACCGATAATATCTTGTAAAAATTTGATGCATTTATATTCAATATAAAGAATTTGTTCTAACATTTGGTTACAATAATTAAATTATTAAATTATCTTTAAATAGTATATTTAGAATAATAATATTATTTAAAAGAATGATATATTATTTGATATTAATTATTATTAGAGTAATAAATTTGTAGTTGGAGGAAATATAATATTATTTTTATTATTATTAAAATTGAAAAGATTTAAATATAAATTAATATGTAAAATAATAAAATATTGATGTTAGATTGTAATATAATTTTGTCAGCAACTAAAGATGGTTTAATAGGAAATGATAATGATTTGATTTTTGATGTGTCGAAAGATAAGAATTATTTTAAGGAAATCACAAGTGCGACTCCGAATGAAGAATTTAATAATGTTGTGATGATGGGTAGAAAAACATGGGAATCTATACCAATTAAATATAGACCATTAAAGAATAGGATGAATGTGATCATAAGTAATGAAAAATATAATGAATATAGAAAAAATAAAAATATATTTGTATTTAAAACATTAGATTTGGCATTGGAGGCATTTAGATTTAAAAATGGTTTTAGTTATTTTTGGAAGACGTTTTTATACAACCAAATATTTATAATAGGGGGAGGTAGAATTTATAATGAGATATTAGAAAAATATAAAAAGAAAGAGATAAATGTGAGAACGATGTATTTGACAGAGATTGAAGATAAAGATTTGGATATGACAAAAATGAATAATCCTATTTATTTTAAAATGAATGAAATCGATAAATTATTTATAAAAAAGAGTCAATATAAAACGTTGGAAACGAATTTTAAGTCGGATTATTTAAAAAAGAATGTAAAAAAGTTAGGATTATCATTTAATGTATATGAAGGATTAATCAAAATTAAAGGTGATGAAGTAGGTATTTATGATGATTATTATGATTTTAATATTTTAAATTTAATGGAAAATTCCAAAAAATTTAATAAAGAAGAATTTCAATATTTAAAATTAATGGATGATTTGATTAATAAAGGTGATAAACGGAACACAAGAAATGGTGTAACAATAAGTGATTTTGGTGTAAGGATGGAATTTAATCTTGAGAATGATAAAATCCCTATATTAACTACAAAGAAAATGGCAATAAAAACAGTTATTAAGGAATTATTATGGTTTGTGAAGGGTTCTACAAATAATAAAGAGTTACAAGATCAGAATGTTAAAATTTGGAATGGAAATTCATCCAGAGAATTTTTGGATAGCAGAGGGTTGACAAACAATAAGGAAGGAGATTTAGGTCCGATTTATGGATTTCAATGGAGACATTCGGGTGCAAAATATATAGATTGTGATACAGATTATCGGGGTAAGGGTGTGGATCAATTAAAAAATTGTATAGAGTTAATTAGGAAAGATCCGATGAGTAGGAGGATGATAGTTTGTGCTTGGAATCCTTCGGATTTGGGGATGATGGCATTACCCCCATGTCATATATTATTTCAGTTTTATGTATCATCGGATGGAAAATTGAGTTTACAATTGTATCAGAGATCAGGAGATATATTTTTGGGTGTTCCATTTAATATATTATCGTATTCATTATTACTTTATATGATTTGTGAACTAACAAATTTGAAACCTGGAAAATTTATTCATATAATTGGGGACTGTCATGCGTACGAGACCCATGTGGATGCAATAAAAGAGCAGATAAAGAGAATACCGAATGAATTTCCTAAAATTAAAATTAATAAGAAACGGGAATCATTAGATGATTTTAAATTGGATGATTTTGAAATCATTGATTATCTTTATCATGATAGAATAGTTGCGGATATGGTTGCATGATAAATCATTGAGAGTAAAATTTAATTTTTTTTTTTTTATTTCTTTTAGAAATTTAATGATAAAAAATATTTATTTTTATTTTATGTCCACCATTTCAAGGTTCTACACTATTAGTAAAATTATTGGATTCTAGTAAAAAGACATCTACATTTTTAGATGTTAAAACATGGGCAGGAGAATCACAATGGTTAATAAAGAAAAATGGGGATCCATCATATTTTAAAAACCGATGGGATCCTAATTATAATCTAAATATGAATATAATTAAAAATATTTTTGATCGTTATCTTGATTCGTCAAAGGATATTTTAGTAGAAAAATCACCTCCAACAATTTGTAGAGCAAAAAGTTTTGAAAATTATTTTGAAAAATTTGGTAAAGTTTGGTTCATTATTAGCATAAGAAATCCATATTCATGTAGAGATGATGAAAAGTTTATGTGGGTTGAACATGCTAAATATCAAATAAGAAATATTAAAACTTTGAAGAATATTATAATTACTAATTATGAAGAAATATGTTTAGATCTTCCTAATGTTATTAAAAAAATTAAAAATAAAATACCGGAATTAAGTGATTTGAAAAATAAGAATAGTGATAGTTTAAAAGGGAATAGAGGAAATATGATCAATGATAAAAAAATAGGGAGAATAATCAAAAAAAATAAAAAAAATAAAATTTTAAAAAATAATAAAGATATTCTTCATTTTTTCAATTATAAATATATTCCATGATTCATTATTAATATATTTCAGAGCATTCAAATTTGCGAAAGATTTAATAAGAATATTTAGAAAGAATATAATCTCTATGATGATTTATTATTAAACTCCATTTAATTTAGTTAATTCAATTGTTTTTATATATTCATCATCTTCGTCCATCATAATACGATCAACATTGTGATATTGGTCATTATTTTTTTTATAATTTGATTTTTGTATATATTTCCTAATAGAAAACTTTCTACCAATAATAAATCCAAGAGAAAAAAGAAGAAAATAATCAAATCTTAATTTATATAAAACGAAATATAAAAACGCTAAAATATTAAAACCTAATACTCCATATACGAAATGATTATATCTTTGAATAAACATTTCTTTAAATATATATCCATTCACCATTCCTAACGATAAAATAAAAAATAAAAGTATAATGTAATACATTTTTATACACAAGATATCATATCTTTATATAGGTTTATAATAAAATATTAAATGAGTTAAAAAATTTAAAGCTAATTGGGAATGATTTATATATATATAAATGACTAAGATAATAGTCATTAGAGTTAAAAAAAAAAAAAATGAAATGGTTAAGAGAGATGTGAGTGATTCAGAGATAAAAATGAATGAAAATGTATTAAAAAATGAAAATAAAAAATATCATAAAATAAAAATTAAGAAAAAAAAAATAAATTTACGAAAAGATGATGATAATATGATACGGTCTTCATCATTTGGTGGTGAATGTATTTTAGGAAAAGATCCAAATTTAGTGGTTAATAGTTCTAATTCTGAATTTGTGACATCAAGAACTTCTGATTGTAAAAAAATTCAAAAAATAAAAATAAAAAGAAAAAGAAAATCTGTGGATGATAGGAGTTATGGTTTATCTGGATGTTCCTCCTTTGTTGAAGGCAAATCGGAACGCTTGGAAAGAATAATTTCTGTGTCTAATGATAATTTTACTAATGAAGGATCGGAAGGTTCTAAGAAACAAAAGAAATGTGGAAATATTGTTATAGATTCGGGAAGCACAAATTGTTGGTGGAAAAAGAAGAGTCAGCCTTTAAAAAAAAAGGAAATTACGGAAGAAGATAAACTTAAAGTTCAGATAAATGAGACTATATTTAAATATAACGAAAAATTAATTAATATATTTTTGGAAAAGAGTCAGGGAAATAGTCGTATAAGTACCTATAAAAAAATATTTGGATCGAACGAATGTAGACTTTTATTAAGTTTGGTGAAAAGAAAAATACCTAATAGTAAAACTTATTTAAGTCGATTAGCGAAAGAAATTCAGTTGATAAGTTATTTTGATTTTGTATTAGTGTTTCTCCAAGTATCAAAAATATTGGAATTGGCGGCAGATATACCTCATATTATCAGAGGTTCGGCAGGTTCTTGTTTATTATGTTTCTTAATGAAAATTACAGATATTGATCCGATTAAAGAAAATATTTCTTTAAGTAGATTTATGCATAAAGATAGGCAAAGTATACCAGATATAGATATTGATTTTCCAGCACATATAAGAGATAAAATATACAAAAGAATATTTGATCATTGGGGAGATACAGTTGCTAGAATTTCAAACCATATCATGTATAAAGAAAAATCTGCATTGAGAGAGGCGATAAGAAGAAAAGGATACAATAAATTTATTAAGAGAGATTTTGAAATAGATGAAGTTTTTCCAGATAAAAAAGATCAGGAAGAAATAGAGGAAATAAAAAAAAATTTAATTGGAAATTTTAGATGTCATTCTCTTCATTGTGGTGGGATTATTATTTTAAAAGATAAAATACCGAATAATCTTTTATTAAAGAATTTTGAGATTGAAAAGGATATTTTTGGGAAACAAATATGGATGAATAAAAATCAAGTTGAAGATGCAAACATGATCAAAATTGATATATTGAGTAATAATGGTTTAAGTCAATTGTTAGAAATTGATAAAAAAGATATATATGATTACGATTTTAATGATCATAGAATTTGGGATTATTTATCAAAAAATAATAATAATATTGGTATTATTTATGCTGAATCAAGAGGTATGAATAAAATATTTCAAACAATGAAAATAAAATCATTAAATGATTTAGCAACCGCACTCGCATTAATTAGACCTAGTGCGTCTAAAAACGGGAGAAAATCAGGATTTTTAAGAGATTATACAACTATTGATTTCACAAATAAAGATTATAAATATTTAATATTTGATGATGACGCAACGTTTTACATAAAGAAGATTTTAGGTTGTGATGAAGGGACTGCAGATAATTATAGACGTGCATTTTCAAAAAATAAGATGGTTGAAAAAAAAAAGTTTTATAAAGAATTGTATAAATCAGGAAAAAGTAAAAAAGAGATAGAAACTATAAAAGAAAAATTAGATCAACTTAGATATTATGGTTTTTGTAAATCGCATGCTTATTCTTACGCAAGACTTATTTATGTATTAGCATATAATAAATATTATAATTCAAAGAAATTTTGGGTTTCAACATTGAATCATGCTTCAGGATCAACATATAGAAGATGGGTACATTTTAGAGAAGCTTATCAATCTGGAATTAAACTTCAAATAGGTAATAGACCTTTTTATTTAACAAAAAATAATAGTCTTGGTGGAAAAAATATAATATCAAAACTTGTATACAAAGATAATTATGATTTCATATATAATGGTTATTGGATAGGGAATAATTTTTTAGAAGGAATGTATTATCAAGAATATTGGAGTGAATATAAAAAAAAGAATAAAGACGATCGATTAATAATACAAGATAAAAAAGTAAAAATGGCTAAATTTAGAGGAATTATTGCATGCGGAAGAAATTTTATTAACTATCAAAATGGAAAACAAAAATCAAAATTAACATTTATTACTATAGGTGTTGATAATCAAAAATATATCGATATTGTATATTATGGATTAAATAAAATATCTAAAGTAAAATGTGTTGAAGGATATGGGTATGTTAAAATGGAAAATGGGATAAAATGGATTGAATCATTTAAATTCAAACCAGTTTTTATAAAAATATAAAATTCAAATTTAATCATTTATTTTAATTTACGCAAAAGCTTTAAAAATTGTTAAATAAAAATATATAAATTAATTATTTTTTTTATTTTTAATCTGTATTAGACGATTCTTTTGTTTAAAATATATCGGTATCTGAAGTTTGGTCGTGGTCTAGGAATATAAAGACTTAAATTTAGGAAATTTTTGTCTAGAGACAAAAGTTTTGTTTTCCCGCTTCCATTTTTTATATTCTTTTAACCAATCCATATGCTTATCAAAATCACATACGTCAGGTGCACCCCCAATATATCGTTCTTCTGCTGCTTCAATAGATTCCCAGACCTTACTGTTTTTCAGTCCATAGTCTTTAATTGCTAACATATAAACATCTACATTGCGGCGCAGTTCTTCGCATAGGTCTATGTTACGCAGCTGCATAGCATCCATAAGTATCTTATTCGCTATATTTTCTGGCAGATTCATTTTCGATTCTATTATGGAAATATCATAAGTTTTTTTCAATCAATTTTATACAAAATTTTAATTAACAAAAATTTATTTTTTTATAAGAATTTATAATAATATGAAAACAAAAAAATTTTTGCTTATTTTGTTTATTTTGAACATTATTTTAACATCTGTAAATATTTATAAATTTTACGTCATTATGAAAAAAAAAAAAAAATGATACAGTAGATGAAGATAATAATAATCAAACAATTTCACCATCAACTACTCAGATATTTAGACCTTCAGACTTTACTGGCGTTTGGCAGGGACAAGATCAAGCAGTTAACAGATTTGGATCAGTAAATACAAATAAAAAAATAATTTTACAATGTTATAATGATAGAACTATCAGTGGAATTGTTGAATGGGAAACTATAGCGAATGATACTTCAGGTAATGATGGAAATAATGTACCTGTGAAAAGCGATAGTGAATATGTTTTAGGAGTAGTTGATGAAACAAACAAATCTGTACTTGTCGAAAAAGGAACAAAATTAGGTTCCGAGGTTTTGATTATTGGTGAAGAATATACTAGCAAAACATGTAGCAATTGTGGAACGCTAGAAAACAAATTAGGAAACAAAGATATTTTAAAATGTAAGAGTTGTGGTCTATGTATTGATAGAGATACTAACGGGGCTCGAAATATACTTATCAAACATTTAAAATAGATGGTTTCTATAGGCAAATGCTTCGTTGCCTTTGGTTTAC
>Ga0209986_10004871_pt1 | contig 11287 bp, 9 predicted proteins | sample BlataG_FD_183168 | JGI IMG/M metagenome (GOLD analysis project Ga0209986, IMG submission 183168) | Deep subsurface microbial communities from Black Sea to uncover new lineages of life (NeLLi) - Black_00105 metaG (SPAdes) (version 2) | ecosystem: Environmental > Aquatic > Marine > Oceanic >...
AGAGTTGCCCGCACTAGTGGCCTGTATGGTACCATTGCCGCCACTCCACAGCCCGTAAGCTGAAAGTTTGCCAGTCTCGGCATCCGCCATGGTGGCTATTACGGCTGTCTGTACCTGGTGGACCTCGGTATTGGCTGCCTGCAGGGTTCCCCGCCCGAAGAAGTTACCGACGTTCAGTGCCACTACTGCAGCGATGATGCCCAGAATGGCAATAACCACCAGTAACTCAATCAGGGTGAACCCCTTTTCTCCTCGATGTATCATTTTCATGCTTTTTTACCTCCTTCCTTTACATTTTACTGGGTTTAGCCCCAATAAGCTGCTTTCGCCGACACGTTACCTTCTGTTCTTCTATCACCTCCTTTATGTTCTTCTGCACTTGGGTCCTGCAATCTGTTTTATATAGGCAGCTATTATCCTTTTCATATCTACGACTCCCGTAGGACTAATTCGCTATTACTTTTGTCATACATATAGTCGCTGCAAAAGAGAAAATCCCTCGCCGTCCCAGTACTTTTGGTGGGGCGTATATGATATAGTACGGTCCTCTTTACTGTCAACCAACCATCAATAAATCGTTCCCGCCACGGTGGGTAGGCAATATCCTCACGGGCACCTCGCGATCTGTCATTGCGAGCGAAGCGTGGCAATCTCACTGTCCCCGCCCAGATTGCTTCGGCACTGTCGTGCCTCGCAACGACAGGGAGAGATGTCATTCCAAGCCGAAGGCGAAGGTAAGGCGGAGATAAACTCCCCCACTATACTGCTTAGGTGAATGCGTAGGGAGGGTGGGCTTGTTCTGGCCGGGGAGAGGAGGGTGTCGTTGCGAGCCCCGACTTGTCGGGGCGTGGCAATCCCATTCACCAAAATGAAATGTCAAAGCCCAAATGACAATTGAAATCCAAATGCCAAAGTGCCAAACCGCCCAAACCGCGACTTCCCTTCAATCTCCCCCTTAAAGTAAGGGGGATAAGGGGGTTATTTCTATGGTTATCATAACTCCCCTTGCCCCTCTTATCTTAAGAGGGGGATTTTGGAGGAATTTGGTGAAATCCAAATGTTTGAAGCCCAAAACCACCCCTCTTTGACATTTGTTTGGTATTTGAGCTTTATCACTTGTCATTTTCTAGAGATTCGGGCTTTGATGTTGTCCACGATTCGAATCGATGAGGCAAGGATAGCCTGGCAGAAAAACAAAAAGGGCTGGCGGCGAAGCCACCTTCGCCGCCAGTCTTCAGTTTCAGGCACGAAATCTAGGGTTACTCGTACTAGGCTGCGGACCAGCTCTGGACTGTGCTGTTCCACACAATAGCATCCCCCCAGCCACCGTCGATCATAGCGTCTCCCGACGTTATGCTGCCGTCCTCTGTGATATCGTACGCAGCCCTTAATGGTCCATAGACATAAGAAGAGGCATCAAATGTAGAGTTGCCCGCACTAGTGGCCTGTATGGTACCATTGCCGCCACTCCACAGCCCGTAAGCTGAAAGTTTGCCAGTCTCGGCATCCGCCATGGTGGCTATAACAGCTGTCTGTACCTGGTGGACCTCGGTATTGGCTGCCTGCAGGGTCCCCCGGCCGAAGAAGCTACCGACGTTGAGCGCGACCACGGCCGCGATGACGCCCAGGATGGCAATAACCACCAGTAACTCAATTAGGGTGAACCCTTTCTCTCCACGATGTATCATTTTCATGCTTTTTACCTCCTTTCTTTAGATTTTTTTTGGATTTAGCTCCGGTACTCTGTTTTATAGATATATTATCGTCTACTCTTCTTTCACCTCCTTCTGGTTTTTACTAGATTTAGCTCCAGTAATTCATAGTTATAGTATAGCGCAGTGTTTTTATCCGTCAATCGCCCATTAGTAATAGGAAAATCGTTTCGCCCCAGTATCCTCGCTACGGGAAGTCCACCCACGTGAAGCTGAAGTACAGGTGAAATCCAAACGTCAAAGTCCAAATGCCAAATGAAAACCAAAGGGCAAAATCCAACCAACAAACGAAGTTCAAATGGCAAAGGCCGAAGGGGACGAGCGAATTCCAAATGGGCATATATGCAATTTGTGTTGTTTTCTAGCCTCAATTTGAGCATAGATTATATGGTATGAACAGAAAGACTCTATCCTCGATGTTCCCGAAAACTCAAAGGGAACCAGTGTGACGCTGAAGGGAAACAACGGTGGTCTCGGCAGTCTGCTAGTCTCTAATCTCCTGGGAAAGAAGCGACATTTTCTCCTTGTTCGAATGAAGAATTCATGCTAATTTGGAACTCGTGTGCTACCCTGACGAATTAAGTCCCGCCGGTGAGGTTTCTCAAAACGTGACTGCAAGCCAAACACAGATTAAAGGGAAGCGCGGTGGCCAGAAAGGCAACCGGAATGCCCGCAAACATGGCTTCTATTCCGGTACCCTTAGCCCTGCCGAAACACGCCAACTGTGGAACATTACGAATCTGGAAGGCGTTGACCCTGAAATAGCCTTCATTCGCGTCAAGCTACAATCTTCCCTTCAACACGACCCTGGTAACCGCCGCGTAATCAGAGAAGCCTCCAGATTACTCGTAGAATCGTATTCTGCAAATTACCGGCTGGACCCGACCGACCGCAACTACCTGAAGACCGTTGTCGAGAATCTCTTGGAAATTGCCTCCATGCGCCAGTCCCCCAGCCCCCGTGGCTCGCAAATACAAAGGGCAAACCGACGAAACGAATCGTGTGTACTTTAACGGTTGAATCTACCGGAGGTAATCGCCTTACCTATGAAAAAGAGCTGTTGAACTCCAGAAAAAATAGCCATTTTTGCAAAACGAATCATCCCGGCTTGTACTTCAACAACTGAATCTTCCGGAGGTAATCGCCTTACGTATGAAAAAGAGCTGTTGAATTCCAGGAAAAATAGTGATTTTTGCAGAACGAATCATCCCGGAAAGGGAAACAACGGTGGTCTTGGCGGTCTCATGGAGGATCTTATTAGCATCCAAATAACAATATCTTTTTTCATATATGCCCCAAATGAGAGAGCCTCAATGACAGATGAGATGCAAATGACAAAACGCGAATGAGTCGACTGGCCGGGACTACTTCTTGGGCAGAAGAATTGAGGAGAATATCAAACTGAGCTCTTGGGCTTCCCTTGATAGGTTTTGGCACTCGGCTTGCCTACTGGGATTTGCCTTGGCAATCATTCTGAGCCAATGCTTTGTCTCCTTTGATTCTTTTTTGCAGATAGAAATTTTATGTTGGAAATCTTTCTTGGATTCTGCCCCGTCTGCTTCCATATAGTTTGCCCCGATACTAGTCGCCGCTCTTACTATTTGACTGATAAGTGGACTATTGATAGGGTCTTTAGGGAAAGTTTTTACGAGTTCAATAATTGCTTCACCGAATTGTGCAGTTCATTCTTCGAGGTCGTACTTCTTTTTGTCATTGGGATTTTGAGCTTTGTAATTTGAAATTGTTCCTCAGGCTCCTGGGTTTTCCTGCGTCGGCGGCTCCAGTTGCCCGACCTCAAAGACCCTTGTTCCCTGACGCTGAGCGAACTGCTTGGCTTCCTTGGTGAGTCCGGGAACAGCAATAAAGACCTTGTCCATAATACCGGCATCATAAGCCTTATCGTCAAAGTCAAATACCTTATCCAGTCCCATCGGCTTCTCATCCACCTCGATGCCAATAGCAATACGATGAGTAATGATGCCCTCATCCTTGATAGCCACTATGTCTATGTTATGGACAGCGCCAGACCGGCCTTTGACTTCAGCATTTTCCCGTACTCTGTAGCCCTGCCTCCCCAGGTATTGTATAAGCTGTGATTTGGACTCAAATTGAAAGGGCTCCTTCACTATTTTCAGGCGTGGCTGGGGACTACCGGTGAGCAACATATCCAGGTCCTTGGGTTCCAGCACCTTTATCCCATGGTAGCTGGCAAATTTCGCCGCCTCTTCGCCCAACGCGGGGATGATAATCAGTACTTTATCGTGAACGCCGCTATCGTAGGCTTTGACATCAAAATCCAGTACCCTGTCCAGTCCTATCCTATCCCTGGCAATTTCAATCCCGATGGCGACAGTATGGGTAACGACGCCGTCATCCCTGGTAGCCAGTATATCCATGTAATGTTCCGCCCCCGACCTTCCCTGCACTCTGGCATTTTCCGTCACTTTGTAGCCATGCTGCCTCAAGAATTCAATGAACCGCACTTTAGGCTGAAGTTCAAATTCCAGCCAGTTTCTCTTCCCTTCATCAAGTGTATACGCGTAAACATTTACCTCGCCAACCTCATCCTCATTGGCAAGTGAGGCACATTTCAAACAGCGCCACTTTACCAGCGGCGCGGTAAATATCTCGCCACAATCACGGCACTTGCGCAGCACTCCCCGGCTTACGTAGTCGGCGCCCACAGCCCGCAGCTCCAGTTTACACTTGGGACATGTATATTTACCCCTGCCTGCAAATTCGTCTTCAACGCCGACATAGTGGCAGGCCAGGTGCTCGAGGATTCGGCCCCGGACAATATCCCCTGAGCCGCATTTTGGGCAGTGGGTGCTGGGTCTCAAATTCATTGACTGGCACCGGGGACAACGGAGAAGCCTATCAAAGAAGCTCCTTCTCAATATACCCTTATCAGTCAGGGATTCCACAATTGCTACTGCTTCCTTGCCTTTGACCCTTGCTGTTTGCTCAACGATCGGATAGACGAAGCCCAGCTCAGTGGTGAAATCAAGCTGGGGTTTAATGTCAACGATCCTTGCCGCCAGCATTGCCGCCACCACTTTCATCGCTAGCTCATTATCCACCATGCCGCTTGCGGCTTGTGGAGCTTTTGTTGCTTCTACCGTCTTATCGACTTCTGCCATGCCTTGCCTCCGTTCACATACTTAGAAAAGTATAATTCGCAATATCACAGAAGTCAATGAGATAAAGGTACTACCTTTGTGGGCTCTTCGCTCCTCCTGACCCCCGCGGAGATTGCTTCGGCTGACTAAAGTCAGCCTCGCAACGACAGAAAAAGGGTGTCATTGCGAGCACCTGAAAGGTGCGTGGCAATCTCCGCGGCTAAATTCCAAATCCCAAAATCCAAATGACAATTGAAATCCAAATGCTTAAATGCCAAAACTACTTCTTTTTGACATTTGGGTTTTGAGCTTCGTTTGGCATTTGAGCTTTGTCATTTGACATTGTTGAGGATCTTGGGCTTGTCCCGACTAAATCGGGGTTGGCCTTTGATTTTTGAATTTCTGTGGGGTTGGTTTACTGCCGAGGGAGGGACTCGAACCCACACTCCCTTCACGGGGAAGCGGATTTTAAGTCCGCCGCGTCTACCATTCCGCCACCTCGGCTTGATGATTGATAGTTGGAAAAGGCGGCGGGCGGATTCGAACCGCCGCATCGGGGTTTTGCAGACCCCTGCCTTAACCTCTTGGCTACACCGCCGCAACTACCAAATTTACTGGAGCGGAAGACGGGATTCGAACCCGCGACCTCTTCCTTGGCAAGGAAGCGTTCTACCGCTGAACTACTTCCGCTCTGAATGAATTTTACCGACTTTTTTCAGTTCCCGCAAGCTAATCCTGGTGCCGAGGGGGAGATTTGAACTCCCACGGGCTTGCGCCCACCACCCCCTCAAGATGGCGTGTCTGCCTATTCCACCACCTCGGCCTGGCAGGGGTGGCAGGACTCGAACCCGCGACCTGCGGTTTTGGAGACCGCTGCTCTAGCCATCTGAGCTACACCCCTGAGTCAGCATAATTATATCAAAAATACCCCTGGGGCGACTCGAACGCCCGACACGCGGTTTAGGAAACCGCTGCTCTATCCTCTGAGCTACAGGGGCACGCCACTGCCACAACTCTCGTGTTTCCCGAGTTTCATGGTGGAGATAGGGGGATTCGAACCCCCGACCTCTGCGATGCGAACGCAGCGCTCTCCCAATTGAGCTATATCCCCAAATTCAATTTTAGCAATACTTCAAACTATGGGTCAAATCAGCTGCTCCTGATCTAGTTCAGGTAGATGGGTGACACTTCATGTGTTTGTAACATTGGATAATAACCTTCCGTGTCATTGCGAGCCGAAGGCGTGGCAATCTCATTGCGAAGCTGGAGCCTGCTATAGTTGGACTGAGGGACCTCGCTTAGAGATTGCTTCGTCGCTATCGCTCCTCGCAATGACGAAAAGGGAGTGTCACTAATCATATGAACGAGTACAACTCCTTGCCCTTGCCTTGTAACACTGCTATACTGAGCGAAAGCTATGACCTATGAAATCGTCATCGGCCTGGAGGTTCATACTCAGCTGTTAACCAAGCGCAAGATGTTCTGTAGCTGCAGCGCCGATTATGCCAGCGCTCCTCCCAATACTCACGTCTGCCCCATCTGCCTGGGCATGCCCGGCGTTCTCCCTGTCATCAATGAAAAAGCAATAGAATATACAGTAATGACTGCCCTGGCTTTAAATTCCACCATCCCCGAATATACCAAGTTCGACCGCAAGAACTACTTTTACCCTGACCTGATGAAAAGTTACCAGATTTCCCAGTATGATGCTCCCATTGGGAAAGGAGGTTGGCTGACCATTGATAGCAACGGTACCAGGAAAAGAATAAATATCACCAGAGTGCATCTCGAAGAAGATACCGCTAAATTGTCGCACAGGGGGGATTACAGTCTGATAGACGTCAATCGCTCAGGGGTGCCCTTGATGGAGGTTGTTAGCGAGCCCGAAATAAGTTCCCCCGAGGAGGCTCGGGATTATCTTATCAGGTTACACAATATCTTGCGTTATCTGGGGGTGTCCACCGCCAATATGGAGGAAGGAAGCTTTAGATGTGATGCCAACATAAGTATACGTCCATCAAATAGTAAGAAGCTCTTGCCCAAGGTGGAAGTTAAAAATATGAACAGTTTCAAGGCGGTTTACCAGGCTCTGGAGTATGAATCGGAACGACAAAGAGATGTGCTTGAGGAAGGTGGAAAACTGGTGCAGGAGACCAGAGGTTGGATAGACGAAACAGGCATAACAGTGACCCAGAGAACTAAAGAGTATGCTGATGACTACCGATATTTTCCCGAACCTGATTTGCCTCCCCTGGTTTTGGACCGAGAATGGATAGAGGAAATCAGAGCTAGACTCCCTGAATTACCCGAAGCCCGCAGAGACCGATTTATGACCCAATATGACTTGTCCTTGTACGATGCTAATGTTCTAATCAGCTCTAAGGCCATGGCAGATTATTTTGAAAACTGTGTTAAGCTAATGGATTCCAGCAAGGCCAAAACTGTTAGCAACTGGCTTTTGGGAGATTTCAGCCGGCTGCTTAACGCTACCAACATTGAGATTGAAGATGTTAAAATAAGTCCGAAACATCTAGCAGAAATGCTGGACTTGGTAGATAATGGTACTATAAGCGGACCAGCGGCCAAGGCGGTGCTTGAGGAGATGTTTCACACTGGCGAGAGAGCCAGCGAGATTATAACAGAAAAGAAACTCAGCCAGATTAGCGATGCCGCTGAAATAAGGGAAGTGGTAGAACAAGTGGTGGCCAATAATAGCGGGGCAGTAGCAGATTATGCCTCTGGCAAGCAGCAAGCTTTGACGTTTATTATAGGGCAGGTAATGAAAGCTACGAGAGGAAGGGCTAATCCAGCCGTGGTGCGAGAGATTATAATACAGGAGCTAGGAGGTAAATAAATTGCCTACTTATTTTTCTATCGCCCAGATACTAGTATCAATAGCCTTGATTGCCACTGTGATGTTTCAGTTACGTGGTGGGGGCATAGGGGGTATCTTCGGGCAAGCTGACTCAGTGTATCGAACCCGGCGAGGAATAGAAAGCACCCTTTTCAAGCTGACCATAATCTTAGCTGTCGCGCTTGTTCTTCTGGCTACTATAATCGCTGCCCAGTAGTATCTGTAGATGAGTTCCATAATAACCCTGACTACCGATTTTGGGTATGATGACGCTTATGTTGCTGCTGTGAAAGGCGCTATCTTAAGCATTAACCCTGAAGCTAATATTATAGACATCAGCCATTCTATCAAGCCGCAAAATATCATTCAGGCTGCTTTCATACTCAGTGTTGCTTATCGTTACTTCCCTAAGCAAACAATTCATATGGCTATTGTTGACCCCGGTGTAGGTAGTGAGCGCCGGGGAATAATACTGAAAACACCTTCGGCCCTCTTCGTTGCCCCCGATAATGGCATCCTCAGCTATATAATTGATGATTTATTTTCCGTTGAAAGTCGCTCATTAACCGAACAGACTCAGGACCTCAAAGAGATAGTATTTAAGAAAGGCCTTGAAGCTGCAGCTATTACCGACCCTCGCTTCTGGCGACATCCAGTCAGCCCTACCTTTCATGGAAGAGATATTTTTGCTCCTGTGGCTGCCGGTCTCGCTCTAGGCATTTCCCTTTATGAATTCGGGGAGAAAATCAACTCCCTGCATGTCCTCCCTATAGTAAAGCCATCCCTTGATTCAGAGGGTAATTTAGTTGGCAGGGTCTTACATGTTGACCGCTTTGGCACCTTGATCACAAATATTAGAAGCAATGATTTACCCGGAAAGGATGTCGTGATTGAGGTGGCGGGGTACTGTATTCAAGGTATCAGCGACTACTACGTGCAAAAGGAAGGGGTAATAGCTATCGTGGGCAGCAGCGGTTATCTTGAAGTATCGCTAAGAGATGGAAGCGCTTGCGACTTTCTGGACACGATAGTGGGAGACGAAATAAAGGTGACTTCAGTTATATAGTGAGGATGCATCAGGAATGTCAATCCAAATCACCACGCTAAGCGAAAATACCGTTGCTAGGGTAAATCTTCTTGCTGAATGGGGGCTCAGTATCTTAATAGAGACAGACGGCTACAAAATTCTCCTGGATACGGGGCGAAGTTTCTCAGCAGCTTATAATGCCATTACTTTAGGAATAGACTTATCACAAATTGATAAAATTGTCTTCAGCCACGGCCATTTTGACCACACAGGTGGGTTGCTACACATCCTTAAAATGGTGAAGGGCGAGGTCGAAGTAATTGCTCACCCCGATATCTGGGCACTTAAATATGCCAGGCGTCCTGAACGGGCAGTGGAATACATTGGGGTGCCTTTCCCTAAAGAAGCTGCGGAAACACTTGGGGCCTCCTTTAATTTAACCAAAGAGCCAGTGTGGATCAGCGAAAATATCGTTACCAGCGGCGAAATACCCATGATTACCGAATACGAAAAGATTGACCCTATTCTTTATGTCAAGGAGAAAGGTGAACTTAAAGCTGATCCACTGTGGGACGACCAGGCACTTTTCATAAAGTCTGAGAAGGGCTTGATCATCATCCTGGGTTGTGCCCATCGAGGGATAATTAATACTATAAGGCATGCGCAAAAGTTGACCGGAGTAGAGCCAGTTTATGCAATCATCGGTGGCACTCACCTTATTAGTGCTTCACCACAAAGAATGAATTTAACGATTGCTGACTTATTGAGTTCTGGAGTCCAGAGGCTGGGAGTATCTCACTGCACTGGCTTACCGGCATCTGCCATCTTGGCTCATACGTTCGGCGAGGCTTTCTTTTTCAATAATGCCGGCACACGTATCAATCTCTAGAGGCCACTTGCCATCCTCACCGCCTTCCCGTTGTCATTCTCAACCCTTCCCGTCTTGTCATTCGGGCCGGAGCGAAGAATCTTCCCTTTGCTGAGTTGCTGGTAGATTCAAGGCTTCCGCCAGAATGCATTAACTATTCTTTAGCCGTAGCCAGGGCTTGTACTTGATTTGACGCGCTCAGCCATGTCCAGAAAGTCATTCAAACGATACTTTCCATTACGCCCATAACAGTGCTAATATATATGGCACCCTGGATAAAGGCTTGAACAAAACAGGTTTCGTGAAAGACAACGTAATAAGAATCTGTCTAGTAATTATGGCAGCAGCAACGCTGTTCTTGGCCTCATCTTGTACGACGTCAACCAACTATCAGCCGATTATCACCAGCCTGGAAGCTGAAGCAGAATGGATCGTTCCTTTGGGTAGTCTCCAGGTGGTGTGTACTGCTTCAGACCCTGATGGCGATGAGCTGAGCTATAACTGGTGGGCTAGCGGAGGCGAAATAAAGGGGGCAAGAGATACGGCTACCTGGACCGCCCCTGCATCTGAAGACTCCTACAACGTCGCGGTCACGGTGACCGATGGCCGCGGTGGCGAAGTCACCGACTATGTAACCATTACAGTGAGAGCCAATGAGCCGCCGACGATTACCAGCCTGATAGCCGGTGCAGACTGGACCATTCCTTCGGGTAGTGTCCAGGTGACGTGTACTGCTTCAGACCCTGATGGAGACGAGCTGAGCTACGAGTGGGCAGCGACCGGAGGTGATATTTCTGGCACAGGCGCAGTTGTGAACTGGACTGCTCCCGAAGAAGTTGGTACGTACGGCATCACAGTTGTGGTTAAGGATGGCCACGGTGGCTCAGCTACGACTTCGCTGCCTATTAGCGTAGTGACGGGGCAGCCACCGAATATCGAAGCCTTGCTTGTCACGGCGGAACATTGCTACCTGAAAGAAGCAGGTTCGGGGTACTTAGTCGGGAAAGGACAAAAGTATGATATTGAGTGCATCGTTGCAGACACGAGCGAACTGGTTTACGACTGGTCATGCGATGGCGGCGAGATTTCCGAGATTTCCCAGGATGGTGCCATCATTACGTGGATTGCCCCAGATGCATCCACTTACGTTACAGTCACAGTAACAGTATCCGATATCGTCGGCAATATGGTCAGTGAGAGCGTGCTTCTCGAGGTGGTGGCTTGCTCACCATGTACGTTCGGGTGTTAGGAGATAAGTGGCAACTCTAGCTAAGGGTATAGTCCTCCTAGTAGCGACCTGCACGCCACGGGCACCTCATACAGCAGATGCCTGAAAAGTCATTCAAACGATACTTTCCATCACGTCCATAGCAGTGCTAATATATATGGCACCCTGGATAAAGGCTTGAACAGAAGAGGCTCCAGGGTGAGAAACTAATGAACAAAAAAAGATGTCTAGTAATTACGGTAATTGCGGTGGCAGCAGTGTTGTTCTTGGCTCCATCTTGCACGACGGCGGCCAACCGCCGGCCAACTATCACCAGCCTGGAAGCTGAGGCAGAATGGATCGCTCCTTTGGCTAGCCTCCAGGTGATGTGTACTGCTTCAGACCCTGATGGCGATGAGCTGAGTTATGAGTGGATAACGACTGGAGGTGATATTTCTGGCACAGGCACGGTTGCAATCTGGACTGCTCCCGAACAAGTT
>Ga0209986_10004872_pt1 | contig 11287 bp, 10 predicted proteins | sample BlataG_FD_183168 | JGI IMG/M metagenome (GOLD analysis project Ga0209986, IMG submission 183168) | Deep subsurface microbial communities from Black Sea to uncover new lineages of life (NeLLi) - Black_00105 metaG (SPAdes) (version 2) | ecosystem: Environmental > Aquatic > Marine > Oceanic >...
TTTCTTCCAAAATTTAATTTTTATTATAATTTGTTTATTTCTTGTCGAATTCTTTGATCAGTTAGATGGGGTAATTGCTCGACTTCAAGGGCCAACAAAGTTAGGCGCGTTTTTAGATTCTACATTAGATCGAATTGGAGATTTTCTTCTTTTTTTTGGAATTATACTTGGGGGCTATACAGATGTGTATATTGGGTTTATAACACTTGTTGGAGCTTTTTTGACTTCTTATACCAGAGCTAAAATTGAAGCTTTAGGCATACCAAACTTATATGGCGTGGGATTATTGGAGAGAACGGATAGAGTGCCAATTATTTTAATAGGTTCGATTTTGCAACTCTGGTTTCCCACCGCTATCTGGTGGACCATGATTTTTCTTGCCATTGGGACTAATATTACAGCAATTCAACGAATTGTTTACGCTATTAAGAAGTTTTCAGTAAAAAATAATAAATGAGCATTTTTAGATTGAGCATATTTAAATAAATCTCTTGTTATATTCTATTAAATTAAATATTTTTTATCAAGTGAGCAATTATGATTGTCTCTGAGATAAACATAAAACTAACAATAGTCGGCCTCTGGGGGGTTGGTAAAACCTCAATAGTGAATAGTTTTGTAGGTAAAGATTTTCCCTCGATGTACATCCCAACCATAGGGTCAAATATTGCAAGAAAGGAGTATAAGTTAAAAGATATTCATATTAGATTGAATATATGGGATATAGGGGGTCAAAGAAGTTTTAACCCGTTGAATCCAGTATTTTTCAGTAATTTAGACATAGCTTTTTTGATTTTTGACTTAAGTAACCCTAAAGAAACATTACAAGAAATCAAAAAAACATATCTCAAAAATTTATCTAATTTTTCTCCTGATTGTATTACCTATTTTATAGGAAACAAATCAGATTTGATTAAACCAGAAGAATCTGAAATTCTCTTAAATAACATTCGCCAATACCAAATTGAAGGTTATCCGATTATTTTCGTATCAGCGAAGTCTCAAGATAATATTTCTGAGGTATTTTCTTTAGTCGTATCAGATTATTTGAAAAAACTAGAAAAAGAAAGTAACGATTTTAAATTTAGAAGAGTTTATGAGCATTTTCTTGACTCAATTAAGAAAAGCAAGGAAGAATTGGAAAAATTAATTATTAATTTAGAAGAAATCGATTCAAGTACGCTTCATAGAATTATAACTCCAAAAATTATAAAAAAAACTATTAACTCTTCTGAGAATGATATTGTTACTCTTAATGAAATCATTGATCTTAAACAAATTAACCAAAGCAGCATGGATATTAACATAATGAAGGAAGACATTGTTAATGCGTTCGGTAATAACATAGCGATGATTTCAGATATTATTAATAATTTAAAAATAAGTCCAATTGATTCACTTATCGTTAATATCGATAAAACCTTAGATGATCTAACAAATGTTAAAAGAGATTTCGAATTAAAACTAGACTCAATATTAGAGCTACAATCAATCGAAGAAGTTACTAAAACTGAAAATGATATTAAAGGTGGTCGAAATTCCTAAAAAAGATAAACTAGAAGAAATTTCCCCTAAGAATTTTCAAAATTTAATTGAGCAAACAAATAAATTAAACAACGCAATCGATTCGTTAAAAAGCGTGCCAAAAAGAGTAAAAAATTTAGAAGAACGATTTGATAAAGTTCAAGATAAAATAGATTTAGTAAATAAAAGCTATGGAACTATTCAAAATTTAACGGAACAAATGACCAAATTAGAGACATCTATGAGATCTGCAAAAGAAGAGATTTCAGCAATAAAAAAAGATATCTCGCTTAATCAAGAAAGGATGGCGCAAACTATTAAAACACAAGAAGAAATCATAATGGATATGATTAATAAATTTAACGAACAACTACTAATACATAAATCTCAAATGAAAGAAGATATTGAAACTCTTAAAACCCAACAGGATGTTTTGAGAATATCATACACAGTAAACGAAAAAAAACTCATGGATAAAATTAATACCTCAATAACCAAAACTTTAAGGAAATTAATTCAAGGAAAAGAAAGCGAATTGCTTATGAAAATTTGGATTGATGAATTTAGAGAAATTATTGAAAATTTTGAAAATTTAAAGAAATTGAGACCAAAAGAGTTTTCAATAAGATTAACTGAAATTTCAGATACAATAGAGATATTCAAGCAAAAAATTAGAGGATAATAAAAAAAAATTTCTAATGCTAAAATTATAAGAGTTTATTTTCTTAACCTAGGAGGAGGTACAAATACTTTCCTCATACCTTCTAAAAGCGAGATTGCGCTTTCTGGACAAAAATGAGTGCAAACTCCACATCCAATGCAGAATTCGGATTTGATTCGTGCGATATTATTATCGTCCAATTTTATAGCATCTACAGCACAATATTCCACGCATGTTCCGCATCCCGCGCATAAATCCTCGTTTACTTGTGCTAGATAATTGGTTGAATTAATCATAGCGGCTAGCCCCATTTTCCACCATTCGATTGTCCCACAACAATCGTTACAGCAATTACATATGCTAGTCTCGTCTCTGTTAATATCGGAATGTGGATGAAAGGCTTTATGCACTAGTCCATTCTCCTCAGACGCTTTCATTATTTTTAGCGCTTCTTCTTTTGATACTAAACGAGCAAAACCTTGCTCAGTCACGTATTTTGCCGATTTACCGAAAGTAAAGCAGTTTTCTCTAAGATCTGTTTGTTTACATGGTTTTCCTAGTAGATCTCTGTGGTGCCTACAAAAGCAATGCCCTACTGCGATAACATCAAATTTCTCAATGATTTCTTCTATTTTTTGAGTTGGTAAAATTATTTCTTCAGGAACTTCGATAGCTTCATTGATGGAGATGTTTATTTCAGCTCCTTGAACGCTTTTATTTAGATTCGGTACGGTTCTATCTATCGGAAGCATTTTTTCAAAAACGGGTAAGACCACATCGTAATTTTCTTGAATAAAATCCGCTATTTCGTCAAAATAGGCTTCAAACATTTTTGCTATTTTCTTTTCGGTTTCAGAAAATTCGATTTTTTTCATAAAAATATATTCGAAAACGCCGACCATTACTATTGGCATTAATCTATAGACCATTAAACCTTTTGAGCTCGGCTGATTAAAAATAAATCCTTTTTTAGCTAAAGGTTTAATAAACGACAAAATTTGAGCTTCGGACAGCTTACTACTCATTGTTAACTGTTCCATCGTTTGAGAGGTTTTTCTCTTAAAAGTGTTGATAAAATCTAATTCTTCCTCTGAAAGGAGTAGTTTTAAAATTTCAATCAACGTATCGTTAACCGGGAAAGGGAGCGAACCTGCCTTTATAATTATATTTGCTGCTTTTTTATATTTTTCTTCTGACATTTTTATCATTGAAAATTTAATATTATTTTATAATTAATTCGATAACGTTCCTTATAACCTTTAAACTTTTTTTTCTTTAACATTTATATGTTTCAAGAAAGAATAAATAAAATATAATAAATAAAAACAGATTAAAAATAAGGAGGATAATATTATGAACAATAACATCAAAGAATCGCTAAAAGCTGGAATAATTGGAGCAATTTTTGGAGTTATAATAAGCTTTCTCATGAACTTTTTCGTAATACCATTTCCAACAGATAATATAATAAATGGAATGAATCATGCTATTAGTGGTTTAATTAGTGGATTTATGGGAGGTTTTATGGGGGTATTAATGTATATCAAAATAGCGGGAAAGAAAAAAGAGGTATAATTCATACCAGGTAAACTAAAATATATCTTAAAGATTAATGATTTATTTTAAAAATTCTAAAAAAATATAATATTTATATATTTCAAGAACGAAAAATGATTATTAAATTAGAAATTTAGAGGTATTAAAAATGGAAGAATTTTCAAAAAAACCAAATTATGCCGATGAAGATGAAATGTATGAAGCAATTGGTAAAGTTCTTTGGGGCAAAAATGGTAAGAAGTTTTCAATGAGGCGTTTAATTTTTGCTTTTATGAAAAAGAAAATGGGAGGTAAAAATAAATAATGGGTGCTAAAGAAGAACTTCTCCAAGCAATTGCAGAATTAGAAGAAGAGAAATCTTATACGCTTGTAAAAAAAGTTCTTGACGAAGGAATCAATCCAAAGGAAATTATTGATATATTACGCAAAGGAGTAGAAATTGTTGGAGAAAGATTTAATAAAAAAGAATATTTTCTAACCGAATTAGTTATGGCAGGCGAGATTTTCCAGCAATCTGCTAAAATTCTCGAATCTGCAATGAAAAAAGAAGCCGAAACGAGTAAGAGTATGGGAGTAGTTGTAATAGGAACAGTTAAAGGGGATGTTCATGATATCGGGAAAAATATTTTTGTAACCCTTTTACAAGCAGCAGGTTTTGAAGTTTATGACTTAGGAGTTGATATAGCTGCCGAAAAATTTATTAATAAAGTTAAAGAAACTAAAGCAGATATAGTTGCTTATTCCGGATTATTAACAGTAGCCCTTGATTCAATGAAAGAAACAACTGAAGCATTAAAATCTGCAGGATTAAGAAAAAAAGTAAAGATTATTATAGGAGGATTACCTGTGGATGAAATGTGGATGAAAGAGGTAGGAGCTGACGCATATACCGATAACGCATTTGAGGGCGTAAAGATAGTAACTAACTGGATAAAGGAGGGGTAAAAATGGAGCCTATTAAAGAAGAACCTATGACCTCAGTTGAGAGGGTATTAACTGCGATGGCTTTAAAAGAACCCGATAGAGTTCCCGTATGGCCATTAATAGATTATCTTCCTGTGAAATATTATGATGTTACAGCTCAAGAAATGATCGAGGATCCAGATAAATCACAAGAAGCTTATGAATGGATTTATCATAAGTTAGGGGGATATGACATAGCTATGGCAGGTGGTGGAATCTATATGATGCATGTAAACCCATTTCCTGATATTTTTTCTATGTTTTATCTTGACTGGAGATTGCCAGGGAGATTTTTAGATAAAAATGAGTCTCCTCAACTTGTTGAACAAAGTCTTGATGATCCATTCATGAAAGTAGAAGATTATGATAAAATAATTGATAAAGGTTTGTTATGGCTCGCTAATTTTAAAAGAGCCGGAATGAAAGATATGATGAAACTGGGTAAAATAGGAGAAAAAGTTGCTAAAAATACTGAAAGATGGTGGACTCATTTCCAAGTTCCCACATTTTCTGATGGAGGTGGATTAACTCCATTTATACTTTTATCTGTTTTTAGAGGTGCTACTAACTTTATGAAGGATATATATCGATACCCCGATAAAATAATAGCAGTAAGCGATTTTCTGATTGATAACTTAATATTAATGGGAGAATATGGTGCTAGGATGAGTGGTGGTAAAACGCTCTTAATTGGTGGCACAAGAGCTAGTGCTGATTTTATATCACTAAAACATTTTGAAGAACTTTATTGGCCTTATTTTAAGAAAATGGTAACGAAATATGTAAACGATGGTTTCATCGTTCAAATGCATATGGACACTAATTGGACAGATCGCTTGCATTACTTTAAAGAATTACCAAAAGGTAAAATATATATGCATATGGATGAAAGAACAGATATATTCAAAGCAAAAGAAATTCTTGGTGATCATATATGCATTCAAGGAAACCTTAAACCTTCCCTATTTACTTTAGGAACACCCGCTATGATCGAAAAGCAAACAAAAGAAATTATTGACAAATGTGCCGAAGGAGGAGGCCTATTTGTTGGAGCCGAAATTCCTGACGACGCAAAACTCGAAAATGTAAAAGCAATGATAGATACCTGCAAGACATACGGTGTATATAGAAAATAGATTGTTTAACTTTAATCTCTTTTATTTTTATTTTTTTAAATTATTTTTATATATAAAAATTGGGCTATAAATTCTATATATAATAATATTTATTTAATTTCTATAAGAAGAAATATTAATTTTAAAAAATAATTTAAGATAAGATAAACAAATAAATATTCAAATAAATATTCAAATTATCTAAACAAAATTAAAAGAAAAGGATTATTAAAATGTCAGAATCAGATTTTAACATTAGTGTAGACACGCTTTATGTAAGCTTAGGTATCCGTAAAGAATTCTATATCACCGTTCAAAATCTTACTGAAAATTATATGCCCCAAGTAAAAGTAAGGTTATCCGTGCCCCCCCAGGTTAGGTTATTAGTTAAATCAGAATGGTATGGTGGAATTGCAAAGCGTTATAGTAAAAATCGTCTATTTACGATATTAGTTAAAGAAAATGGCGTTTTTGATTTGACTGCTACACTTACGACTAAGAGAGGGCACAATATCATATTCCCATTTATAGTTCAAGCTGGAACGACTCAAGCGCCTACAAAAACTATATCATTACTTTCCAAACCAGTTGTTGATAAACCTGTTTCCAATGTAAATTGTCCTTATTGTCATACAGAAATAAGTGAAGATGCTAAATTTTGTCCTCACTGTGGATCGAATGTAGAAGAAAAATTACAAGAAATTCAGGAAAAAAAATTAACTAAGCACTGCTCAAATTGTGGAATAGAATTGCATGATGAAGCAAAATTTTGTGCAAAGTGTGGTCAAAAAGTTCAATGATATAATCAAAAATTCGCAGTTATTCTTAAGAAATCTTTATATTAAAGGACATCTTAGCATTCGTGAACAACATAGCTAAATCAAATTAGTTCAATTAGAAGTTTTTGATTTTCTTCAATAGAAATTGTTTCTGAAAGAGAAATTTCTATACCGGAATTTTTGTGTATTAATTTTGCGTTTATTATATTATCCTCCTTTTCAGGGCTTAATATTTTGCAATATTTAATTTTATCAGGATTTAGTTTTTCTATAGATTTCAAGAGAATTGATTTAAGATTGAGGTTTCCATAAGAGATATATAGAGAAAAATTTAATCTTCTTTCGCTTAGTTCTTGATTCACTTTACCCCAAGCAGTATTAGTAATAAAAAACGATTGAAAATTTGTTGGATTTATTCTCGGTGCGACTAATAACTTTTTAAGTTCTATAGAATAAGAAATTCCCGTTAACGCGTGAAGTAAAGTCCATGATGACATTGGTCTTACATAATGATCGCCACATTCCACTTCGTTCCAAGGACTTCTATGTGAACCATCGTATCTTTTCCTAATCGAATTGATAATCGTTAAACCTTCATCAATACGGTTTGTATAAACACATAGAGAAGCAATTTCATATTCAATTCCTGTCCATACTTCATCTGTGTAATATGTTGGAACTGTAGGTTTATTTCCATAAGGCCAAGTGCAATTTAATAATCCAGAGTCCATAGGTGATGCGAATATTCTTGGATTTTGGGTTATTCCTTCAAAGGATTCTTTAAAATTGTATTTCATTATAGACTCTATTGCCTTATCAACATGTTCAGTTGGTAAGATATATCCAAAACCTAAGTGAAATGCCCACCATTGGCCAACTAATTGGTCAGAGAAACAACCAATTCCATATTGATATTCTTTTACTTTAGTTTCGTCATATTTTTGGATGTAATATTCTCCATTCCAACATTCTTTATCAAGAATTTTGCGACCAGACTCAAATATACCCTTACATTTCTTTGCCCAGTCTTGTAAATTTAATTTTGTAGCAATTTGTTCACATGCAAGAAGTGCTACTAAATAAAGCGATCCTATAAAAGTATTAATGCCATAAAGAGAACAATCGTATGTATTAGGTTGAGCACAAGAAATTATGCCATCTAAATTGTTGTCGTAATCTTTAAATATATACTCCATTAGTTTTTGAATATTAAACCAGGATTCTTCTAGGAATTTTAAATCACCAGAAATTAGAAAATCTCGATAAATCTTTAAAATCATTCCAAACATTCCATCTATAGCAGGAGGGACATCTCCAGGGTCAGGAATCATTTCAAATTGTGGTAAGTACAATGGAATAACAGCGCGATGAGGTAAATAACCTAATTTATGCTGTGTCTTAAATTCTGTCTCTCGCATTGTTCTTTCGAGAGTAGGAAATAGATGTGCTAGGCTAAATTCATAATTCCAAACATGTGTACAATTTAGAGGGCAACTTCCTCCTGATTTTTTTCCAGTAGAAACTCCGTTGCATCCCTCAAACCCATAAAAAGACCCATCTCTTATCCATAAACAAGTTGGAGTCCTAATTGTCGAAATTGTTGCAGAAATTGAAGTCAGTACTTCAGAAGGAAGTGTACTATAAAAAAAATCTTCGTGAAACCTAAATGTGTTATCTAATAGAAAATACCAATTGTTTCTTACATAATCAATAACTTCTATTGAATCGTTAAACCACTCGTTATATCGATTTCCAATCCAATATTCTGTTTTCGTATCAAGAAATAAAGCCCTATTCAAACGCCAATCCATGAAGCGATTTGGAAAGCTCCAAGCCAAATAAAATGTGATTACTGCTTTTTCATCGGGTTTTAAGATTTTTTTCGCAGCAAGGCTTCCTGTATATGTCTTTCCGATTTTACTCATATCATCCACACATGGCTCCATCAATACGCCTTTTTGCGAAAATTGAGACCAGAAATCTTCAAAATCTTCCCATTGAGTTGATATCATAGCATCAGGTTGATCAATAGCTAGTATTAAGTCACCGTATCGTTTATCGGTTTTAAGGAGTAATTTTGATTTCATATGAATAGCATTCCAATTACCCACATGTTTGTGAAGGTTCAGATTTCCTCCAAAAAGAGGGTTAGAATCGCCTCTTAATGTTTTTAGCCCATCCCATCCAATAAAATTTAATAAATTTCCCAAAACAATTACTTCAATATTCTCTTTAGAAATGTTCTTAACTTGAAATTGAAAAATTATTACTGGTAATCCAGAATTTTTTGGATCTAAAGGTATAAACGGATTAAAAGCTATCAAATTAATCTCAATTGGGAGCAGAGTATCCTTAAATTGTAAAAATGAAATGGGGTATTCGCCATCAAATTGAATGTTCTCAATTTCAGGTAGCGTATTAAATAATTTTTTCATTTCTTTATTTATTATATGATCCCCAATGGACTTAGCCGGGACAAAATTAGGTTCTTCATAGGGTTTCGAACTAATCAATGCGCGTGTAATTATCTTTCCATCTGAAACATTTAATTGACTCGTTCTTACAGCAAAAAAGCAATTTGGTACATATGAGCGATGATTTATATTATTATTAATTTGCCATTGCTTTAAAAGTCCATCTCCACCAATAGCAATAGATCCCGTACCTAATCCTCCTAAAGGCATAGCTAAACTTCTTAAGTTTTTTCCAGTTAATGTAAGAATCCCTTTTGGTTTCATAGTCGTATTTTTCCGGTTCTTTTTTAACTTTTAATTTTTATTTAACTAAAGTCCTATATTAAAGTTATGAAAGAATTTCCTATTTATGTTTTAAATTTATAATATCTCTCTACCTTGATAAACCTTAGAAATTTATCATTTAGAAGTATATTTAGTATTTATCTAAATTCTTCTATTAATAATGAAATCAACTTCTAGATTTCTATCTTATAGCACATAAAGAATATTTCTTAAAAGAAATCTAAGATAATAGAGATTCCATCATATAAACTCTATGACAGTGAAAAATAATCATTGATTAATAATTATTTTAAAATTAATATTAAAACAAATTAAATTATATATTATCTTTAATACGTAATAGAAATTCTATTCATTTTTGTTGGTAAATTATGGTCAAAGTATTAATTATTGGTCACGGTGCGAGAGAACACGTAATAGGAGAAACTTTAGTTCGTAATGGAGCAAATTTATATGCGTTTATGAGTTCTAAAAACGCAGGCTTAGAGGATTTAAGCCAAGGTAGAATTAAAGTTCATTCTGAAATGGATTTTAAAGAAATTATTGATTATTGTAAATTAAATAGCATTGATTTTGTTGTTGTAGGTCCAGAGGCGCCTTTGGTTGTTGGAATCGTTGATGCTATAGAAAAAAGTGGAATTCCCTGTATTGGCCCCAGAATCGAAGCTGCTCAACTAGAAGGCTCTAAAATTTTTACTAGAAGGCTTTTAGAAAAGTATAAAATCAGCTCAAATATAAAGAGCAAAGAATTTGATTCCATGGAAAATGTAGATAATTACATTAAAGATTTAAACGTAGAAAACATCGTTGTTAAGCCAGATGGTTTAACTGGAGGAAAAGGTGTAAAAGTTTATGGTGACCATCTTTTTTCGAAACAAGATATTTTAGATTATTGTCAAACATTAGTTAAACAAAAATCGCCATTTCTAATTGAAGAAAAAATCGAAGGAGAAGAATTCACTCTTCAGACTTTCGTTGATGGGAAAAATGTCGTTGGTACTCCCTTGGTTCAAGATCATAAGAGAGCTTACGAAAACGATACTGGCCCAAATACGGGAGGTATGGGAAGTTACTCTATGGAGAACCATCTAATGCCATTTATCACTCAAAATGATATGGATGAAGCTCTCGAAGATATGAAGAAAGTTGTAGCCGCAGTTAAGGCAGAGACGGGCGTTGAATATAAAGGATTTTTGTACGGGGGGTACATGAAAACTATTAAGGGTATTAAATTAATTGAATTTAATTCTAGATTGGGAGATCCTGAAGCAATGAATGTATTGCCTATATTAAAAACTGATTTCATTGATGTTTGTATGGGAATAATAAATGGCAACTTAAAATCCAACATTGAATTTGAGAATAAAGCTACAGTATGTAAATATTTAGCTCCCGAAGGATATCCCAGCTCTCCCAAGAAAGACGAATTGGTAAAAATTGATAAAAATAAGTTGGAACAGATTGGTGCGAGATGTTATTACGCTTCGGTTTACCGTAAAGGTGATGATATTTACACTACAACTTCAAGAGCTATAGGAGTAGTTGGGATTGCAAATGATTTAGAAAGCGCGGAAAAGATTGCTGAACAAGGAATTGGATGTATAAGTGGAAAATTGTTTTATAGACCAGATATAGGAACATCGAAGCTTTTAAAAAAAAGGATTGATCACATGAATTCTCTACTAAAATAAGCTATTAATAACCTTTTTTTTAATTATATTTTATAAAGATTACATTCTAATATTTGTAGCTCTTATTTTAAGTTGGATTATGGATTGGAATGCGAGAAACGCTAATTTTAACAACTTAATCAAACAATTATTTCACGAGAAAGAAGCCGAGAAAAGAGCTGAAGCGACAAGACAACTTGGTTTTTTAAAAGATGGAAGAGCGGTCAATTTATTATGTCGTGCGTTAAATATCGAAGAT
>Ga0209986_10004874_pt1 | contig 11285 bp, 7 predicted proteins | sample BlataG_FD_183168 | JGI IMG/M metagenome (GOLD analysis project Ga0209986, IMG submission 183168) | Deep subsurface microbial communities from Black Sea to uncover new lineages of life (NeLLi) - Black_00105 metaG (SPAdes) (version 2) | ecosystem: Environmental > Aquatic > Marine > Oceanic >...
CTCCTGGTAAACGGATATTGTAAAGTTCCGGCACGATCGAGTCTTTCTTTTGTAAGGCCATTGTTGGCCACTGAATCATATTCTACCTCTGCCCAAGGGGCCAAAGGAACATCATCGGTTATGAGAGTCCCTCCTTTGGTATTTATTCTTCCTTTCAATGCATTAAGTGCATAGACCGCCATAAATTCATACAAACTGCCAGGAAATGTTCCTTTCCCTCTTCCAGCAAGGGCAATAGGGGCATGAGCTGAGGCAAACTTTCTGGCTACCTCAATAATTACTCGCCTCTTTATTCCTGTGATTATTTCTACATTCGCGGGAGAATACTTCCCTAAGACAATTCCTGAAAATCCCTTGTGTTCCATTCCCTTTTCATCAAACCAATCATAGAAACCAAAACAATGATTTTCGATAAATTCTTTGCTGTATAGTTTTTCCTTGATAATGACATGGGCTATTCCGAGGGCCAGGGCTGCCTCTGTTCCTGGAAATGGGGCAAGCCAAATGTCAGCCTTTGATGCGGTATTTGAGGCTCGTGGATCAACCTGGACCACATGCGTTTTATGTTTTTTTTGCTCATCACTGATCCAGTGCCTCCAGACACTCAGCATACTACCAGGAAAGCCCCATCCATCTAAAAGGCCACAGCCAAAGCTTAAAATAAAATCGGTATTTTCCAGATCAAATGCTAAAGGACCATTGATTCCCTGCATAAGGAAATTAACCATAGTATGGGTATCTTCTTCTTGTGGCATACGCAGGTAGTTTGGGCTTCCAATAGAACTGAGTAGTCTTTTAATGAGAAGGGCCATAGTAGATCGAGACTGATTCCCATCAATAGCTGCCAATTCTTCTGGTACTCCTTTATCTCGTAATCCTTTTATTCTGGTAGTCAATGTATCGAGAGCTTCATCCCAGGATATTTCTTTCCATTTCTCTGACCCCCGTGGCCCCACCCGTTTCATTGGTGCCTTCCACCGGATTCCTTCATTGTATAGAGTCTGGAGACCTGCCATGCCAAGGGGGCATATTGCTCCGTGATTTACTGGATACTCACTCCTGCCTTCTATTTTGACTGCCCTGCTGCCAACCTTTCTGACCTGGATACCGCATGCACCGGGACAAAGCGTGCAGACGGTTTTTATATACGAAAATTTTCCTCTCCCAGGCACTGGTACCCACGCCCAGTTCTGAGTCCATATGGCAATATCATCTATAAGTTTCCAGGGGAGCGGGGATAACATAGTTCCCCCTAATCCTCCTGCGACAAATTTAATAAAATTCCTGCGATTAAATTCCATTTTGTCTATCCTTATTGTAACGACTCAGCCACGGATATACACTGATTACCGCTGATATTTTTTCTTGTATTATCATCCACAAAACTTTTGATTTCTGGCCCTCTGCCAAAATTCAATAATAAGCCAAGCTCAATACTTGTTGCCTGCCCGCCATAGCGAGCTCAGCCGAGGCAGGCGGGCCTTCAAATAATTGCCTAAACCCTAAAAATACTGCCAATTTTCACCCCTATTATTTTAGGGGTAAATCTGTGGAAATCTGCGGCTGAATAGTTATTCCTTATTTATGACATACAAAACAGGCGTTGTTGTTTTCCTTTCCTTTTCGCTTATGGCAGTCAGCACAATCATCCATTTTCATTGTATCCCATGTGTTTTTTTTGTATCCGGCAATATTTCTCCCCCATATATCGATACTATAACGGGTTAATCTATTAAGCTTGTATGTAGGTGGAATTTTTCTTGTAGCAAAATCGCCATGGCAGACCTTGCATTCAATCTCAGCCATCTTTACATGGGCAATGTGGGGGAAATATACGCAATCTGGCTGGCGTGCGTAGACGAGCCAGGGGATTTCTTTTTTTGTCCCAACATAATCAGTAAAAAGCTTTACTTCTTCTGAGTTTTCAGATAGTGGAGACTCCGGATCTTCATGACATTCCATACACTGTTTGATTCCAGGAATTCCAGAAAATGTACCATCTTCGTAAAAAAAGTGGCATTCCTCACAGTCCAATCCAGCATCCGATTCCGGGCCATGACTGGCATGAGAAAAGATCAGTGGTTGACTCTTTTCAGAGTAAAGAAGAAGGGGAAATACCATCCATCCAACAATGAGGGCCGCAATTAAACCTACTAAGAAGAATATCCATCCATCCATTTTAAGCCTGCCAGGCTTTTTCGCGTCAGCCTCCATACGATCCTCTTTTGTTCTCTTTTGATCAATAATGAATTGCTGACCTTTTATCCGATGCCCCCTGCTTTGTCAAGGGAAAAGAACCTTACCCCTTTAACCTATATATCCCGCTTTATCCTCCAATCCTCGCAAGAACTACCATAAGCTTCTTTAATAAAATTTAATGGAATCCTTAAAGAATAATCTTAATTTCTTGACGCCTGTCCTGTTGATATGTAAAATTTAGCACAAATGTTAGGACATGGATAAAATAGCACTTTTTAGACTGGAGGAGAAAATGTACAGAGGCTTTATAATTGTTCTCATCATGCAATTAGGGTTTTTTATTCATGGCTGTACTACCTTAGAATATATAGATGGTAGTTCAAAAGAAGAAAGAAAACAATTCAAAATGTCTAAATATGAAACGATGAATAAGATGGAGAAAGTTAGAGCCGAGAACGTAAATCTCCAAAGACAAATAGATATCTTAAATATCTTAGGAAAAGAGAAACAAAGGATAATAGATGAAAATGAGAGCAAGATTGCAGGGCTGAGAGGGGAAAATCAGAATGAGCTTGCAAGGTTAAGAGAGGAAAATGTGCTCCTAAGTGAGCAGATAAAGAAGTTAAAAAGTGAGAAACAAAGGATAATAGATGAAAATGAGAGCAAGATTGCAGGGCTGAGAGGGGAAAATCAGAATGAGCTTGCAAGGTTAAGAGAGGAAAATGTGCTCCTAAGTGAGCAGATAAAAAATTTAACAAAGGAGAACCAAAAAGTTAAATATGAAAATAAATCCCTTGTGAAAATACTCACCAGACAAAAAGAAACCCTTTTGTCTCAATCGAATGCATTGGAAAAATATATTCAGAAATTAAAAATCAAAGTACTCAGTATAGATAGTAAAAATTCTGCTGAAAAGATGGCAAAAAAGCTTAACGAGATTGGTTATGACATCAAATCAATCAGTTATGCTCCCCGATCCAAGTTTTTACGAAATACCGTATATTTTACACCGGAATTCAAGGATGAAGCAGAACAGCTTGTAGTGAGTCTTGGAGGTAACACAACATTTAAACCCTTGAATTGGCCGTCGGTATTCGATCTTATTATAGTGACAGGTAAAAATCCTTGACGATTGTTACCAGAAAAAAGTGCTAAGAGATCTTACTAAACTATCCCTCGTTTTGCACGTTTTGGTTCAGGGATTTCAGGCATATCCTCTGAAAGGATCAAAGCAGGCACCTCTTTGACCATTCGCTCCGCATCATCATAGTTCCCTAATATCTCTGCTGCTGCCTCAACTGCCTGGGATAAGACCGGCGGGCGACTGTCGGAAGAGTGGGCATTGCTGGCAATCACATGAACCAGTCGGTGTCTTAACAGCCTCTCAGCGCACTGCATGACCATTTCTCCAAAATCTCCGGTAATGCTCATGGCCGTCACCTGGCACAGTGCCCCCATGGAAACAAGTTCATACAGAATGTCTATGTCGTGCTGTATTACTAGATTTCGTTCCGGGTGAGAGATAATGGGGGTGATTCCATTGAGGGTGGGAGGTGTGGCCACGATAGTATCTATGCCTCCTCCTCAGCCTTTGTAGCCATAAGAAGGCTCTCTTCTAGAGATTGGGCGCCGTCATCGACACCTGGGAGAATATGACAATGGATGTCTATCAATGATCACGGTCCCTCACCATAAATGTTCTTGGATTTTTTCTTTCTGCGGGACCATTTTCTTCTGTCTCCATCTTCACTATAATGGTAGTAGTAATACTGATAATGGTGCCTATCTCTGCTCATATCTACTCCATTCAGGACCGCACCGAGAATATGGGTTCCAACGGCCCCAAATTGTGCTATACAACTCTTTATAATCTCCTTTGGAGAATAACCTGCACGAATAACCAGGATCACGCCATCTACGGATTTTGAGAGAACCACCGCATCGGTTACCGCTATAGAGGGGGGAGAATCGATGAGAATATGGTCATAATGCTTCCGGAGTGAATTTAACAAAGTCGTCATGCGAGTCGATCCTAGCAGTTCTGACGGATTTGGTGGGATAGGACCACAGGGGATAACATCCAGATTGGAAATCCGAGTATGGACAATGGCTTCTCTCATATTACTATTCCCTACCAAGAGATTTGAGATCCCGTGATCATTTGCCGTACCAAATACCTTATGCACATTTGCCCTGCGCATGTCGCAATCGAGGATAACGATCTTGCTATCGGCTTGCGCCATAGTGACTGCCAAATTTGCTGTAGTAATTGTTTTTCCCTCCTGCGATCCAACACCAGTGATAAGGATTACCTGGGGTACTGACTCAGCAGAAGAGAAAAGGATGCTGGTCCGAATACCGCGGTACAATTCGCTTGCAGTGGATCTTGGGTAATTAAAAGCAACCAGTTCCGGACTAGTATCACCCCTTATATTCCACTTGTTTTTTGTAGAAAATAGTGGAGTGAAGCCGAGAAAGGGGATATTGAGGTGTTTCTCCACTTCTTCAGGGAGCTTTATGGTATTGTCCAGGTACTCGAAAAAAAAGGCTAGTCCTGTTCCAGTTAATAAACTCACTATAATAGCCAGGAGTATATTAAGTTTTTTCTTGGGTTTTATCGGATGCTCTGGTACCTCTGCTCTATCAACGATTCGTATATTTCCTGTCTTCATATCCTCGGTCAGAGAAGTCTCCTTAAAACGTTTGATCAACAACTCATACATATACCTGGCACTTTCTGACTCACGCCTGAGAACGCCATACTGGATCGCCTTTTGATTCAGTTCGAGTGATTCCTTCTTCTGTTTTGCAAGGGCAGCCTTCAGGGAATTCTCCTTGGCCAGTGCCACTTTGTATTCGTTTTTCAGGGAATTTATTACCCGACTCACCTCCTGGGTTCTTCTTTTTTGAAGGGTATTCAGCTCAGACTCTATGGCCACCATCCGTGGGTGTTTCTGCCCATACTTCTTGGAAAGTTCTGACATACGCTTAAACAACTCAATCTCCATTGACTTGATCTGCCGGATCAACTCGTTATTCAACACCTCTGGTATGGAATCCAGCATATCAGGTGTCCCTGTTAAGACCATGGCTTGTTTGTAACGGGTTTCTGCCTCAACCCGGTTTGATTCGGCTTCCACTACCTGGGTGTTAAGATGGGCGAGCTTCTGAGCCGTGATATTTTCTACATCGCTTGAAAAATCGGTAATGATGCTATGTTTTTCTTTATATCGAAGCAGGGCCTGTTCGGCCTTCTCCACTTTTTTGCGTTCCTCCTCGATCCGGTTGTGAAGCCATTTCACCGCATCCTGGACAGCCCTGAGTTTTGTTTCAAGGTTTTGGCTAATATAAACATCGGCAAGGGTGTTTACGATCTTGGCGGCCAACACTGAGTCTTTGCCCTCGAATCTAACATCTACAAGGCGGCTATTGCGAATAGGGCTCACTTTTATCCTCTTGATAAAATCAGATACTAAGGGAGAATCCGGCTCGAATCCCTCCAATGTTTTAGGTATTGACTCGTCTCCAGTTCTCAGAAGAGACGTAATAGAATCTTTCCAGAAGGCAATAGTCTCCTGAATAGAACGTTTCAAGTTGGATATAAGGTCATCTTTTGGTTTGGGAAAAAACTCCTCGCTTTTGTCCAAATCAAGACGCCGTACGACCTTCCGGGCCACAGTACGGCTTTCAATAATCTTGTATTGAGTTTGGTAATAGTCGCTGCCGGAGGCATCAACAGACATGACCTCTTGAATGGAGACCACGTTCGGATTTTCCTTATCGATAATCAGGCGAGCGGTAGCCTCATATATTGGAGTAGCAGTAAATGTAAGGATAGCGACTGTGATTACAATGACAGCAAAAACTGTGATTACTGTCCACCTGCGTTTTTGAATCACGTATAGGTAATCACGAAGATTTATCTGTTCTTCAGTGTTTTGATCCATCATCAAAAAAAGCTCTCAGGTACTACGATCACATCTCCCGGTTTAATAGGGACATCCTGTATCTTTTTCCCTGCATCAGTAATGGCATCCACCTTTATCTCTATGATCTTTTCTACCCCGTCCTCAACACGAATAATCCGAGTTCGATTACGTGCTGCAATGCGCGTGAATCCACCAGCTATACTGATCGCTTCTACGAGAGTAATCTCCTTGTCGGCAATAGAATAAGACCCTGGTCTTATGACCTCGCCTATGATATAAAAATGCTCGGCCGTTGGGATAAAGAGCACATCCTTATCTACCATAAATATATTGGAAATCTGGTCTTTTCCTTTTAGAAGGCCCTCAAGATCTAAATTGATGACAATTTTGCGTGCATGATCTGTATCTAGATTTTCCGTGCGGATGATCATACCTTTCTTTCCTGCCTGTTCTCCATAAACCTCTCTTGCCCTCTTAACCCCCCCTGCCCTTGAAATGGCATCTAGAACACATTCTTGGGCCTTGAGGGAATAACTACCAGGATTTTTCACAGCTCCAAGTACCAAAAAATGCCTGCTGTTGTATCCGATCACCATGACAGAGGTATGGGCATCTAACAGATATTGCTCTTCGGCCAATTTGCGGGATATCAGTTTTTCGATTTCCGAGGTGGTAAGATCATCTATCTTGATACGCCCTATTAAGGGAAATGAAATGAATCCATCCGCCGATACCCTCACTGCTCCCCTGGAGAGATCTTTTTCTTCATACACGACAATGCTCAGCACATCGTAACCCCCCACTCTGTAGTCACCTCCTGCGGAACCTCTTGCCTCAGGATGCTCTAAGAGGTATTGGGCAACAGAGAAATGCTTGGTCTCCTCTATTACAGTCCTAAGGTTGCTATCGATGTTCTTATCGACTCGCGCTCTCTTGATTTCATCGAGATTTGCTATATCCTCCTTTTTGAGCCCGGTATAGGATCCCTCTTGAACTGTGGTTACCTTTACAACTTCTCCTCCAACGCTACAGGCAGAAATAAAGAGGACTATTGCGATGGTCATAATAAGACGTAAACGGGGTAGGTTTTTTATCATATAAAGTTCTTTTTCATCAATTGTATTCTGCACAAATCATCCATCTTAAAGAAAAAGGGCAGTGTATCACTTAGTAATTCCTAATATCTCTATAGTATAAGTGCAAGGATAAATCACTTGTTGTTCCTCACAAAGATATGATTACAACTGTAAGGTAATATGGATCAAAAAAGGGGTTATAGACACCTTTTTTTCTGACAAGATTTTGCACACCAGGCTTACAAGATTTTTCTCTCAAAGGAAAAATCTAGCTTCTCCTTTGTTTAGTACACGGCACTTAATAAAATTATAAACTGGGTATCGGTATAGTCATTCTCACTATAGTTTGAATCTTTTTTCTCATATCTATAGTCAATACCTGCGGTCAGCCAATCCTGAATCAGGTAGTCAAGATCTACATTGACCCTGTAACTATCATCTTCCCGGGGTCTTGTTAAGGGTGTATTATAATCATTTACGCTATAAACACCACCCACAGTCAGAATAAATTTTGATTTGATCACTTTCTTCATGCTTACTCCTATACCAGTGTCCTCAAAATATTCATTATCACCGGAGCCCGTCTCCCTTATTGCTCTTGTGAGACTTAGGGCAAGTCCTATGGTGGGCGTTGCTGTATAGGTAATTGATGTTGCTGCTATCCAGGTGTCCTTACCATCATATCTATCACCTCCCACATCAGCCTCATTCTCATAATCCATCAATTGATACCCAAAGTTCAGCTCACCCTCCAGCTTGGCCCCGCTTTCCCACGTGAGACCGAAGTTTACACGCTTCCAGTCAAAATCGGAATCATTGGACTCGGTTACGCCCGTTCCAGCAGGATGGGTAAAATAATCCCGCTCACCAAAATAATATCGGAAAAAAGCCCATGTCTTGGGGAGTAACCTCATCTGGAATCCCGCACCGAATTCCTTGATATCCCAATCCTGAGTATAGTCCCTTAGGAGATCATAATCCTGTTTATAATAATTATAGTATGCCAGGATCTGAAATCTATTACCAAAGCTATAGGCTATCTTCGCTTTTAGATCATTACCTCGTCGTTCGGTCTTTAAACCGATTCTATACAGCTCGAAATTACCATAGGGGTCTTCTGCATCGGTATGAATAGTATTTATATCAAGTATAATTCCTCCAGGTGCCTGATAGTTGAAATTAAATTCACCTTTGTGGGTCTGCCAGTCATTACTGTTATTATCATTGTAATAGGCAAGGTCACCTGTGTAGTTAAAGGATAAATTGCCCCTTTCATGAAGGCTATAATCAAGACCTAAGGAGGGCATGATATGGGTAATTAAATCAGACTCCTTGAGCTCGATAGTATTATCAGCTCCATTACCCAGGTATATGTTATCATCATAGACTTCCTTGAGAGTAAGGCCAGGAATTATCTTCAGTTTGTCGAAACGAATTCTACCTCTCTGAGCCATTACCTGTGAAAACAGAAGCATCAAAATGCTCACTACAAAACCGACGATGAAAATCCCTCTTTTCATAAATCGACTCCTTTAGGTAAGCAAACCTTTTTAGGTGACCATATCAATTATTGAGAAGGGCTAGCCTCTTGCTGGTACACTTCCAGCTCAGTTGTTTCTGTGTCTGGTGGTTCTGCTTTAAGTGCTCCCTTTTCTGATGCTGCCTTTTCACCAGGTTCAACCAAGGATGAGCGGACTACCTGAATGGCCTTATTATTCAGTTCTTTGGCATCATTAGCCTTCTTCAAAATCTCTTTGACATCAGCGATGGTTTTTGGGTCTTCACTGATCTGGGAAATAAATGTGGCTGCAGCTATGATTTGAGTAATGGCTTTTCTAACACTATTGGCTGTATTTATTGCCGCCTGTGCCAGCGCAGGATCATCTTTCTTTTGTGCCTCAGTAACTACCTCTAAGACAAGATATGTGGCCTGATTAGCGAGTCCCAGAGATTTTTTAGCAAGCCCTACATTATAAGACACCTTGGCCTTAGTTGCCATTTCAGAGGCCTTGATTGATAATTCTTCAGCCTTCCGAAGCTTGTCTTCTGGAGTTATTTTCGCAGCCATAACCGGTACAGCTAAAAAAGTAATCGCTAAAAAAGTGCCTACACATACAAAACGTCTTTTATCCTTTAGAAACTTTTTCATAGCACACACCTCCTAAAAAATTACACTTCTCTCTTAATACTATACCATAGAGAAAAATGGTATTGGTATTTATCTGATTTTTTTAGAATTTTTCCCCATTATCTCGCAAGAGTTTGCCCTACATACATTTACGCAGCTAAATAATATAGATAGAGCCCAGCATTGGTCTAATAATGAAAAAATAAAATAACATCATTAAAAGTGATTATAGGCCATGCTTTTTGAACCATCGATCGAGCGATCTTTTATTTCATCTCATCTAAAAGACTTTGGTTTTCAGTGAGCAAGACCTTGCTGACAAATTCCTTGTCAGGATAGTATTTCCATACATATTTCATTATAGTACCTGACAATCTCTTCCTTTTTTCCAGGCTCTGGGCCTTCTTATAATGCCAGCAGGCCTTGCTCCAGGCGGTCTCCCATTCAGGCTTAGCAGGATTAATTGTCTTTGATCGAAATGTCCAATAATTTCCCAAATGCACATGAAGATAGGGATTTTTCTCGCCTGCAAAATAGGTCGCCCTTTCCATAGATAAATCTGCTGCTGGCAGCCATCTGTGGCGGTAATCTGGATCTTTCCAAAGGTAGGCATATTCCCATCCCAGCCGTATATGATATCCTGCGCTAAAAGGATTCAACCGCACAGCCTCCTCCATGGCCCCGATGATTTCCATCTGATATCTGTGGCGATCTTCATCATCAACTTCAAGATTTCCCCTCTTACTGTCTCGATTTTTCCTTAATTTCCTCGCTAGCTTATACCAATACTCCGCATTCCATCTGTCTTTTTCAATAGCCTTCTTGATCTCTTCCAAGGGTGGGTTTTGGTCTCTATTCAGGGTCGAGTTAGTGACAGTATTACAGTAGGCCTCGGCCATAAAATGTCTGATAGTCCAAATACCATTCCAGATAATAAGCCCCGGAACCAAAAGCAAGGCCAAAATCCCTTTATATTTTAAATGTATGGTATGGTAACGGTACAGGGTTTTATCTCGTCCATGATGTCTCTCAAGATGAAGAGCACTATATCCTATGGCCATGATGGCTATAAGCATAAGGCAGTTGGCAGGAATATGAAGATTGAAATCAGAATAGGAGTGAATCGCCATGGCAGTCATAACAGCTAAAGGGGCAACCCCGAGGCAGATTGCAAAGGGATCAGTCCTTTTTCTCCACAACCTTAGTGTCTGATAAACATAATAAAATATTCCGGCAAGAAACAGGCATAAACCTATGACTCCTGCTTCAGCCAAAAACTGTGCCCAGTCATTGTGGGCATGTCGTATAAAGACGTTTTTATCTTCAGAGGCCTGATATTTGGGATAGGCGTACTGAAAATTACCAACCCCTATACCTGTTACTTTGTAATCATCAAACATATCCATTGTTTTTTGAGCTAACCTGACCCTATCCTTAAAATCTACATCAAAGTATTTAAACCGCCCTATCGGATACTCAGCGCCGATATGAAGAGCATAGACTGATATAATGAAAAACAGAAAAAGTATGATAAATCCCTTTCTGCGATGATTTTTCCTACAAATGAAAAACAAACTCATGCACAACATGGCCCCTGCTGCCGAGATCATGCCGCCCCGAGAGGCAGAGAAAACAATTCCGATACCTATCACTGCACCGGCAAAGAGGATTAAAGTTCTTTTATTGAATCGTTGTTCCCCAGATAGGAATTGTGAAAGCCTGCCCCTTAGGCTGGCCTTATGGTCTGAAATAATCTGTCGCTTTTTCTTTCTAGCCGAGAATGCACCTGCATAGGCAGCGGCCAAAAGCACGCACATCTCCATCAATCCTGCGAGGTGATTTCGGTTAATATAGGTCCCGGTTACATCTAAACAATGCGGCATTTTTTTGAACCACCAGATATGCCCAGACCCTGAATAGGCCTCTGCCAGGCCGTAGAGGGCCTCAAAACAA
>Ga0209986_10004875_pt1 | contig 11285 bp, 5 predicted proteins | sample BlataG_FD_183168 | JGI IMG/M metagenome (GOLD analysis project Ga0209986, IMG submission 183168) | Deep subsurface microbial communities from Black Sea to uncover new lineages of life (NeLLi) - Black_00105 metaG (SPAdes) (version 2) | ecosystem: Environmental > Aquatic > Marine > Oceanic >...
CAAAAAAATAAATACCATTATTCCCCTCCCTGCCCGCCATCATTGGATTGTTATGCTGGCAGGCGGGTAAAAAGAGGGGTGTAGGGGTGTGTCATACAAACAAATATTATTTATTTTTTTGATTTCATCGACTTTATGGACAGACACTAATTAGACAAATAAAGGGAGTGGTGGTGGTGGTGGGTAAAATTTGGTTTTTTGAAAAAAACTAATTAGATTTGTGTCAAACGTTGGACTAAAAAAATAGGTTTTTACAGGTGACAGGTGCACTTAAGAAAAAAATTAAAAATAACTTGACAAATACCAGTTTAAAATTTATAACGAAAATATGAACACAATTTTTAAACAGAAGCTTGAGATGAGCTTGACAGGCTTATCGAAGCTACATAAAAACAAAAAAAGGAGGAAAACATGAAAACAAACACGTGAGTGTATGTGAGAAATACATTCACATAGTTCAAAAGTCAGGTAATAGCGGGAAACATTCTCCCATATACCGGATTAGTTCCGGTTTTAAAAATTCAAATTAGATTTTCAAGTATTAATTTTTAACCCTATTTTTTAAACTAAATCATTTTTAAATGATGAAACGAAAATTTATTATTACGTTTATCTTGCTGATAGCATTCATAGGCAATGTTATTGGGCAGGAACGTACCATTACCGGTACAGTAACTTCAGCAGAAGATGGTACATCACTTCCCGGCGTAAACATTATAATTAAGGGAACTGCAATAGGTGCCATTACTGATATGGATGGGAATTACAGCATCGAGGTGGAAGACCCCAATGCTGTTCTGGTGTTTTCATCCGTCGGATATACAACACAAGAAATCTCCCTGGAAGGAAGAAGCGCAATTGATATTACAATGGCGCTTGATATTTTAGGATTGGAAGAAGTGGTGGTTATTGGCTATGGAACAAAGAAAAAGGTCAATTTGACGGGTTCAGTTTCCGTTGCCAACAAGGAACTTATTGAGGCAAGGCCGGTTGGTAATGTTCAGCAGGCATTGCAGGGACTGGTTCCCAACCTGATCATTGCTCCTACAATAGCAGGTGGAGAACCCGGTTCAGATATGAGTATGAGTATCAGGGGATTGACCTCTTTTGCAGAGCTTGATGCAGAAAGTGAACCATGGGATGCAGAATCAGGGAAAAGTGCTCCTTATGTTTTGGTGGATGGTATTCCAATGGGGATAAACGATATCGATCCTAATGATATTGAATCTATTTCCGTTTTAAAAGATGCTGCCTCAACTTCCATTTACGGGGCACGGGCAGCTTATGGGGTGATCCTGATTACCACAAAAAAAGGGCAAACCGGTGCAAAAGTTTCCTATTCGATGAACTATGGAGTGAGCTCTCCCACAATTTGGCCTGAAATAGAGCAAGGCATTGAGTGGGCACATGCATTGAACGAGGCAAAAGTCAATGCCGGCGGTTCACCATTCTATAATGCCGATGCCCTTAACCGGCTAGCTCAGAATTTAGTGGAACCGGGAAGCGCACCTGGCATGTTACCCAATGCAAGCGGCCTGGGTTGGGATATAATGAACACGGGGACCAAAGGTGTGGCGAATGATGACTTGACTGATTTGATTGTAAACAGATGGGCCCCCAGGATGAAGCATAACTTAAGTGTATCCGGTGGAAATGAAACGGTTAACTATTACGTATCCGGCGGATATTATACTGAACAGGGACTATTGAAATTCGGTGATGAATCTTTCAAAAGATATAATGTAGATGCAAAGATCAGTGCAAAAGTTACTTCCTGGATGGAGCTCTCTTTCCTGTCTAAGTACAAACGCGGTTATGAGGATTTTCCATGGAATCAGAACTTTGGACGTGATTGGATCATGAACTGGATCGGAAAATTAAAACCGGGTACTCCGGCGAAGTATCCCGGAACAGATATCTGGACTGAACAAACCAGGGTAGAGGAGTGGAAAAAAATTCGGCAAAATCTATTGAGTAATCAGTTGGTTGTTTCTCCCAGGATAATTCTTGAACCGGTAAAAGGCTGGGTGACAAATATTGAATTGAATTACAGAACCAATCAGAAGGACGATACAAGGTTCGTTAAGCAATACCCCTGGGTCAGGCCGAGCGGAGAAATAGCCTATAACCCACAAAGCCAGGCCTCAACTCAATACAGAACAGATTTAGAGACGGATACCTATCTATCACCTAACGTTTATTCAACGTATACAAAAACTTTCGGAGCACATAACCTGCATATTCTGGCAGGATATCAGCATGAAGTCTATGATTACCGGTCTCTGTATACGGAAGCCTTTTATCTATTGAGTAATGCCATTCCTTCCCTCAGCACCAGTGTTGGAGAGAAAACGGTTGACGACGGGTTAGGGCATTGGGCTACGCAAAGTGTTTTTGGAAGATTTAATTATAATTTCTCTGAGAAATACTTGTTGGAGGTTAATGTAAGGACTGACGGCTCTTCCAGATTTGAAGAAGATGACAGGTGGGGCGTATTCCCCTCGGTATCAGGTGGATGGGTTATTTCAAACGAGAACTTTTTCCCACTGCAGGATCAGGTTAATTTACTAAAAATCAGAGGTTCTTATGGTACACTCGGCAACCAGAATGTTGCCAACTATTTATATATTCCAACTTTGCCGATTCGTCAGACTGAGTATTGGTTGTTTGGCGGCGCACGAGCCTGGACTGTCGGTGCCCCAAACCTTACCAGTGTAGATTTAACCTGGGAGCAGGTAGCTACAGTTGATTTAGGACTTGATGTCTTGATGCTGGATAACAGATTAGGGGCCACATTCGGTGTATACGAATCTCATACAACCAACCTGGTTGGACCGGGAGAGCCCCTGCCTGCAGTATTGGGAACAGATGTACCCAAGAAAAACGAGGGAGAAATCAGGACTCGTGGATGGGAACTTGAGATTTCATGGAAAAACAGGGTAAACGATTTCTCTTATGAATTCAGAGCTGTAGTTTCTGATTATAAAAGTGTCGTAGTAAGTTATAACAATCCAACGAACTTGCTAAGTTCCTACTACGATGGACAGGTCTTGGGTGAAATCTGGGGCCTTGAATCCCCTGGTTATTACCAATCCCAATCCGATATTGAAGATTGGGGTATTGATCAGTCGTATATATATTCCGGTGATTGGTTTCCAGGAGACTCAAAATATATAGATCAGAACGGGGATGGTAAAATTGATATCGGAAATAATACCTTGGATAGTCATGGGGACTTGGTGGTTTTAGGAAACAAATTACCAAGATACGTATATGGACTTAATGCGAGTGCAAGGTGGAAGGGATTTGATGTTTTCATCATTCTGCAGGGGATTGCCAAAAGAGACCTTAATTTTAATGATGGTTCTTTCAGGGGGCCCGCAGCCGGACCCATGCATAATAATGTTTTAAAAGGCCATCTGGACTATTGGCGTGACGACACCAGCCCGTTGGGTGCCAATCCCGATGCCTATTTCCCACGCCCATATGCTCAGTATTGGGGGCAGAACGGAAAGAATTTCGAATATCCAACCGATCATCTTCTCCAGAATGGAGCTTTTATAAGACTTAAAAATCTCCAGATTGGCTATACCCTTCCAAGCAGTATTGCCAGGAAAATACAAATGTCGAACGTAAGGATTTATGTATCAGGTGAAAACCTTTTAACATTTACAAAGTTAATGTTTTTTGATCCTGAAGCATTTGGAGGAAGATGGTATGGAGCTGGCGATGCATATCCGTTAAGCAAGACATTGTCCATGGGAATAAATGTTAACTTCTAAAAATTAATGTAATGAAAAAAATATCTTATTTTATTTTAATATTATTAGGAATATTTTTGTATTCCTGTGAAGAGGATTTATTAGATAAAACTCCCCTGGATCAGATATCTGACCCGGAATTCTGGACAAGTGAAACTGACCTGGAGTTATACCTCAATAATTTTTATGATCTATTTGAGGGATGGTGGGTTTCCGGTGGAGGTAAAGCTCCAACCTTTGACACAGGATCAGATCTTGCACTTCCGCCTCCCAATGTATATGGTGAGCCCGATTGGACTCCCCGGATGGATGGCGTAGTGCCGATTCCGGCCTCTGGCGGAGGATGGAATTGGACCAATATTCGTAATATTAATTACTTTCTTGAAAACGCAGTTCGTGTTGAAGATGGTGGCGATTTGGCTGATCATTATATCGGGGAAGGTCACTGGTTCAGGGCACATTTTTATGCTCAATTGTTAAGTAATTTTGGAGATCTGCCCATCATAACCAAACCTGTGGGTGCGGATGATGATGATATTTTATATGGTTCCCGTTCCTCCAGATCTGATGTGGCTGATTTTATTCTCAGTGATCTTGATATAGCTATCTCAAAAATGAAGTATGGACATGAACTTGTAAATCACAGAACCAGGTTAAGTAAAGACCTTGCCTTGCTAAAAAAAGCCAGGATAGCTTTGTTTGAAGGTACATGGGAGAAGTATCACCAGGGTACAGTCTTCGCAGGAAAGACTGATGGATCCGGATATTTGCAGCAGGCAGCAGATGCCGCCAAGCAGATCATTGATGATGGGAATTATTCTCTTGTAACTGGAGATCCAAATTCTGTGTATTTCGAACTATTTAATCAGGTGGATTACACAGGCAATCCGGAAGTGATGTTCTTCAAGCACTATGACCGGGAAACTTACGGGAGTGATTTCAGCAATCAATTATGGAATTGGCCAAATGGTTATGGGCTTACCCAGGATCTGACACGATATTACTTATGTACCGATGGGGATCCCATCGCCGTTAGTCCGCTCTTTGTGGGAGACAGTATTTTTTCTCTGGTAGAGGTTAATCGCGATCCAAGACTTGCCCAGACAATTATGATCCCCGGTGATATAAGAAGAATTGAAGGCACGGATACAACATTCTATGATAATCCGGATTTATACAATTGCGGTACTGGTTTCGAATCACAAAAATTTCGCCTGATTCACGTTGATCCTGCAGCGGGGATGAATAATCATAATGTGGATTATATTTTCGCGCGTTATGCCGAGGTCTTATTAATCTATGCTGAGGCCAGGGCAGAACTAGGTACGTTGACTCAGGCTGATCTTGACATGACCATTAATCTGTTAAGAGACAGGGTCGGCATGCCGCATATTGTTCTGGGATCCATAACACCTGATCCCAATTGGCCGGATTATGGGTATGGGTATTCATTGCCCGACTATTTGCATGAAATCAGAAGAGAACGTGTAACTGAATTGTATGGCGAAGGAAGGCGTTTTGGCGACCTGATGAGGTGGAGGGCCCACAAATTATGGATTGGTAAACGATTTACAGGCACTTATTATACCGATGAATTAAAACAAGTGGATGCAGGTATGCTGGCTAATGAAGATGGATACCTTGATCCGTTAATAAATAGTTTAACCGGACCAGATGGAGGATACGGCTTTAATCCTGAAAGAGATTATTTACTGCCTCTGCCTACAAATGAGTTAACATTAAATACTAATCTGCAACAGAATCCGGGCTGGTAAAAGAAATACATGTTTTCTGAATTTTAGTATAGAAAATATTATTTATCCGGGCAAAGTCAAAGTGAATCTATTCCAAACTTTGACTTTGCCCAGTTTGCCACAAAAATTTCAAAGAACGCTATATTAAATTAATCGGACACTGGCGTCATCAATAATTTGCTAACCATAAACTGAATATATAATGAAAAAGAAAAAAAAGCTTATTCTGGTTATCCAATTAATATTTGTTGGATTACTATTATTTAACATTAGCTGTGGTAAAGAAGAATACACGCTACCTGTAGTATCAACAACGGAAGTGACTGAAATTACAGAAGTATCAGCGACAAGCGGTGGTACAGTAACAAACGATGGAGGTACAGAAGTAATTGCAAGAGGAGTATGCTGGAGCATCAGCACTGGTCCAACCCTTGATGATGATGCCACTAACGATGGTATTGGGACAGGAAGTTTTACCAGTGAAATGACAGCTCTTACATTAGGTACCACCTATTATGTGAGGGCTTTCGCCATTAATATAGAAGGTATAACCTATGGTAATGAGTTGACTTTTAATACTCTTGAACCAGCTGGAGTAGACTGCGTGGCTGATCTTTGGGTTGGTGACCTGGATTGTGAGGATCTTGTGTGGCCGGGCTACGCCCCTACTTATTGCACTGGTGAAAAGATGGATGATGACTGTAGCCTGTTAAAACTTACCTTTGATTTTTGGGGATATGGTGAGTCTGCAGAAGTTGTTTTCGAATTACAATTTGAAACCTTTGACACGGAAACCTACGAGGGGGATTTAACCCTGTTGAAGGATGCGTTCGTTACAGCGGAAGGATCTGATATAACTTTCCACAAAGGAGCGGCTGGTACGTATAAAATATTGACAAATGAATTGTATATTGACGTAGCGTGGTCAGGTTACGATGCAACTGCCTCGTATAAGTTTAAAATCACACCGAAAGACTAGTTTTATCTGAAGCGGTTTCACGTTTTCAATTATACCTTTTTCAGACATGGAGTTTTCGTTTTACCTGAAGCGGATGGTTTATTATCTTATAAAAAGAAAGGATCGATTTGACTCTACCTCCTGAATAAATGATTTTATCCGTCTTCGGGAGTAGTTAAAGAGAGGTTGTCAAACAGGATTTAGATTAAATTGACTTGTGAAGTTCAACAAACTGAGATATTGATTTTCATAGCCATATTCTCAGGTGTCTTTGCAGTTACTTTTTTGAATTTCAATCCTTTTTGGCAACCTCTTTTGTATTTTGAAGAGGTAATTTACCAAGTGGTTACTTACAGATTGCAAGTTCAAAAAAAGATAAACCTATTTTGATACAGTCCCAGAAGAGGGAGAGTCAAATTGGTAATATTAACACATACTAATTAATTGAATCTTAACATTAAATAAAGTTATTTACGGATGAAAAAAAGAAAACGGGTTTTAATTTTTCTGGTATTCTTACAGAGTATAATGGTTAATGCTCAAATTGCTGATTTAAAACCGGAAATATTGAATTTTGAACCATTTATCTGGCAATCGGAAACCCCGGAAGGTTGTCCTTTTAAACAATCAAATGAGTTTAGCGGTATTTTTCCTGGATTAATAACACCAATGAGTGAAGCACCGAAGAGCAGACAATAGTAACCTTGATTTCAATCCCGAATTGTGGATTAGTGCCTATCCTCAGCCCTGGGAGAGAATTAAATTGGAGCTCATCAGAAAATAAAAATATCTAATACGAAAGGAGGAATGTATGAAACACTTTAAGTATTTGTTATTCAGCTGTTTTTTTGTTCCATTCTGCCATCTGTCTGCGCAGGGTGATAATCCCTATCAATTTGTTAGTCCAAAACCAGGCTCCTTAATGGTTTCTAACGAAACGAACATTATTTTACGGTATTCCGGTATCATTGACCGGACAAGTTTATCAACTTCCCTGATAAGCGTTGAAGGATCAGAAAGCGGAGAACATGCCGGAGAATTTATTCTCTCCGATGATGGTAGGACGATCGTGTTTAATCCCGACATAGCTTTTGCCGGCGACGAAGAAGTGTATGTTGTATTGGCGAGAGGAATAAAAACCCAGGCAGGTGGTGAATTACCGGAATTTTCCTTTACTTTTTCAACCGCAGCGGCAGGAATAGTTCAAATACCTCATGCAGTTAATACCGAAAACCTGAAAGCATTAATGAAAGGCGGGGCTGAATCTTTACTTCCGGCACCGCCGATAACTATTGATTCTTTAAATAATCCATCTCCGGGTTATATTTTCATGGCTACATGGGACCGTAATGTACCTGCGTTATATGGCAATTTTATTTTTGTGCTGGATCGGAATGGAGCTATTGTTGACTCAGTAAGGGTTAAAGGAGCACCCTACGATTTCCAAATTCAATCCAATGGCCTCCTGACATATGCTTTAGGTGATTTTTCTTTAAACGTCCCCCTTCCGGGAGAGGAATTACAGCATATTGTACTCGATAACAACCTTGTCAAAGTTGACAGTTTTAAAATGAAGAATGGGTACACCGCAGGTTTTCATGAATTCAAGATGCTGCCTAACGGTCATGTTATGATGATGTCGTATCATACAATTCTCTACGACATGAGTACGGTTGTTGATAGCGGTAAAACCGATGCATCATTAGTTATTAACATAATCCAGGAACAGGACAGGGATAAGAATGTTGTTTTTGAGTGGCGTAATATTGATTATATTCCAATTACCGATAGTGATTTGGATTTAACCGACACACGAATAAATTACAGTACTTTAAATTCTTTTGATATTGATGATGATGGAAATATACTGGCATCTTTTAGAAATCACAGTGAAATTATGAAAATAAGCAGGACAACAGGTGAAATAATGTGGAGAATGGGTAGTCCGCGCAGTGAATTCACATTTGTGGGAGAACATGAAGAAAACGCACCTTATTATTATGCACGTCAACACAATATCCGCAAACGTCTTAACCGCAATATTACACTGTTCGACAACGGTCAGTTCCATAAACCTCCCTATTCTCGTGCAGTTGAATATGAACTGGATGAAATTAATAAAGTGGCCACGCTGGTCTCGGAGTGGAGGTATCCGAATGGAAATATTTTTAGTGTTACTGCAGGAAATGCTGAACTGCTTCCAAATGGGGGATGGTTTATCGGTTTTGGAGTACCAAACAAGCAATTTGTTAAAAGAAATGCAGTTGAGGTCCATCCTGACGGATCGATAGCGCTTGAATTAACTTTGCCTGATGGCGTATTGGCGTACAGGGCTACTAAATTGCCCTGGAAGGAAACACTTGATAAATACAGTTTCACTCATTATGAAGTAAAAGAGGGAAATACTTATTCATTTAATAATGATTCAATAACTACCGGAATTGAGATTAAATATAATTCTTTAGAAGCTGCTGATTACAATGAATCAACAATAATACGTATCCCATACGGACCTGTTCAACCCGAGTTTATTGACAATATTATTACCGTTAGTCCTGTTTCAATTATCTATGAAGGTTATGCTATCTATTCACAGACTTCAGAATTTCATTTTGACCTGTCAGTCTTTCCGGAAATTAAGGATCCGGAAAATACGATAATCTACTACCGGAAATACCCCAACCAGGGATTATTTATACCTAAAACAACAACATATGATACTGTTAATAATGAACTCATTGTAACTCTGGATGGATTTGGTGAAATAGTATTCGGAGTTCCTTACCATGATGCAGTCGTCAATATTCCAATTCTGTACGAACCTTTAAATCAACAGGAATTAGTTATGGCAGATACGGTCACTCTTCGGTGGACAGGTAAAGGGATGTATAATTCCTTCAATGTTCAGATTTCTGACGATAGCACATTTACCACAATTCTGGATGAATCAAATACGAATCTTTCTGATTATACAGTTACCGGTTTAACAAAGAATACAGAATATTTCTGGCGGGTGAATTCCGTACTCGGGAACCAGACCGGTCAGTGGTCTGAGGTTTGGAATTTTCGCCTGACCGATACTACAACAAGCGTCGTTGAATTTGAGAATAATATCCCCCATGGATACCGTTTAACCCAGAATTTTCCCAATCCTTTCAACTCCTCGACCTGGATCACATACTCGATACAGGAACCAGGTTTTGTTACATTGGAAATTTATGATCCAACCGGTCGGGAGATACAAACTCTGGTAAGTGAAAATCAGGATACTGGCAGCTATTCTGTCGAATTTGATGCGCAATATCTTTCAAAAGGTGTCTATCTCTATAAATTGCAGGCAGGAATTCATTTTACGGAAATTAAAAAAATGGTACTGACAGGGGAATAGAGGAAGAATTATTTACAGAGTATTATGAGAATCCCGGGATTGCTTATTATATTATTTGGTTTGCTCTTCCCATCGCAATTACTTGCTCAGGAACAATTAACTATTGGGTATCAGTATGTATTTCCCGGTCAGGGGGCAAAATATGTACACCCAAATTCTACGATTATTCTAAGGTTTAAAAATATATCTCCACAAGATTTAACGAATCTTAATACATGTATAAAAGTGTCAGGTGAAGAAAGTGGCACTCATTCAGGTAAAACGATAATAGCGTCAGATAAGCGAACTCTGATATTCGAATCTGAGAGAAGTTTTAATTTGGGAGAAAAAGTAAGCGTATCTGTTGATCCTCATTTGTCAGGGAATAGTCTTTATACTATTGAATCATTGAACTATGAATTTGCTGTTTTGGACGAAGAAGTTAAGAAAGAAACCATATCAGATGAGAAAAGTAGTTATCTCCCGGAACGTAAGAATGAAAGTATAGTGAAGCCCGGGATTATGTCGAATGGTATTTCAGTCCCGGCAGATTTTCCCCATGTAGGTATCACACAAAACAATAGTTCTTCAGGTGATTATATTTTCGTAAACACCAGTACTAAACCATATTACAATATTATTTTTAATACATCGGGTGAACCGGTCTGGTATAGTAGAACTTCTGATCTGCGGGAAGATTTCCGGGTTCAGGCCAATGGTTGGATTACAGTGCAGGATCGAGAGGGTTATGCAGAACCTGACCTGGGTCATATTGCTTTCACTCAAAATTTCGAATATATTAAATCATTTCATGCAACGAATGGATATTCCACGGATGAGCATGAATTTTTCATGCTTCCCGACAGTGGTTATTTCCTGATCGGGAAAAGAGATACTGAAGTGGATATGAGCCAATATGTAACGGGAGGCAGGACTGATGCCATAGTTACAGAGACTTGTATTCAGGAATTCACGGCTAATGACCAGTTGATTTTCATCTGGCGTGCCTGGGATCATTTTGATATTCGTGATATGGAAATGGATATTTTAACCGGTTCCCGAATCCGTTTTCCTCATATGAATGCAATTTTTACAGATGACGATGGGCATATACTGCTTTCAAGTCGTCATCTTAGCGAAGTCTCAAAAATCCATCGTCAAACCGGCGAGTTCATCTGGAGAATGAGTGGCAATCCTGATTCACCAAATAATGATTTTCAATTCGTGAATGATCCTCTGAATGGTTTTCGAAATCAGCACGCTATTCGTTCGCTTGGCAATAACCGATACACTCTTCTGGATAATGGTAATTTACACTCTCCGCCTGTTTCGCGTGCTGTGGAATATGAAATTGATACGGTACAAATGACAGCCACATTGATTTGGGAATATAGACACGATACGAATAATAGAGTAGCCCGCTTTATGGGGAATACCCAACGGTT
>Ga0209986_10004876_pt1 | contig 11285 bp, 8 predicted proteins | sample BlataG_FD_183168 | JGI IMG/M metagenome (GOLD analysis project Ga0209986, IMG submission 183168) | Deep subsurface microbial communities from Black Sea to uncover new lineages of life (NeLLi) - Black_00105 metaG (SPAdes) (version 2) | ecosystem: Environmental > Aquatic > Marine > Oceanic >...
GTCGAGAGAATCCAGACGCTGGATGCAATGCTGCATTTCTGTGAAGTAGCTGTCAAAGACATCTCGCAGTAGAGGTTGTTCAAACTCGAGAGAACGCAACCAGCGAAGATGTTTCTGTGTCCAGTGCTCACCATCTGAGTAGAGGTAGCCATGACGGGTAAGAAATTTGAGTAGTTGATGGCGCAGCCTTTTTAGATTCTCCTGTGCAGCGATGACCGCACATTTGCAACCCAGTACTTCTATTCTGCGTTTAAGAGTAAAACCACGAACACCAGCCTCATAGCAGAATACAACGTCTGCTGGTGCTTGCTTGGTGATTCTGGTGACCATCCTCTTGATGTCACGAGCAGTGTTCTTGACGACAAACCTGACAATCTGCTCATGACAAGGGTAATGTAACGCGACTTTATGCTCCTTTTTGTGTGTGTCCATCGCTATATATGTGGTACAATCGCTCATGACCGGCTCCTTTACATTGTATGCGGCTCTGTTACCGCAAGGTTAATAATCCGCGATTTATGGTGGTTACGCACCACCTTGTCGCGTGAGTCCTTTATCGGCTCGTGACGACGTTTACAATCACGGGGCCGGTCATTCCATATTTTCTAAATACGGCTATATTTGGGGAAATAAAAGGTTGCAAATTTCATCTCCTGGCTTTATATTTATTACTTCTGCTCATCTTTGAAAGGGTTAATAAATGAAGTACGATATAGCTGATTTGTCATTGGCGTCGGAGGGTAAGAGACGCATTCTGTGGGCGGATAATGATATGCCGGCTCTGGCGGCGATACGCAGGCGATTTGCAAAGAGCAAGCCATTAAAGGGTAAAAACGTTTCGGCTTGTTTGCATATAACCGCTGAGACGGCTAATCTGGCGCGGACACTGAAAGCGGGGGGGGCAAATGCCGTTCTCTGCGCATCCAATCCGCTCAGTACGCAGGACGATGTGGCCGCATCGCTGGTGAAAGATTTTAAGATACCGGTCTTTGCCGTCTGCGGTGAAAATCGCAGCACCTATTATAAACACATCAACGCAGCCATTGACCATAAGCCGGTTATTACGCTTGACGACGGTGCCGATTTGGTGAATGAGTTACATACCCGCCGAAAGAAAGAGGCCCACCGGATTATTGCGAGTATGGAAGAGACCACTACGGGTGTTATTCGTCTGCGGGTGATGGCTCTGAAAGGCAAATTAAAGTTTCCCGTTATTGCGGTAAATGACGCTGCAACCAAGCGCCTCTTCGACAACCGCTACGGCACGGGCCAGTCAACGGTTGACGGTGTTATTCGTCTGCGGGCAATGGCTCTGAAAGGCAAATTAAAGTTTCCCGTTATTGCGGTAAATGACGCTGCAACCAAGCGCCTCTTCGACAACCGCTACGGCACGGGCCAGTCAACGGTTGACGGTGTTATTCGAGCGACCGATTTTCTGATGGCCGGCAAAAAGATTGTAGCGGCGGGGTACGGCTGGTGTGGCCGAGGTTTTGCTATGCGAGCGAGAGGAATGGGGGCTATCGTTATCGTTACGGAAGTCGATGCAATCAAGGCGCTTGAGGCGGCTATGGACGGCTTCGAGGTTATGCCGATGGCAGAAGCGGCAAAGGTCGGTGAGCTGTTCGTAACGCTCACGGGCAATAAAAACGTTATACGGGCTGAGCATTTTCGCGTGATGAAAGACAGAGCGGTTGTTGCTAACAGCGGGCATTTCAACGTTGAGATAGAGATACCGGCCCTGAAAAAAATCAGCAAAAAAGTCAATCGTAATGTCCGCAAGCACGTTGATGAATATATACTGGGAAATAACAAGCGGATTTACCTTCTGGCTGAGGGGCGGTTGATTAACCTTGCAGCCGCCGAGGGTCATCCTGCAAGTGTGATGGATATGAGCTTTGCGACGCAGGCGTTAGAGGTGGAATATGTGGTAAGGAAACAGGGCAAACTTGCTGTTGCGGTCCACGATGTCCCTATCGAGATAGAGCAGCAAGTGAGCAGGCTGAAACTGAAATCAATGTCGATTGGAATAGATAAACTTACGGCCGAACAGGTTGATTATCTTGCCAGCAGCGGTGAAGGGACATAGCTCGATGCCTGTTGCTCGATGCGCGATACTCGTAAGCCAAATCGAGAATCGAGAGTAAGGCTTATGGATAATAAACAGATAGATAAGAGGCCCAAAGTGGCCTCGAAGTCTTTTATGACTGTTGGCCCCACGCTGCACTACAGCCATAAGAATGTTCAGAGGTGCTGGCTGCTTGCTGTTGCGGCCTTTGGTGTAAGCTGTCTTTTCTGGTCGAAGATAGTAAGCGGCTCGTTCTGGTCGTTCAACTTCGGCGCCGTAACTATTCCCGAGTTTTGGCATTTGGGCCAATCTGATAGAACCGTCGTGAGCATATTTGAATATCCCTGGCAGATTCTTGTTTTAGGTCTGCTTATGGGTATTCTGGCAGTTGTGCCGGTGTTGATATCGCAGCTTATGAGCTTCCGGTACAGTTTGCCTTTTATACTGGCGGTATTTTTCTTAGCGAATTTACCGGCCTTTGCAATTTGCCTTTTGATAAGTTGTGTTGCGGCGGCGTGCCGTCCGCTTCGTTTTCGTTCCCGCTTCACTGCAATAGCGTTATGCACGGCACCGCAGCTTCTTTATTGGGGATACTTCGGTGGTGCAAGGGGGGTAGAACCTATTACATGGGGTTTTTCTTTTACGCCGTGGATTTGCGCCTGGCTTATCGGTCTGGGGATAGCGGGGCTGGTTCTCGGCATAGGTCATTTTACGCGTTATCGGCCGGGCCTGGTCTGGACGTTTACCTCTGTTTTCCTTTTGTTGGCCCTCGTGACTTTTGAAATGAGAATAGGCTTCGATGAATTAGACTATCAGCTCTATGTGGCAAATAATAATCCGGAAGAGACGATCGAATTTCGGGAGCACGACATAACAGAAGCGCTGGACGAAATGATTACAAATCCTTCTGTGGCGGTCAGAAGACATATTGCAAGTTTCTTTTACCCTATTGAGGAAATACCGCTTCGTGCAGCGTTGAAAGAGAAAATCCAGACTGAGTTAAGTTACGACCGTTGGCCATGGTGGTTTACAGTGCCCCAGGAGCTGGAATATCAAGCCAGAAAACAAGGGCTCTTCGAGCAGTACGACTTATTTATAAGCCGGCGGTTCAAAAGTAGTCGGATGCCGATAGCGCTGTACTACAAAGCGCTTCTGAGCGAATACAGCCCGGATATTAATATGTTCGGACAAAAAGAAATATTGCGTTTTTACAGTGATTACCCGTATGAAAGGTCGCAGGATATCTGGGACCGGCTGTACACTGAATTTGGTGACAGTCCGGAATCATTAGAAGCACGATGGCGTATTGCAAAGCATTGGGCCGGTGAGGATAAATTTGAGCGGGCCGACAAGCTTCTTGGTGAGGCCCAGGATAAGCTCGGCGAGCGATTGAAGCTGTTCGAAAAAGAGCAAACACAAGGTGACACATTTTTTAGTCCGTTTCGTCCGCCGGCTGATTCGGCAATGACGAAGTCTAAGTTAGAAGAATTGCAAAGGAGATTAAATCAATTGCGCAACCTTATCAGCCTGGAGAATCGGACCGACAAACCTACATCGGCCAAACGTTTAGCAAGATTTGTTACGCTAAACCCGCACGCCTCCGATTATACCTGGCACCTTGATGAATTGCTGGCGCAAATAGGCGAGAACGACCCGCTCCGTGACAACATCTTGCTGGCGCAAACGAAACTTGTTGCCGACAAGCAACTGCGGTCTAAAAAACTAAGTCAGCTACACAAAAAATTTCAGAATACCGATGGGGGGATGCAGGCGTTATACGAGCTGGCCCGTTTGAAGATTGGTCTATATCAGAATGAATCGAATGAAGAGCAGAAGAACAAGTATCTGGCTGAGACAAGAGAAACTCTGATGAGCTTTATCAGCTTGTATCCCAATAGCGTTTTTACTGAGCAGGTCAAGAAGATTCTTGATGACCTGCCGACAGTGGATTAAACTTCAAGCGGGTAGGTAGGTGGGGATTGGGGTTGACTTTTCTGCAAATTATGTTATCATAAGAGGCGATAATAAGCTGTTTTACCTGAGGTTTAGCTAAATGAGCGCCCCTGATACAGATAGCCGGAAAATTCTGCTGATAGGCGATATTAGCAGGGCCTTTTTAGATGCCGGTGCTATCACAAAGCTGCCCTGTGAAGTTCGCACCAATATGCCTGATGCAGTCGACGCTGCGGCAAAAAACAGCTTCCGGGCAATCTGCGTTGTGATGTCCGGAATGTCGGCTAAATTAAGCTCGGCCCTGAAGGCCTTAAGAGAGGAAAATTGCGAAGCAAAAATTATTCTTCTGGCGCGGATGTGTGAAGAGCCGGTGGCGATACAGCTCGTTGGCTCGGCGTCTAATGGAACAAATGTGGCGGATGATTATTTGATTTGTCCAATTCATTTCTCGTATCTTGTATCTCGTATCTCGTATCTCGTTGGCGGTACGCCTGGTGCTTCACGAGATGTCTCTACCCAGGCCGAGACTGCTGCACCCGCCGCTGTCGATGCAGCGACAGAAATGAAAATAAAACAGCTTGAAAAATTGGCTACAGAGGATGATTTAACGGGCCTGAAGAATAGGAGATATATCTGGGAGTTTTCCAGACAAATGATAGAGCGTGCTAAGAAGGACAACGGTCGGGTGACATTGCTTGTTTTTGATATTGATAACTTCAAACATTACAATGATGTTTACGGCCATTTGGCGGGTGACGAAGTCCTGAGACAAGCTGCCGTTTTGATGCGGTGGTGCTGCCGTGAGCACGACGTTGTCGGCAGGATTGGTGGTGATGAGTTTGCGGTTGTTTTCTGGGATGAGCCGCAGCGAAAGCCGGTCGGCCCGGAAGCCTCAAGTGCCGTTGTCCGACGTCCGGTTCCCGATGTCGTCTTGGAAACCGAGAGACGCTCGGCAATGGCAGACCATCCTAAGGAGGCAATCTTTATAGCGGAGCGATTTAGAAGAGAATTAAAGAGGACGGAATTGCATTTGTTAGGTCCGGAAGGCAAAGGGGTTCTGACAATAAGCGGCGGCCTGGCGAGCTTTCCACGCGACGGTTCTGCAATACAGGAGCTTTTTCAACAGGCAGACAGGGCACTGTTGGAGGCCAAACGCAGCGGTAAAAACAGAATCTATCTGGTCGGCAAGCCCCAGAACGACATCGCTGATGTTGAGTAATCCCATATCACGTAAATTGCCGCCTCCGTCTAATAGTCGAGTCCCCGCAGGCGAGGGTTAACGGGACACATTGGCGGCACTTTTTATTCTGCGATGCGCTTTTGTGAGAATAGCGTGCAAAGAAGCGGATTAAGGCAAACTGGGAAAAAAATCATTGACAAAATCGATAGAGGAGGTACAATGCCAATCGATTCAGAAGTTATCTGTGAAATCTAAGTAACAAGAAAGGGTGGTAAAGATATGTCTAACAACAAGCTTACAAAGGGTGCCCTTACAGCGGTGGCTGCCGGGGTGATGGCCGGAACGGCTAATGCTGCGGAGAACAAAGCGGTGGATAAACTGATTGCCAAAATCAAGGACAAGAGTGACAAGGTTCGAGCAGAGGCGTGGCTCGGCGCCGGCGAAGTCGGGGCTCCAGCGGTCAGGCCTTTGGCCGCAGTGATGAGAGACAAAGAGCTCGAAGTTGCCCGTGCGGCTAAACGCGGACTGTGGAAGATTGTCCGCTATGTCGGTCGCCGCGGCAAAGGCGATGAGAAAAGGGCGGTCATTGCCGAGCTGGTTGTGCTGTTGGGCGACGACCAGCCGGCACCGGTGCGACGCGAAGTGCTCTGGATGCTTTCCGAGATTGCCCGCACAAAGTCCATCGAGCCGATTGCTGCATTGTTATCGAATGAGGAGTTGCGTGAGGACGCCCGTATGGTGCTGCAGCGCATTCCCGGCAGGAGGTCCCTTGCGGCACTGAGAGCCGGATTGAAGGCCGCACCCAAGGACTTCAAGATTAATATCGCGCAGTCGCTGCGACAGCGCGGCGTAAGGGTTCGCGGGCTTCCCTGTGTCAAGCTGGTGCCTACGAAGAAGACGAACGTTAAGCCGGTGAAGTAAGGTGGCGGAAGGCAAGTGTCAAGACTGCCGTTTGGCGCCTTACTCAAAGTGCTGGAATAAAAACAGAAAGGTGATAGAACGATGAAACGAACGAAACAACTTAACAGGCGTGAATTTCTCGCTGGTGCCGCTGCGGGTGCGGCGGCAATGAGCTTTCCGTACCTGGTTCCGTCCGGCGTGCTGGCAGCGCGGGGCAGAACCGGGGTGAACGAACGGTTGACAATGGCCCATATCGGTGTTGGTGGTATGGGTGGATACCATTTGCGCGATATGGTAAAAAGACGCGACAGAGGCGAGGTGAACATCGCTGCGGTCTGCGACATTGATGAAAAACGGCTCGCTGGTGTGGTGAAAACAGCGGGTGCGGGCGTGCAGCCGTACCGTGACTACCGTTATATCCTCGAACGCAAAGATATCGATGCGGTGGTGATTGCGACGCCGGACCACTGGCATGGGGTTCAGATGGTCCACGCGGCTGAATGCGGCAAGCATGTGTATGTGGAGAAGCCGGCCTGCTGCACAATCGAGGAAGGCAAGGCAATGGTTGCTGCGGCCAAGGAGAACAAAGTGTCGGTCCAGGTCGGCTCGCAGGGACGTTCCCAGCCGGAGGCGTATCTGGCGCATCGGTATCTGGTCAACGGCAATATTGGTCATATCAGCCGAGTGGATTGCTTCCACTATCCGAGTCCTGAGGACAATAATCCAGTTCCGGATAGTGAGCCGCCGGCCGAATTGGACTGGGACATGTGGCTGGGTCCGCTGCGCTGGCGGCCATATAACAAGAGATATTGCCACGGCGTGTTCCGCTGGCTGTTAGAGTCCGGCGGGGGGCAAATCCGCGACCGCGGTGCGCACGTAATGAGCTGTGCTATGTGGTGGATGGGTGCCGACGGTACGGGGCCGGTAACTATTAAGGCAACGGGAACGGCGCCGAAGAAGGGCCTGTGGGACAGCGCCGTGTTGATGGACGTGACTTACACATTCAAGGATCCGGATTGGGTTCTGACCTGGAGGCAAATGCCTCACGAGAAGCTGCCGCCGGCGGAAAAGAGGACCGGCAAGGAGCCGGGAGGCAGGATTAGCCGGCCGGGTTATGGTGCGATTTACCGCGGTGATAAGGGTGAGTTTATTCACTGGGGCGGCGACGGCGGGACGTGGGCGGAGAAAAAGGCCCGCGAGTGGCAATTACCTGCCGGCGGCAAGGACGTGTACAAGAGCCCGGGGCATAAGGAAGACTGGCTCAAGGGTATCAAGACCGGCGCCAGGACTATTATGAATATTGAGGCCGCGGTTGGCGTAGCCAATTTGTGTATCCTGGGCAACCTGTCATATATGCTCGACCGCGAGCTGAAGTGGAACCAGGACAAGCAGGAGATAGTCGGCGACGATCAGGCCCGGCGAATGATGTCCCGGCCGCAACGTCACCCATATCACTTGTAGAAGCGAAAGCGGGTGCGCTGTCAGCAGCGGGGTGTACGAAGCCAGAGGTATGGCTTACCTGGCGTTGAGGCGATATTCATACATTGTATATCCGATGTCGCGGCAGGCCTGGATCGTCTCGGGGTAAGGCTTGTCGCAGATGTCAATGAAGCCAATCTGGTAGTTTTCGCCGTCTCTGCGGCCTTGTCGTATGCCTTTGCGGGCGCCACTTCGTTGGCAAGATAACCCGGATGCTTATGCGTGCTTATTTTCCGCGCCACATTTCTTCCGTCATCTCTTCGCTGCGGATTGGTGCGGAGTGCCAGTCAAGGAAGAGACAATTGCAACCGCCCCGATGGCGGTCTCTGGCGATGCGCCGGCCATTCGTTATGTCGTGACTATCGGAACCGGGCAGGTGCCCTGCACTAAAAATGTCTAAACGAACAAGTTCCCGGCTGTTTTCATCCTCGATGATGGGTCGCCAGGTGCCGGCTTCGTTGTCGGCGAGATATATTGTGGCCGCCGGTCGCCGAAATGCCGAAAGTTTTGTGGGTTTAGTAATCGAGGCGCCCGAAGGACTCCATCCGTTAATCACATAGCAGACAGTCTGTTTTGAATTTGGAATATTGTACAAACCAAAACCACTCCTGGGGAAGCTTGGGCAGCGGTATATCTTGACATTTCGGTAGTCAGTTATATCGCGCTCATGTCCGAGAAATGGCAGAAGGGCGGTAAACCACAGGACGCCCTGCCCGCCACTGAGGCCGCGGGGCACATAACTATCGTAGTTTTCTGCATACAGTATTGCGGCCAAGCCCACCTGTTTCAAATTATTCAGGCAGGAGACAGCCTTTCCCTGTTCCTTCGCTCGGTGCAGGGCCGGCATCAATATCGCCATCAATATCGCAATAATAGCAATAACCACCAGAAGTTCTATTAACGTAAACCCCGTTAGAAATCTTTTACCTGACCCATTAGAAATCTTTATTTCTAACGGGGTGAAAGCTCTTGGTTTATCCATAATAATACTCCTTAATAATATTCCTTCCTCACCACCAAGGTTCCACTGAGCCTTATCAAGGTCGGCAAACGAAGCAAAAAAATCCGACGACGGAAAGCCTTTGTAAATAACAACACATACTCATTGATTGCAAGCACATCCTCACCTGCCCAAACAGCTTATTTCCGGGCCCAGCCGAATCAAATCTATAAGCATAAAAAATTGTAACCGTTCAGGCCCTTGGGGTTTGATTTTCCAGTTCGGCCGGCCAACACAACCAGCCGCAAAACAAGAACTTAGAATCAGCATACCCATTCTTGGACTGTTGTCAAGGTTTTTTAAGCGGATCTGGGATGTCCAAGGAACATCGTATCCCCCTGAAGAGGATAAGATGTATGACTTGGGATAATGAATCGTGCAGGGATAATTTTAAGGCCGCCGTTATCTGTGGCGGCTAATCGCCTACCACGATTGTCTCGGTTGGGCCCAGCAGTTTATAGCGTATTCCTCGCCAGCGGATAGTTCTGCCAAAGGCCGAAGAGATAATAAAAGATAGCAGCAGTAACGACCATATCCAGAAGGCCAGAATATCAGCAGCCATAGCGGCCCTCATTTGTGGCAAATCATATTTGAGCAGTTTACTAATCATTTTCTGACGCATTATTGCCCGGCCCAGCTGACTTGTGAAAAACAGGATAGGTACAGCGGCAAAAAGGGGCAGGTTCGTATCTTTAATCATTGCGGCATAGACCGCAAGGGCGGCTCCGGCCCATAAACCCAATACCGAGTATAGACTGCTGCACAATCCGAACCACCAGGTCCGCGGAGCGCTTACACGAGTGATTAAAAATTGTCGCCGACCAAATTCAAAAAGCCTTCGCCAGCTCGTGGATTCGTACGAAGCCACCAGACAGGCAGGGACGAAAACCACTTTTTTGCCGGCCTTCTTGACGGCTAAGCTGAGCGACAAATCATCGCTCAGGGCTTTTGGCCAGATTTTGTCAAGCCCCACTTGCCGAAAGACGTCAACACGGATGGCCATAGACCCGCCCCAGGCTTGATTGAAACGGGTGCTGCCAAGCAATTGGGCGACTTTGGCGTTCACAGCCGACAGGGCCAGGCTGGCCAGATTGTTCTTTTTCGGTATAAACCAACGATAGCCGCTGGCAGTGCCATTTTTGGACTTTCGAAGAGGCCAAACTATGTGACTTAGCCAGTCGCTGCGGACACAAATATCGGAATCGGCAAAGGCCAGGACTTCGACATCATCGCCAATTCTCTCATAGCAGTAGAGCAAATTATGGTTTTTTTGACTGCAGGATTGTCCCTGACCCGCCCCGTTAGAAATCTTACCTTTTGGAGGCTGTTGCCCGCTTGTGGAATTTCTAACGGGGCCCGCAACGAATACCTGCACGTCTTGAGCCTTCGAGCTTTGACTTAGCCGGCTTTTCAATTTGCATAATTCGTCATAGGCCGGGTCCGACTTATCGGCAACCACGAACCGCAGCAGATAGTTTTCATAATCCTGATTAAAAAATGAGGTGATATTTTTTTCAAAAGCTGAATCCAGGTCCTTGCACGGTACAATCAGGGCGGTCCGCGGGCGATATGATGAACGGTCTTTTTTGTATTTCGCCAGCGCATAGCGATAGTTGCGACGCATCTGGACCAAGAAGACTAATTGCGACAGAATTGCTGCCAGGGCTATATAATAATACCAATCCATTTTCTCGTATCTCGTATCTCGCTTCACGCTTCACGAGATGCGCTTATTAAGATATAAAAGTCAACGGGATTATCAGGTCGATTAGCTGCTCAACAGTGTAAGATTTTGCCAGGCTGAGCGCGAGCAAACAGCCGTGATTGTGGTTGGAGGCAATGATTATTAGATTCTTGCCGGCCCGGCTCCATCCTTGCTGTTGCGGTTGATGGCCGAGAATGAAAATATCAACGTCAAAGAGCTTGGCCATTTTATCGAGCAGTGCCTGACTGTGTTTTCTGCCCCAGGTTAAAAGGTAAGCTGAACCGGGGTTGACCACATCGTTGATTTTCAGCTGTCTTTCCAGAACCTCTGGGTCGAATTTATCGATGTAACGGTCACTGGGGAGCGAGTGCGACAGCCAGATTTTATTATCACATCGAACTGCTAACGGCTGCGAAAATAGAAATTGTCTTATCGCCAGTTGGATATCGGTGCTTGCCTGCTTGAATTCTCGGTCCAGAGCCGACTTTATTGAGCGGTTCATTTCTTTGCCGTCTTTCATCACTTTGCTGTTATTGATGAAGGTGGTATCGTGATTTCCCATAATAATATGAACGCGGTCGGGGAAGCTTAATTTATAGCGGACAACGTCAAACAACAATCTATAAGATAGACAACCGCCTTTGGAATCCTGCGGGCCTCCGTGTATGATTTCTTGCAGGACGATATGCCTGTCGGGCTTGTTTGCCAGATCGGCAAAAGCAACTATTCTTTCGAAATTTCGCCGATGTCCGTGAATATCGCCCGTTACAATTAGGCTGCCGTCAGCAGGCAAATGAATCAAATTACCACGTCGAAATCTGTCTGCGTTGGCGGCTTCTACACCCCTGTTTAGCAAATCAATTATTGTTTGAGGCATTTTTATTCGTTTTTATCTTGCCCCCAAATATGCTGTGTATCATCAGGTCCAGCCTCGATATAACCGTCATCATATTACGCGGGCGCTCTGCGGGATTGTCTTCTACGCAATCCATTACGAGCTTTG
>Ga0209986_10004877_pt1 | contig 11283 bp, 6 predicted proteins | sample BlataG_FD_183168 | JGI IMG/M metagenome (GOLD analysis project Ga0209986, IMG submission 183168) | Deep subsurface microbial communities from Black Sea to uncover new lineages of life (NeLLi) - Black_00105 metaG (SPAdes) (version 2) | ecosystem: Environmental > Aquatic > Marine > Oceanic >...
GAGAGGTTAATTTAAAGTTATTATAATCGTTAATTACTAGATAATCAACCTTTTTATCTGTATAATTTTCAGGAAGTGTATATACATATGCCCAACGATTATCAATGGGTTTTTCTTTAACAAAAACATATTCTAAAAAAGTGTCATAATGAATATCAAATCCATTACTATATAAAGAATCATTAAAAATCATGCTTCCTAAACTTTCATTAATAAAAATACGATCATCCATTATACAGTGTTGAAACTGATAAAGTATTATAGCATTTGTATAAGGTGAGACAAAATAAATTGATTCACGAGGAGTATTGTCTTTTATCCAATAAAAAGTATCTAAATATTTTTCCGAGACATATTGATAAGGTACTCTTAAGTTATACTTAATTGTGGAATGGGTCCAAATCAATATTATTGTAAAAATTAAAAAAGAGGATTTAAAGACTTTTAAATATCGTTTTATTATCTTTTCATTTTTCTTAAATGTTTGGATATATCTGATTATAAATCGAAAACTAAATGGAGCTAAAATTATACATGCTAAATCAAGGAATATAAAATAACGATAAAACAAGTACGGAATTCCAGTGTATAAAAACCAAACAGGAAAAAATAAACAAATTATTATAATTTCAATAAGTAATAACCAAAAATAAAGAAGTATATTTGTTTTATTGTTTAGGATTTCCTCGTAAATTTGAGATTTGGATCTTTTATTTCGAATTTTTGGAAATATAAATAGAATTGCTAAAATACTTATAATTAAAATATGTATCCCTACATTGGCACCAAGCCAATCTATAATTGAAGGAGGTGCGGATCTAATATCAAAGTTAATTAAATTACCTTGTTGTTGCTCAATAATAATTTTATAAATTTGATCAGAAAAGCTATAAAGAAAGAAAATTGCAATTATTGTAATTCCAATAATTGAAATTGCTATAAGTAATCGATTCTTGATTATAAAATTAAGAAAATTTTTTCTTTCTTCCTTATTAGAAATTAATATGATAATTAAAGAAAAAAGGTAGCTAATTGCAAATAGTATGGTGGTTATACTATGGAAGATGTACATATTAAACCATAGAAAAAAGATTAAAAAATACGATCTTTTGTTTTTATCAAAAGTAGAATTAATTATTAATAATCCAATGATTATAGCCACATTTGAAGCCAAAGCATAAAAAAACCAGTTTAAAAGAAAGTAACTAGAAAACAAAAATAGAATAGGTAGATAAATTCTCGTATTTCCTTGTTTTACTGTTAAATTGACTAAAATTAAGATTAAACAAATTAATATAAAGATTGGAATAATGAATTGAATAATATACTGCCATGAATTGACATCAAAAAGAAGAAATGCGACTAAATAATAATTCTGAAATTTTATATAGAGTGGATCTCCTAAATACCATTCAATACTTTTATTAGAATAAAAAAGATTAGGATTATATTTGACTATATCAATTGCCCATTGTGTAAAATACCATACATCAGGAATAGAGATATATTTAAAATAGATTAATGCCTCAAGAAAAATTAGAAAACATATTATAGAAGTAATGATACTGAAATAATGCTTTTTAATAAAATTAACAATTGATATGGATTTTTTAAATTTAAAATAATTTATAATTCTGAAAATTATTATATCTTTATTTTTGAGATTGTGATTTAACAAAAAACTGATCGCAAAAATCCCTAAATTAATTAAGATTAAAAAATAGAGATTTAACATCCGAAAAATTGCAAGAACTAAACATATTATCGATGATACAGATAATCCAATGATAACAACATATACTAAATGCTCAATTATTGAAAATTGTAAGATCTTCTCTTTTTTTTTAAGAAAAACCAATTGAAATATTGTCTCACCAGGTAAGAAGAGTATAATTAGGTAAAAAATGTAAAATATGTTCATAATCTCATCTATTCCTAGCTTTTTTATTTTTATTAAGACATCCCTAATTTAAATTTTAATTAATAATCGATTCTAATTCAATGATAAATTTTTCCATAATTTTTTCCCAATTAAATTTTGCCTCAACCTTCTTTAAACCATTATTTCCCAATTTTTCTCTGAAACCTTTATCCTCAATTAAATGAATTAAATTATTCGCAATACTCTTTGGTTGATTTATATCTTTGATTTCAATACCTACATCATTTTTTTTTAATAGATCAGACGAAATTTTTGAGGTAATAAAAGGCAATTTGCACGCCATATACTCTAAGCACTTAACTGGAATGGCATATCTCAAACTTTTTACATCAGTTAATCGCCCAATTCCGATATCACAATTATTAATATAAAAAGGAATTTCACGATGAGGAACTGCTTTTAAAAAGTGAATTTTATCAAAAAAATCATGTTTTTTGGCATAATCAATAATATTTTGTTTATAAAAGCCCTCTCCAATTATTAAGATATGAGTTTGCTTTTTAATCTTAAAAACCTCTCCTAAAACCTGAATCAGATTTTGTATTCCTAAATCCTTCGATAATAAACCTGTGTAGAGGATTAAATTTTCGCAATTGAATTGTTTTTTCAATGTATCATCAGGTTTGGGATAAAAGATATTTGTATCTACTCCATTATGATGGATTCTAAACTTAACTTTTCTAAATTCTTTAAGCTTTTCAAGATAATATTTCATTTCTGAAGTTGTTACGTAAAAAAAATCTGAATTTTTAATAGACTTACGAATAATTGGATAAAATAATTGAACATAATTTCTATACCAAAAAGGAAGCGTATCTAAATCAATAAATATATCATGAGAACGAATTATGTAAGGAATTTTCATTTTTTTTGCGCAAATTCCTCCAGCGACGGATGCAAAATGAAACGTGTGATATTGCGCCATTAAGAGATTGGGGTTAAATCTTTTTTTAATTCGATATAATACTCTTAAACCATTTTCATAATGAGAGAAAATAAGATTAAATGGGAATTTTATAATGGAATTAGAATTAATAATTTCGAAATTTTTTAGATTCTCAATTGGAAGGGTTTTTTCTAATTTAAATGTTTTTGATATTTCCTTAGGTGCTAAAACAATTATTTTATTTCCATGTTTTGCTAAAAAAGTTGTAATTTTAAAAGAATTAACTGCCGCGGCTCCAGTATTCGGTGGGAAATAATTTACAAAATAAATTATCTTCATACAAACTAAAACTCTTAATAATTAAATAAATTATTAAAAAAGATTCTTTAAAGTTTTTCTTAAAAGCATATTATGTTAATTTTTAACAAAATAGAAACATTCAAATCGTATAATTAATATTTTTTAACTATTTTAAAAAGTCTTTAAGATCAGAATGAGTATTACATGCTAGCTCGAATTCTTAAAAAACTTTACTGTGGTAATATCAGTAAACCTATTATGGATATCACTTAGACATAGAATTGTACATTCCTCTTCTAGATACAGCTATCCATATTCTTTTTTTATAGCTGATAAAATCAAAATTAAAAAATATAATTAAATTTAGTTTTATTAAAGGCGTTATATTAAAATTTGATATAATTTATTATGTTTTTTAATGATACCATCCCAAAAGGGTAATTTTTCTATATTATTCAGCGCATTAGAAACAAGAAAATTACAATACTCTCGATTACTAATTAATTTATTTAACTTATTTGCTAAAATTTTAAAATTTCCATAAGGAACATAGATTCCGCTAATATTATTTTCTAAAAGAATATTATTTTTGTTTGAATAAATAATTGGAATTTTAAAAGATATTCCTTCAATAAACACATGACCAAAACTTTCTGAGATTGAAGGAGAAACTAAAATATCCGTATCTTTAATGAGTTCCCATAAAGATCCATTCTTTTTTGGGAGATATCCAGTGAAAAGAATTTTATTTTCAATTTTAAGATTTTCTACCATTTCTCTTAAATAGTTGAGATATCCATCATCTTTTCCAGCTATCACAACCTTGAAATTTTTAACTTTTTTTTTTAATATCGGTATTGCTCTTAATAAATTTTGAATTCCTTTTCCTTCAAAAATACGACCTATACAAGAAATAATAATAGTATTTTTATCAAGATCATATTTCTTTCGAAAATTTCCTAGCGTAATTTTATTTATATCAATTAATATATCCTTCCCATGGGAAATTATTAGGATTTTTTCTGCTGGGATTTTCTGCTTAACCAAAGACTCTTTTTCCAACTTAGATACAACTATAAAATAATTAACTCTTTTCAACAAAAATTTCTCAAAAAAAATATAATAAACTTTCTTAAATAAATAATTTAATCTCGATAAGTCAGGTGTTGACATTGTTCCATGAGTATTTAAGATGATAGGGACATTTCTTCGGAATATTGAATAAAAAATTAACGTCAAGTCAACTTGAAAATTTCTAACACATCTAAGATCAATAATATCAAACTTATTTTTTAATAATTCAACAATCATTTGGGGTGTAAAAAAAAAATGATAAAATTTTAAAAGTGGAGTATATTTAAAGATATTTACTTTATTTGAAGCTAAAATTTTATCTCTTTTGTGTATAAATCTTTTTTTATCTACATTTGTAGTAATGATATAATTTTTAATATCCAAATCACGCATTCCCACTATTAGTTTCTTAAGATGATTTACTGGACCTCCAAAACTATATTTAAAATATGGAATAATTCTTGCAATTTTAATTAAATTAAATCACCTCATTTTTTCGAAATTATAAAATTTCCTATTGCTACTCCATCTAATTTGGAATTATCTAATACCCATAATGCATTTCGTGGAGAACAAACAATTGGATAACCATGCAGGTTAAAACTTGTATTTAAAATGGCGCCAACACCTGTTATATCTTGAAATTTTGAAATTAATCGATAATATGACTGATTCCAATCTTTTTCTAATATTTGAGGACGGCACGTACCATCGTAAGGATGAATCGCTGCTTTTATCTCATCTCTTTTTGAAGTTGTATCGAATGCATCTATCATATAAGGTGCATTAGTTGGATGAATTAGATAATCCTCTGCTCTTTCATAAAGAATGGTTGGGGCAAATGGCATCCACCACGTTCTATGTTTTATCATTTCATTAATTCTTTTAATTATTTTAGTATCACGAGGATCTGCAAGAATACTACGATTTCCAAGTGCTCTTGGTCCCCATTCCATTCTTCCAGATAAACATGCTAATATTTTTCCCTTTGCAATATTTTCTGCAATGTAATCTTCAATTTTTTCAATTTTTTCATAATTATATTTAACCTTATACTTTTCAAGATATATTTCAACGACTGAATTATCGTATTCAGGACCATAATATATTTCTTTTAGGGGATATTTAAAATATTTTAAATTTTTTATTTTACAATAATGATAATATGCTTCTAATCCTGCACCAGCCGCAGTACCCCCATCTCCAGCAGCGGGATATATAAACATTTCATTAACTTCCTTTAATTCTCGTATCTTTTTATTTGCTTTAACATTTAAGAAAACACCTCCACTCATTGCAATTTTATGAATATTTGTTTTATCTATTGCATTTTTTATCCATTTAACGAGTAAATTTTCCAAATGTTTTTGTGTAGCGGCAGCCACATTATCAAATCGGTGTTCTTTTAATTGTTTTTGTAAATATTGAGCCATTGCATACATCCAGTGGTAAGTTTTATTTTTAAATTCTAGAGGATTTTTATCATTTAATTGAATTATATTTCTAATTGCATTAATTGAATACTTATAATTACCATAGGGAGCAAGCCCCATTAATTTATATTCATCATTATCCCTTTTCATTCCCAAATATCCAGTAACTTCAGTATAAAATCTGCCTAAACTATTAAAAAAATTTGATTCCGCAATGCGTCTTATTTTATTTTTATATCCTATTGAAATTGTTGCACTTAATCCATCCCCTGCGGCATCTGCTGTGAATATTAAAACTTTTTCATCTTTATCCCACAAAGAATTCCTATAAGCACTGGCTGCGTGAGCATGATGATGTTCTATAAAAACAATAGTTTTATCTTGGAGATCTAAATTCTTTAAAATTTTTAGTAAATCTTTTTGTTTTCTTAATCGTCTAAGGATTTTATTCGTAATCTTATTTATTGGTTTTATCTGAATTAACTTTGCAAATCTTGAATATATATTGATATAAAATGGAACTGTAACTTCACTAGGATTGTAAGTCCTAACTAAACTAACCACGGCAATAAGGTTAATATCTTCTGGTTTAATAGGTATGTAATTAAATAAAAAGTATAATGATTGAATTGGAACTCCGGAATAATGTTTTAAATTTCTAAATCTCTCCTCCTCAACAGCAAAAATTATTTTCCCATTTTCCAATAGAGCAATGGATGCATCATGTCCGTCATTAATCGCTAAAGTGTAAATTTTTTCTCTCATTGATATTAATATTATTAAAAATAATAAGAAAGTTTCGTAAAAATTGATATAATGCTAAGAAATTGCAATTATTAAATTAAATTTTATTTAAGATCTTTAAATAAATTTCCAGAATAACTAAAAAAAACTTATATCTAGATTTAAAGCCCGAAAAAAAGAAAAGATCTTTAGTCCTTGTTTTATTGCTAATAATAATTTTATCTTTAACAGCATCATTGATTTTTATTTTTCCTTTATTTATAAAATATGAATAAATAGATGCCCGAACAGATAAAAAACCATTAAAGAGTGCATGAATGAGCATTATTGGTTCAAATAATATAATCTTCAAAACATTTTTCGTATTTTGATAATTATATCTAAGTAATGTGATAATTCTATTTCTTTCAAGAAAATAATATTTAAAATTATTTAATTTATAATCGAGATCTGATTTTAGGTGTGTAACGGAGAGATTATTAATTACAAATAATTTATATCCATTAATTCTCGCCCTAATTGATAATTCTATATCATCATAATACATAAAATATGTTGTGTTAAACAAGTTCAAATCAAAAAAATTTTTCTTATTTATAAATATACAACAACCAGAAACGAAATCTGTCTTTTGGATAATTTTTTCTTTGTATCCATCCAGATGATCAAAAAATGCAAATCCCATTGAATTTATTGTTCCTAATTTAAAAATTTGATTTCCTCTGAATAAAATATCAATTTTAGGAGATAATATAACTTTTTTATATTTCTTAATTAATTCTTGATAGGAGATATATAATCCAAAAATAGTATTTTCTTCAACAATTGCATCAGGATTTAGGAAAACTAGAAACTCTCCATTGCATTGTTTAGCTCCATAATTGTTACCTTTAGCAAATCCCAAATTTTTTTTAAGGTAAAAAGTCTTTAGTTTTGAATTTTTAATATTTTTGACTATTTCAACAGTCTTGTCTTGGGAATTACAATCAACTAAAATTATTTCATAATTTTCAATATTGGAATTTTTTATTGATTTTAGAACTGATTCTATTGTTCTTTCGTTATTATATGTTACAATAACAATTGAAATTAAACTCATATCTGAAGGTTTAGAGCTCAATCGTTGCGTATCAATGATTTTATTCTCAATAGGTTTAAGCTTATAGTAATACTGACTATCTAATAATTTATAGTCGTCTAATTTAGTAATTGAAAAGAATTTAAAACGTATAGCATTAATGATGCCTGTAATTAGACTAAAACCCCATGCAATCCCACGAATATAATGCAAAAAAACAGTTCTAATAAAATACTTGGATTTATTAGTTCTAACTCGCATTGCCACATGAGCTGATGGAATGAATGAATAAATAAATAAAAATAAAGATACAACTAAAAAAATGTAAAAACTGATTCTAGTAACATTTGGAAAACGTGCTTCCCATATTCCCCATACAGTAATAAAATAATTTATATTAAACAACCATAAAAGGAAAATAAAAGGAATAAGTAATATTAATGTAGCATATAATATTGGTTGGAATACCATATCATATGGTAAATACCAAGAAGTATTAAATTTATTTTTTAAAGATGTTCTTGGGTGAAAGAATGTGGCTCTTACATATGCCCTTCCATCTCTATATCCTTTAAATACTAATTTCCTAAAATTTTTCTCTGCTACATGATAAGTTATTGCAGAATTTTCTTTAATAATCTTATAATTTTTTTCATAAATTAAAAAAGAAATTTCAGCATCTTCTCCATGAATCCAGATGGGATTAAAACCACCGATTTCTTCCAGGATTGATTTTCTAAATATTGAACCAGGACCTCCTGCCCAAACAACTTCTCTTTTTTTTATATTTTCATATCGTTTTTCAAATTCGATTTGTCTATAAATTGAAGAATAGGAATTATCAGATCTAAATATCGTGACGCCTCCAACTAATGCTACTTTTGGATCCTTAAAATGGGGAATAACCACATCTAACCAATTTTTTACTAAGATACAATCTGCATCAGAATAAGCTACAAATTCACCTTTTGCAAGTTCATATCCTAAATTTCTAGCATGAGAAATTCCTTTTTTTTCGGTGGTTTTTATAGTTATTGAAACATTTTTATTTTGTTTTTTGATTTTTTGTAATATTAACAGTGTATTATCGTCTGAACCGTCATTTATGACAATTATTTCTTTATTTTCATATGTTTGATTAACCAAACTATTTATGCATGACTCTATTGTGTCTTGCATGTTTCTAACACCTACAACAATGGAAATTAATGGTTGATCATTTAATTCTTCAGACATTATTAACCATATTTCAGTTTTCGAAAACTACAATAATAGAAAAAAGTAAAGTTTGCAGAATACTGATAAAGAATTTGATCTCTAGGTAATGAAACCCTGTTAAGAGAAACGTTAAAACATAACAATATTAAATCTAAAATAAAGAACAATGCTAAAATAATGTAGAACTTATTTTTTTTAAATTGAAAATAGGACTTTTCTTCTTTTTTATTAAAAGTTTTAGAAGTTCCTATTTTATTATAATTCCTTAAAAAATTTAAGAGAATTAAAACAAATGAAATAGTAGAAAATAAAATAACTAAAAATTCTATATTAAAGAAAAATGGGTTGCCATTTAAGAATGATACTCCAATGATATAATATATCAACATAATTAAAATTTCTAACCCTAAACTGAATATTGAACATAATCCTAACCGCAATTTTAATGAAAAATCGGGAAATAAAAGTTCTATTAAATTATCTCCAGGGATAAAAAGGAGGAAGATTATGCCAAAAAATGTTTTTAAATACAACAAATTGGAAAATCCAAAATATAATATCAAATAAACAATGATTAAAAGAAATTGAAGAATAAACGTAAATTTTTTTTTTTCCAATAATTTAAACACTCTATTGTGATGTATTACGTTCTTTTTATAGATATATATTTGAAATGTTAAAAAAATTATGAAAAAATTCTGTTAATTTTTATGTTCAACTATATTACCCTTAAAATTTTACAAAGATTAAAATATTAAAAAAAATCAAAAAAGATTCTTTAAATTTTTTCTTAAAAGAATAATTTGAATATTTCGCAAATTTTTAACAAAATTAAAACATTCAAATCGTATAATTACTGTTTTTTACTATTTTATATAATCTTTAAGCTCAGAATGAGTATTAGATGCTAGCTCGAATTCTTAAAAAATTTTACTACGGTAATATCAGCAAACCTATTATTGATATCACTTAAACGTAGAATTGTACATTCCTCTTTTTAATACAACTATCCATATCCTTTTTTCATAGCTAATAAAATCAATATTAAAGATAATTTAATATTAAAATTTTTTAACACGACATTATATGAATATCAATATGATACTGTCTATTATGCTTCCATTTAAATTATATTTATTTATTATGTTTTCTTTAAATTCAGATTTATTTTTCCAAGAGAGAAAAAAATTAATTATAGATTTTTTTTCTCACGTTTACAAGCTTTGAAATTTTTCAAAGAAAATGCTCAATATTTAAAATTTTATGTAGTTAATTTAATTATTTGAATTAGAGTTTATTTTGATTTTATCTAATAGATCTTAAAATCTTATATTTGAAGTATATCTTAATATATTTGAGTCCTTCAAGAATCATCTTTGGGCTAAAGCTGATTATGGCACAAAAGAGTTTAATCATATTTCTAGAAAACGAATCAGATAACAAATTATAAGTAAAGTGTATCTTACTCGGTCGATGATGAATAGCTTTAACTTTTCGAATAAATTTTGTTTTTAAGTGAAATTTTCTTGCTAATTTATCAGTTGCAGAATCAACATTTCTATGAACTATTGAGCCATATGTATTTTTAAATTTATACTTTTTATTGTAAGTAAAACCCCCCATTTTCCTTAAGTTTTTAGCACGATATATTCTTGCAGCTCCTCTTGGGATTTTTGTAAAGAATAAATTAAATAGTTTTAACCATTTTGGTTTCAGTACGTAAATAAGCCCTCCTACAGAGAAATATTTTCTATTTTTTTTCCTTTCCATAAAATCTACTAACACTTCAATATAATTTGAATTAATAAGTTCAATGTCAGCATCAAGTTTTAAAATATATTTTGAATCCGAATTTTTTAACCCTAAATTTAAATTATCTGCTAATTCAGACTTTCTCTGGTGGAGTGGAATTTCCATATCAATAACATGAATGTTAAATTTTTTACATATTTCTATAGAATTGTCAGTGGAATAATCATTTATGCCTATTATTTTATGAATATAATTTTGATTTTTTAATGCACTCAAGCATCTTTCTAAATAATCCTCTTCATTATGAAACGGAATAATCACGTCTACTATTTTTTTTTTTTCACTTTTTTTATTATTATCTGACATATCCACTGGTTTATAATTATAATAACTTAATTATTAGATGGTTTAATAATCTCTTAATAAAAATAAAACGTATAAATGGTATCACTTAGATATAGAATTGCATATTCATCTTTTAAATTTAAATATCATTTACTTTTTCTAGGTAAAAAGTGATCATTATATAAATATTAGTGAAAAATGAGATAAATTTTAAGATTGTTTATCATATATTTTTTTATAAGGTAAAAAAACGATTTTGTAGTTATTTCTTTCAATGCAAGATGTTCATATTGGCCCAGTGCCTCCACTATATGGTGGAATTTCTGTATATTTATATCGATTGTCAAAATTAGAAAAGAATGCTCTTTTTATTGATTATTATAAATATTTTAAGAGATTTAATAGATTTAAACCTTGGTGGCTTAAAGATGTAATATTAAATTTTAAAAAGAAAAATTTTATTTTCCATTCTACACCCATAAGGGATGCATTAATGTTATATTTTTTAACT
>Ga0209986_10004879_pt1 | contig 11279 bp, 11 predicted proteins | sample BlataG_FD_183168 | JGI IMG/M metagenome (GOLD analysis project Ga0209986, IMG submission 183168) | Deep subsurface microbial communities from Black Sea to uncover new lineages of life (NeLLi) - Black_00105 metaG (SPAdes) (version 2) | ecosystem: Environmental > Aquatic > Marine > Oceanic >...
TAACCCCCAATTAACCACCGCCCAGCGGATGGTAGAGGCTGCCCTAGAGCAGATAAAGCTGCTGGAAAGCCTGGGCTTTGAGCTGATTAAGGTCTCGCTCAAGGCATTTGATGTGCCGACTACCATTGAAGCCTATAGCGACATTGCTCAAAAAATGCCCTACCCTTTGCATATAGGCATTACCGAAGCCGGCACACCAAGGACGGGTGTTATCCGCAGCACGGTAGGCATCAGCACCCTGCTCTACCTGGGTATTGGCGATACTATTCGGGTATCGCTAACGGCTCATCCCAGGGAAGAGGTTATTGCCGGTTATGAAATCCTGAAAAGCCTGAATCTGCGCCAGCACGGGCCGATACTGGTCAGTTGCCCTTCCTGCGGTCGGGCTGAGGTTGACATTATAAAACTGGCCGGGGAAGTAGAGGAGCGGCTGGTAAAGATTGATAAGCCGATAAAGGTAGCGGTTATGGGGTGTGTGGTCAATGGGCCGGGCGAAGCCAAGGAGGCTGATATAGGCATTGCCTGCGGCAAAGGCAGAGCCGTGCTATTCAAAAAAGGCAAGAAGGTTAAAACTATAAAGGAAAAGGATTTTGTGGAGGTGTTGATGGGGGAGGTGGAGAGGTTCTAGCTATGGGAGAAGAAAAAGAAAAGCCTCTTACCCGTGAAGATGTAGAGAAGAAAATAGAAGAACATGGTGGGCCTGAAGGGCTTGACCTATCTGGAAAGGTATTTGAGAGTGGGATTGACCTACATGGGCTTAACCTTAATGGGGTTATTCTTAAGGGGGCAAGATTTCCTACGCACTTTGAGGGTAACCTCCTAGTGGGAGCTAAATTTGATGGGTCTAGCCTTATTGGGGCTGATCTTCGTACTATTAACTTTCAATATGCTCAGTTTAAAAAGCTTAACAAGCAACCCACATGTTTAGCAATTGCTGACCTGAGAGGTTCAAGCCTGTTAAATGCTAATTTTCAAGGCGCAGACCTTACGGGCGCAAAATTTGGAGATGTAGCAGAAGCAGAAGGATATCAGGCAGCAATGCCGGATGATACTGACTTCAGGGGCGCAAATCTATTTCGTGCAAACTTTAAGGGCTGCTATTTTTATGGCACTAAACTTGAGGGCGCCTTTATTCGTGGGGCTGATATTCTTGAAGCTCACTTAGACGAAGCTGATTGGGGCAGTTATATCATTGGAGAAGAGAAGAAGAAAGAAGAATTGCACTTTGCAGAGAGTATCTATCGGCGGCTGAAGCAGTGGTATACAAATGCTGGATATTACGACATTGCGGGTGAATTTCTCTTCAGAGAGATGGAAGCGAAGAGAAAAAATCTCCGCTGGTTGCAACCCCAAGAGAGAAGATGGCTTGGATGGTGGCCACTCCGGGGAGAAAAGGTGAGATTGAACGTTTACAAATGGCTCTACGGCTATGGAGAGAGACCATGGCGAGTGCTCGCATGGGCAGCCTCAGTTGTATTCGGCTTAGCAGCAGCCTACTATTTCTGGGGTTCATTTAGCTCATCTTCTTTCTGGGATACCTTATATTATAGTGCTGCTTCATTTACCGCCCTTGGTTATGGTCAATGGGCACCACAGCCTACTGGGTGGGCAAAAGGAATGGGGGCAGCAGAGGCTTTTATAGGTGTTTTCATGATGGCGCTATTTCTGGTAACCTTTGTTAGAAAACTGGCTCGGTAAAAGGGGAAGTTTGAAGGGGCTTCGCCCCTTCAACAATCACTCTTCCCCCTCCCTTGGTAAGGGAGGGGGATTAAGGGGGTAGGTTGATTGGATTCCAGAGTGGGGATGGTGGGCAGGTGACCGAGTAGTGGCGGCTGAGATGAGAAGAAAAGACTATACAATATATAACATTATTACCGCTTTACTGGAAGAGGCAGTCCTGGCAGCGGTTGTTCTCTGGCTGTTGCCACAATGGGGAATAAACATCCCTATATGGGGTCTTGTCCTGATGATGGTCGCTCTGGGGGTTTATAATTTTATAACCTACAGGATGGGTAAGCGGGCGCTAGACAGGAAACCGACGGCTTCTCTTGAAGCTTTGGTCGGGTGCAATGGCGAGGCAGCGACACCACTTGCCCCCAAGGGCTATGTTCAAGTTAAGGGTGAATTATGGCGGGCACTATCAACCGAGCGGAACATAGATAAGGGTGAGGAGGTTGTGGTTATAGAGATAAAGAAACTGACCCTCCTGGTGAAGCCACTGCCCAATAGTAGCTGTGAAGTAAGTGAATAGATGTTTTCTACAATTGAGATAATCATTATCCTGCCTATCGGGGCTGGTGGCAGGGTATGATATTTGTCATCCTACTTTTTGTGTTACACTATCCCATCCACTTGGCAGTGGGAACATCTTCCTTTATAATGATGACAACTGCTGCTTCGGGCTTACCATGATTACAATTCAATACCTTGCCTAAAGGGTGAAGGGTATATATCAGCGAAAGAGATGGTCTATGTAGAACTGGAGCCGGAACTTTCAGCCTGTGTGGAAACAAAGGCAAAGAGGCGATATGAACAGATTCAGAGTGAGCTTCTTGGCAGGAGTGAGAAGGGGGAGGCGGGGGAGAGGCTTGAGATATTGAGGCTTTTTCTGGAAACTACCGATTTCAGCAAGCTACGCAATAAATACGAAAAGCACCTGGTGAAAGGGAGAAGAGTCAAATTCATATTGTATTTAGTAGAAGGGAAACCAAGGTATGAAATGCGAGTAATCTAGGACACAGGAAAAGTGGATAAATAATTCTAATGGAGGGGAAAGTGCGATTATCAAGACTATTTGGCAAGACACAACGAGAGGCGCCGGCTGAGGCAGATACAGTCAGCCATCAACTACTGCTGAAAACAGGGATGATAAATCAGGTGGCGGCTGGTGTCTATACCTATTTGCCTCTAGCCTGGAGGAGCATTAGAAAGGTAGAAAACATAATTCGTGATGAGATGGATAAAGCTGGGGGGCAGGAGCTTATGATGCCAGCCCTCCAGCCCCTGGAGATATGGCAGCAATCGGGGCGAGCCGCAGCTTTTGGCAAAAGTCTATTTACCTTCTCTGACCGCAAGAGGCGCAAGTTATGTCTGGGGCCAACCCATGAAGAGGTCATCACTGGATTAACAGCATATAATGTGCAGAGCTACCGTGACCTGCCCCTCCTCGTGTATCACATCCAGACTAAGTTTCGTGATGAGCCTCGTCCCAGGGGTGGGCTATTACGAGTTCGTGAATTCACCATGAAGGACCTGTATAGCTTTGATATTGATGAAGAGGGGCTAGACCAGAGCTACAAGAAGATGATTCAGGCATATCGGAACATCTATGGTCGTTGTGGTCTGCCCACTATCTGCGTTGAAGCCGATAGTGGTGCTATTGGTGGTAAGGACTCCCACGAGTTTATGGTTATTCATGAAAGTGGTGAGGATGAGGTTATCCACTGTCCTAATTGCGGGTATGCGGCTAATACGAGCACGGCTCAGAGTATCAAGAGTAAAATAGAGAGCGAGGAGCCACTGCCACTAGAGGAGGTGGCTACTCCGGGTGTTACCACTATTGAAGGGTTATCAAGTTTCTTAGGCGTGCCTCAGAGCCATACCCTTAAGGTAGTATTCTACGCTGCCGATGGTGAGTTCGTCATTGTGGTTATCAGGGGTGACATTGGGGTAAACGAGGTAAAACTAAACAACATTCTGCATTGCATTGAGTTGCGTCTAGCCACTGGAGCCGAGGTAATGGAGGCTGGCATAGTGGCTGGCTCAGCGTCACCGATAGGGATAAAGGGCATTAAAGTTATTGGTGATGATTCTATAACCTCAGGGGTGAATTTTGTTGCTGGGGCTAATAAGCCGGATACCCACTTTAGGAACGTCAACTACCCGAGGGATTTCAGGGTTGACCTGGTAGCAGATATAGCTCAAGCCAAGGCAGGTGAAGGATGTCCTAAGTGTGGAGGTAAATTGTCATCTACCTCGGGGATTGAGGTTGGGCATGTTTTCAAACTAGGCACTTTCCTCAGTGAGGCGCTCGGGGCATCTTTTGTTGACCCCAGCGGGGTATCCCATCCTATTGTTATGGGTTGTTATGGTATAGGTGTTGGCAGATTGCTAGCAGCAATCATAGAGCACAGTCACGATGGTAAAGGCATTATCTGGCCGCTATCTGTCGCCCCTTACCATATCTATCTTTGCCCGTTGTATATGGAAAACTCCCAAGTGGCGAATGCTGCCGAAGGTCTTTATGCTGAGTTAGAGGGGGAGGGTTTAGAGGTGCTCTTTGACGACCGTGAAGAGTCGCCAGGAGTAAAGTTCAATGACGCTGACCTGCTGGGGATACCTATTCGGGTTACCATCAGCCCCCGCACCATGGAGACTAATAGCGTAGAGGTAAAGAGGCGGGCTGAGGAAGAAAGTCAGCTTGTGCCATTAGGGGAGATAGCGGAAAAGCTCAAGGAGCTTATTAAGGGCGGGTTAGCTGCCCTAGCTCCTTAGATATGTTAGCAACCTACCCCCTTAATCCCCCTCCCTTACAAGGGAGGGGGAAGAGTTAAAAAGAGGGGCTGACGCCCCTCTTAAACTCCCCTTAATCATATTTACAGGCTTGTCCTCTGCGGCTCTGCCCTTAAGGGCTTAAGCCCAGAGGGTGAATGCAGCGCCTCCCTTTGACCCTCCTTCAGTATCTCTCTCCTTCAAGGGAGAGGGGGAAGATTATTTTTGAAGGGGCTTCGCCCCTTCAAACTTCCTTATGATTTAGAAGCTTAGGGAAAGGAAGAAGGAATGAGACTCACACCTAATGAATTTGCTAAGCAGTTACCGATGTGGCATTGCATTTGGAGAGAAGCTAATCCAAACTACTTTCCCTTGGAGAAGCGACTTACACAGAAAGCTAATGCGTTAGGCTAGAGCTTGCTTTAATCAGGAGCTTTAGGCTAATTTTGGGTGCGGAGGGTAGCGCCAAGGTCGTGGGAGAGCTTGGCGAGGATTTGCTGCTGAACCTTATCAACCGCTTTATCAGTCAGGGTGCGAGCTGGTGATTGGAAGGTAATTCTGTAAGCGAGGGACTTCTTGCCCTGTGGGACTGGCTCACCGGTATAGACATCAAATAAAGTAACCTGACTCACCAAGGGGAAGCTGTTAATAATATTCAAGACTTTCTGATGGGTTATTCCAGCATCAACTACCAGGGCTATATCCCTGACTATGGCAGGAAAGCGTGGTATTGGCTGGAACATTCTATGACCAACGGTATAGGGTAGGAGCGCGTTCAGGTTAATTTCAAGCAGGTAGACAGGTTCGGAAATCTCAAAAGCCTGGGCTACTTTAGGGTGTAATTCACCAACAACGCCCAAGCTGCCATCGGCAACAACAATGGAGGCTTGTTTACCGGGATGTAGAGTTTCATCTTGGCAGTGTTCAAGGCTGGCTTCCACACCTAGCTGGCTGAGGAGAGTCTCCACCACCCCTTTAGCAGTGTAGAAATCAATTGGTTCAGCTTCACCCCGCCACGATTTTTCAAACCCGGGTCCGCTTAGTATGCCACACAGCACCTCAGGCTCATCAGGCAGGTCATCAGGGCGAGGTAGATATACCTTGCCCAGTTCAAAAAGCCTGATACCTCCGTCTTCATGCCTCCTGTTGGCTGAGAGGGCAGCTAGAAGATTGACTCGCAGGTTAGGGCGAAGATACTCCTGGTCGGCGGTCATCGGATTAGCCAGGCGAAGGGGCGCAGGTTCAAGGGGACGAGGTTCAGGCAGCAGTTTGCTTAGCATTTCCAGGCTGGTCAATGAATAGGTAATCACCTCCTGAAAGCCATAGCCGATAAGGCTGTGGACTACCTTCTGCTTAAGGGCAAGGATAGGCTCAGGGTTTTGTCTGGGTAGTGGCTGGCTGAGCATAGTAACTGGAATGTTATCGTAGCCAATAATACGGACTACCTCCTCTATGAGGTCAACCGCCTGATGTATATCGCTTCGCCAGTAAGGGGCAGAAACTAAGACCTCTGAAGCTGAGTCTCCCATTTTACAATCAAAGCCCAAAGAAGTCAGGGCGGCTACTATCTGGTCAAGGCTGAAGTCAACACCCAAGAGTGTTTTTACCTCACCAACCGATAATAAGATAGGCTCTCTGTCCAGCTTGCCTGGGTAAACATCAATAAAGCCTCTGGCAGCTTTACCATCGGCTAGCTGAATAATCAATTGGGTAGCGCGTTTCAGGGCTGGTATGGTTAGCTCGGGGCGAATGCCCCTCTCAAACCGCATGCAAGCCTCGCTGGGTAGAGACAATTGCCGACCGGTATAGTGAATGCTGGCCGGGTTAAAATTAGCTGCCTCCAGCAGTATTGATGTAGTCTCAGGGGTAACTTCACTATCAGCGCCACCCATAACACCAGCGATAGCCACTGCCCCTTCCCCATCAGCAATTACCAGCATATTTTCAGAAAGAGTCCGTGTCACGCCATCCAGAGTAACTATAGCTTCACCAGGGGTAGGTCGGCGCACAATAATTTTGCTACCTCTAATTCGGCGATAGTCAAAGGCATGCAGAGGCTGTCCGTATTCCAGCATAACATAGTTAGTAATATCTACAATATTATTTATGGGACGCATACCGCAAGCCAAGAGTCGCCCTTGGAGCCACTTGGGGGAGTCGGCTATTTTTACCCCGGTGATTAGGCTGGCACAATACCTGGGGCACAGGTCAGGGGCATCAATCTCCACTGATATTTGCTGGTCTATAGGGGGGACTGCTTCCTCATAGCTAACCTGGGGGAGATGTAGGCTTTGCCCAGTCAGAGCAGCAACCTCTCTGGCTATTCCAACCACAGACAGGCAATCAGGTCGGTTAGGGGTTACATCCAAGTCAAAAATAGTATCACCCAAATAGTCAACCAATGGCATGCTGATAGGTGCTTCTGGAGGCAAAACCATGATTGTTTCATGATTATCAGAGATGCCGAGCTCCTTTTCCGAGCAAGCCATACCACTGGAGAGAATACCACGAATCTTGGCTGGTTTGAGGGTAGATAACTTGCCAGTATGCTCATCAATAAGCTGAGCACCGACATAGGCAAAGGCAACCTTATCACCAACCATAAGATTTGGTGCCCCACAGACAACAGTGTGCTGTTCAATGCCTAAATCAATAGTGGGCAAACTAAGGCGGTCGGCATTAGGATGCGGGTTAACGGCAATTATTTGACCGATAACAATATTTTCCCAACTACCACCAATAACTTCCAGCCCCTTGACCTCAGTGCCAGCCATCGTCAGCCGATTAGCCAAATCAGCCGGGGGCAGGGTAATATCTATATATTGCTGAAGCCACTTAAATGGAACTTTCATTTTTTAGAACTGCCTCAGGAATCTAAGGTCGCTGCTGTAGAAGAGTCTGGTATCATCAATCCCATAGCGAAGTATAGGCAAACGGTCAACACCCATACCGAAGGCAAAGCCGGTATAAACCTGGGGGTCAAGACCGCCATTCCGAAGCACTTGAGGGTGGGTCATTCCGGCACCCAGAATTTCAATCCAGCCAGTATAATTACACAAACGGCAACCTTTACCACCACAAACCGAGCACTCTATAGCCATTTCAGCCCCAGGTTCAACAAAGGGGAAGTAGTCACAACGAAAGCGCACTTTCCTGTCCTCGCCGAAGAAACGCCGAGCGAATTCATAAAGAGTTCCTTTCAGGTCAGCCATAGTAATGCCCTCATCTACAACCAGACCATCAATTTGATAAAACATAGGGGTATGGGTGGCATCGCTAGCCTCATAGCGATAGACTTTGCCCGGGATAACTACTCGTAATGGGGGAGGCATTGTCTCCATAATCCTGATGTCCACAGAGGTAGTGTGGGTACGCAGGAGCATAGGTCTTTGACCGCTGTCGGTCTTAAAATCAACCCAGAGTGTTGCCATAGTATCACGAGCCGGGTGTTCCTTAGGAATGTTTAATGCCTCAAAATTATAATGGTCCCACTCTACCTCTGGTCCTTCCACCACCTGAAAGCCCATAGAGGCAAATATGCTACATATTTCGTGGAGTGTCTGAGTAATAGGATGCAAACGACCTATGGGAAAGGGATAACCGGGCAGGGTAATATCAATGCGCTCTTCCTGGGCTGAAGCGGCTAGCTGCATTTCTCGTAGAGCCTGCTCTTTTTGCCTCAGGCCATCGGCTAAGTCAGCCTTAACCCGGTTAGCCTGAGCACCAACAGCTTTTCTTTCGTCAACAGGTAGAGTAGCCAAGCTACGCAGAATCCTGGTCAGCTCACTCTTCTTGCCTAAATAACGAACGCGCCAAGACTCCATTTGCTCAGGGTGGTTAATGCTGGTTAGCTCTTGTAGTGCCTTTGATTTCAGTTGTTCAAGTTGTTGTAACATTTTCTTGCTGTTGCTGAGATAGTTTATTAACCTTATCCCTTTTAGATATTTGTTAGCAACCTACCCCCTTTATCCCCCTCCCTTACCAGGGAGGGGGAAGTATGTTTACGAAGGGGCTGACGCCCCTTCAACCCCATAGTAAACGACCTACTTTAGCTGAGATAGTTTATTAACCTTATCCCTTTTAGATATTTGTTAGCAACCTACCCCCTGATTAAACAATATTTCTATTTCCAATCCACTTTAACCTCTATCCTTACTCCTCTGGTTGGGCAGTAGTAAATCAGTCCATGTTCCCGTCCATATTCGTAAATCTCTCTTGTCAGTTCCACATCTTGCCGACAATAATCTATTACCTCTTTAATTTTCCCCTCCTGAAACCAACTCACTGCCTCGTATCCAGTCCCCAATTTCTCTATTCCTAATGTAGGCGAAGATATTTCTTCTAAACTTGGCCACTTCACATCAGGCGATAAGCGGTCTTTCACATCAAGAAAAATATCAAATGTCTTTCCATCTAATAGTATGTGGACATCATCTGCATACCCGCTCAGCACTTCATAATCAAATTTTAGCAGGTTAAATCCGATAATCGTGTCAAACTGTGCCAGTTCCTTAATCAGCTCTTGCGCTTTACTTTCAGGCCAATCACGAAACCCATGTCCCTTATCCCAAGACACCGCAATAGACAGACCGAACCCACGAATATTGTTCCATCCGCCCTCCACCTCTGTCGACCAATGCTGGGTTTCTAAATCAAAGAATATTTTCTCCTTCATTATTCTGGATTATAGGTTATTAGCAACAAGGGGGTCAAGAAATACGCATTCTGGGTGACTAAGAGGGGTGAAGCCCCATGATAAGAAGATGTTCATATCATAATTACTTTCCCCTTCTCCTTGATAAGGGGAAGGGGAATAAGGGGATAGGGTTAAACAATCTTATATTTTAGCTTTGAACTTCGCTTTTAGCTATGGTTACCAGATTGGCAAAGGCTTCTGGCTCCCTCACTGCCATATCAGCCAGGAGCTTACGGTTGATTTCAACCCTTGACTTTTTTAAGCCATTCATAAACTGACCGTAGGTGAGGCCCTGGGTTCTACTGGCGGCATTAATTCGCAAAATCCACAGTCGCCTCATATCACCCTTTCGCTCCCGACGGTGGTTATAGGCATAACTCAGTGACTTGAGCATAGACTCATGAGCCCGACGGTAAAGGGAATGTCTAGTTGCCCGGTGCCCTTTAGTCAGGGCTAATACCTTCTTATGTCGGCGATGAGCGGTTACCCCTCTCTTTACTCGTGGCAAAACTTTTCTCCTTAATTAAGAATCAGCCTTTTTCCTCTGGGTAATAGTAAAGAATACGAGGAAAGCACCACCAAGTAGACCTAATACTAGCCCACCCAACAGTAGCCATCCACCTACAACCCAGATAGAACTTATGATAAGAGCTATTCCGATGCCGGTTAATACTAGTCCCCAGAATAAAACTGCTTGCCCTGGGGGAGAAGGTGCCTTGGGTTGATATAGTCCCATTTCAATCAGAGCCATATCTTTCCTATACTCGGTCCAAATGCTCAACAAACCTAGGCCTATGCCAAAGATTATGGCGACAATTGGTATTAAAACTTCCCAGCCCATGCTGTTTCCTCCTGATAGAGATTGTTTACCTCACCCATAGGGTAAAAGTCTTTTTATTCGGGATTTATCAGCGGGGCTTACCGGTATTGCCTCATCGTAAAGGCGTTTAACCCGTTTTGGTTTTCGGAGGCGTAAATGACTCTTCCCGCCCTTAGTCCGCATAATTTTGCCACTACCAGTAATATGGAAGCGTCTCTGTGCTCCTTTATGAGTTTTAATCTTCGGCATGCTGAGAATCCTTTGTTTCTTCCGTTATCTTAGTTTTCTGCGTAGCTACCAGTGATAGAATTATGTTCATCCTTCTCCCTTCCATCAACGGTTGCCTCTCAATAGAAGCTACTTCCTTTACTATATCTGTCATCCTCTGCAGCAACCTCCGGCCAAACTCGGGGTGGGTAACCTCACGTCCCCTAAACAATATAGTCACTTTAACTTTATTTCCCTCATCCAGCAGTTTTCTAACTGACCTCGCCTTAGCCTCGAAATCATGGTCGCCAATTTTAGGTCGTAGTCGGACCTCTCTTAAGAGTGAAACCTTCTGGCTTTTCCTAGCCTCACGCTCTTTTTTAACCTGCTCATATCTGTATTTGCCATAGTCAAGGAGGCGGCATACCGGGGGTGTTGCCGTAGCTGCTACCTCAACCAGGTCAAGATCCTGCTTCCTTGCTGTCTCTAATGCCTGATTCAAGGGCATGATGCCTAACTGCTCCCCCTTCTCTCCTACAAGGCGAACCTCTCTAGCTCTGATGCGCTCATTGACATTCAGTTTCTTAATTATGTCTCTATTTACCTCCTGTAAGCACCTGGTATTCTATAGACAGAAACTATAGCACAGTCGCTCAGGCTAATCAACTTATGAGGGACTGCGCCAGCTCAAGTTTCGTTATTACCCAGTTTCCATTCACTTCACCTGCACTCTGCCCACATCACAATCTATTATTAGATATATCCGGTTTTGGGCAGTGTCAAAGTTGTCAGAAACATAATAAGCGTCTTGTTGAGGGAAGCGACCCTTATCCACGTCAAAGGCACTCAAGCTAACATCTGCCTTTATCTTAGCAGCTACCCCGTCGGGAACAGTCACTTCTAGATTAGCAACGTCAACCTCAATATAGGCGTGGGTAATGCCCGCTGAAGATGGCATCTTCACCTTGTAATTACCAGCATCTAGGTCCAGACGAATCTCAGTCACTTTAAGCTCGCCAAGAGCGAGTTCCATATTGCTCGCCGCAGCCTTAATATTAATAACTA
>Ga0209986_10004880_pt1 | contig 11277 bp, 7 predicted proteins | sample BlataG_FD_183168 | JGI IMG/M metagenome (GOLD analysis project Ga0209986, IMG submission 183168) | Deep subsurface microbial communities from Black Sea to uncover new lineages of life (NeLLi) - Black_00105 metaG (SPAdes) (version 2) | ecosystem: Environmental > Aquatic > Marine > Oceanic >...
AAAGAAGGACAAGAAATTCGTTTTTTGCTCTGATATTGGCAAAAATCAGTGAATCATTCCCTTAACACCTGACTTTATTTTAGCTTGGATATCGGAAGAGATTGCTAACGGCTTTTGAGTGGCCAGGATGTTTATGGCTATCTCCCTGGCTCTTTGACTCCCATCTTTTCCTCCTTCCGCCAACCACTTCTCTCTCCTGGATCTATCGCTGACTTTGGGGAAGAAGAACTCTGATCTCATATGAGCTACGGTGTGTGGTTCGGCCAAGAAATTTCCTCCCGGCCCTACCGTGTCTATCACTTCCAGGGCCAGAGTTTCCTCATTAACCTCTATCCCCTTTAGGGCTCTCATCACCATACCAATAATTTCGTTGTCTATTACGTACTGCTCGTAACTAGCAGTAAGGGCAAACTCTATTAGACCGGCTGCATCATGAATAAAGTCAGCTCCTGCCAATGCCACCAGCAGCAGGTTTAATGCTTTCTCATATCCTGATTGAACGTCGGGAATCTTGGAATCAGACATCCCTCCTGTAGCATAAAAAGGAAGCTGCCAGTACTGGGCGAGTTGGGCAGCAGCAGCATTCAAAAGTCCCATCTCCACAGCTCCTGAAGTATAAGCCATAGTACGCATATCTGCTATAGTTCCTACATAGCCACAAAGAACGGGTGTTCCCGGGTTAACCATCTGAGCTAGAGTCACCCCAGCCAAAGTCTCTGCTCCAAAGAGTACCAGATTACCGGCTAGAGTTGCCGGCGCGGTGGTACCGCATTGCGGCTCGGTAGGAATGGCAAGAGGTATTTTCCTTTTGGCTATTTCTATAAGCATTTCTCCATAGGTGTCATCTATTTTTAAAGGACTGATTATCAGAATTATAAAGGAGATAATGGGTCTTTTGCGTAAAATCTCCTTCCCACCAGCGATCTCTTCAGTCATTTTAATAACATTCAAAACCCCTGGTAGCGTGTAAGGACCCCCCATCACGTGTTTGGTAGTATTGCTCAGTCCAGCATAAAATCTATTAACATCCACCTTTTCTCTGGGTAGATCATTAGGATAGACGGGGAGTACATAAAAGTGAATGTTTTCCAAAGCATCCACCAGACGAGCAATTTTCTCTACGTCCTCCAAAGTGGAAGCTTTCTTTTCACCAGTCTTGGGATCTAAAATGCTAAGAGCTGTTCCTCCGGTTCCCATATAGACCCTTTTATTCCCTAAGATAAGATCATGCTTTTCTTCTCTACCGCAGAGGACTATCTTAGAAGGAGCTTTGTCTATGGCATCCTCCACCATTACCCTGGGGATTTTAACCCTTCTTTTACTGGAGTTTACCCTTGCTCCTTTTTCTTTGAAAATCTGGAGTGCCGTCCTACTACCTACCTCTATTCCAGTCTTTTCCAAGATCTTCAATGAGGCGTTATGGATTCTTTCAACATCTTTTTGAGAAAGCACCCTGTACTTCCCTCCTACTACCTCCCTTACCTGCACTCTTCTTTTCTCCCTTATTTAATCAGTAATTCAACCCCTGAGGGCTGATGCTTTTCTTTCCGACAAGAAAAAAATTTTACTTGTACTTTTCCCCTTACGTCCATTTAACTTTTATGCTATATAATAGTTATGAGGGACAAATTGTATATCTTCCGTGGCCGAGAATTCAGTTTCTCAATTACCTTGCCATTCGCAAGAAGTTCAACAGAAATGCGCTGGCCTCATTAAAAGGGAGATCGATTTCAGCATGAAATTGCTCACCATACATAATCTTACGCGTGCTCTTTATAACCTCAATACAATCGGAGACTGCTAATACCTCAACATCATCTGGAAGGACCACTACTTCCCAACCATGGGAACCGGGTGCATGAAAAGGGTTAGGTATACCCTCAAAGATGGGGTCCTCTTTTATAATGCTTATAGGAGTAATCCCCTTAAGGTTCTCCTCCTTGCAAGTGTAAACCCCGTATCCCATATCTCTTGCATAGGTATACCCATAGGCCATAACTATAAACTGATGGCCGCCACATATACCAAGAATGGGGATGTTGGACTCCCGTATTAGCTCATACTCTCCATTAAACTCGAACATCGGCAAGTTCTCATACCAACGGCCAAACCCGCTCAGTATGATGGCAACAGGTTTAGGTTCTAAATGGTTGACCATGTCCAATGATACCTCATAATAAGGTACTGTTACAGTTTCAACGTTAAATGTTGAGTTTTCGACCGCTCGACGAATATTCCCATCTTCTCCACCATCATGCCTATTGCCCACAATTAAGACATAGTCAGTGGCAGGGACCTGGGGTGGAGTTGGTGCTCCAGGTGAATAAAGGGTTATCTCATGTATCCGGGGTACAGGGCCATGCCAACCCTTTATATAAAGTCTGAAATAACGGCCAGTAATGGGCACATCGAACTTAATTATGCCCCTAAAAGCGTCGGATTCCCTGGTTCTTGTTTGGGGAATATCTTTCCAATTGACAGCGTTGTTGCTATATTGCCATATATAGTCTTTTAGTCGTCCTTCCAATCTTGATCTATCACAAAGCTGCCAAATGCGGGAAACTTCCTTAGACCCTCCCAGGTCAAATTTTACCCAATAGGCTAGTTGATTGGGATATCCCTCCCAATAAGTTCCTGCAGCTGCATCACCAACATCTATTATGTTACTTATATTATATCCACTAGATGTCTCTACCCTAATAACAGATGTTCTAATTAATCTTAGGAACGTGTCATCAGAAAACGTATCTAGGAAAAACCTTGACATAGCCCAAAGGCTTTTCTGACCCAAGCTGTCTATAGATCTTGCTCTCCAATAATACTGAGTGTTATCGTCTAATTCATCTCCTTCTTCGAGGAGTTTGCTGGTTACATAAGCTGTTTCCGGGATATCCGTATACTCGATGAGATAGCTACTGTCGAAAGTAGGAACCTTATCAATTTGAATTGTATATGTTCGATTGCCTATTCCTCCGGTGCTGTTAAAAAACGATAACAAAGGTCTTTTATTGGTTGCTATTACATCCTCGCGGGGATTGTTAGTAAGATTGGGTAGGCCAGGGGGATCTCCCTGATTTCCTATCGTTGATGCCATCTTATAGGTGATCACTTCTCTCTAAAAGTATCTCAAATCTTTCCCTGATCTCCCGATCGATCTCCTTGGCCTCTTGCAAGATGGCCTCGATCTGCTTGGCTGCCCTCTCAGGGAGGAGCAGCGTTCGTGAATGTGCAGGTATTTTGCCATACAGTCTTTGACTAGCATTAACTGTTCCCTTTCGTGTCCTTAGCGAGAGTCACGATCGCTCCCATTTTACATAGCTCCTCCAGCGGGGTATGGCAGTAAATGTAATGTTCCTTCCCTGCAATTTGCCTAGGAGGGTCCTGCTCTTCGCATATGTCACCGAGCTTACGAGGACAACGAGTGTGGAAATAGCACCCACTAGGAGGATTGAGGGCACTGGGAACCATCCCGCCGAGGCGGATGCGTTTCTGCTCTGCGGAAGGGTCGGGTATAGGCACAGCCGAGAGCAAGGCCTCTGTATACGGATGATAAGGTGGTGAGTAGATGGCCTCGGCAGGGCCAATCTCGCACACTTTTCCCAGATACATAACAGCCACGTGATCGGAGAAAAAACGAATCACGCTGAGATCGTGAGAGATGAAGATCATCGCAATGTCGTATTCTTTCTGGAGGTCCAGCAGCAGATTCAGGATAGCAGCCTGCACCGAAACATCCAAGGAGGACGTCGGCTCATCGCATATCACTAGCTTGGGATGGGCAGCAATGGCCCTGGCTAAGGCCACCCGCTGCTTCTCGCCTCCACTGAGCTGACGTGGCAGGCGATTGTAATAGCTCGCATCCAGCCTGACAGCGTTTAACAGGCGGATCACCTCTTCCCTTTCCTGGTTATGTGAGACTTTCCTAAAGCGGCGCAGCGGCCGTCCGATCTGGTATCCCACACTAAAGGAAGGGTTCAGGGTAGAGTCGGGGTTCTGGAAGACCATTTGAAGTTCCTTAACGAGCCTCTCGTCGCGCTTCACTACCGGGGCTAGGATATCGAAGCCTAAGAATTTTAGCTTGCCACTGATAGGCGATTCCAAGCCGACGATGGTCTTGCCCAATGTGCTCTTGCCACAACCCGATTCGCCGACGATTCCCAACGTACATCCCTTGGGCAACTCTAAGCTAACATCGTCTACCGCCTTGACGTATTGCTTCTTGCCCAGACCAAACAGGCTGATTAATGACTTCCCTCTCTGCTTGTAATAGGTTTTGACATGCTCAGCCTGCAGTATCGGTTCACCAGCATTTTCTCGCCTGCCCCGCGTCGTCAGCTCGGGGACCAGACCCTCTGGCGGCTGCCATTCTGCCTTGGCTATCTCCTCGGCGAAATGGCAACAGATGAAGTGATCAGGCACTACTTCGCGCAATTCCGGGTGCTTCTGCCGACAGAACTGACGAGCGTGCTGGCAACGAGGCGCGAAAATGCAGCCGGGCGGTAAGTTCATTGGCGAAGGGACCCGCCCTGGGATAGGGGGAAGATAGCTTGATTCCTTGCTTTCACCCAGCTTGGGCACGCAACGCATGAGCGCCTGAGTGTATGGGTGCATGGGTTTCAAGAAGATATCCTTAACTGAGGCTTGCTCCACTATCTCGCCGGTGTACATCACGCTCACCTTGTCGGAGACATAGGCGATGACGCCCAGGTTGTGGCTGATGTACAGGATAGTCGTGTCGAATTCGCGCCGCAGCTCGGCGATCAAGTCCAACACGCCTGCCTCCACGGTCACATCCAAGGCGGTGGTCGGCTCGTCCATAATCAAGAGGGCTGGGTTATTAAGCAAGGCTATGGCGATGACCACCCGCTGCTGCTGGCCGCCGGAGAGCTGATGAGGGTAGCGGAGCATCATCGCCTCTGGGTCGGGCATGTACACCCCTTTCAGCATCTCGATACATTTTTCATAGGCCTCTTTCTTGCTGAGGCCACGGTGAACGATCAACACCTCGCTCAGTTGCTCCCCGATGCGCAAGCATGGATTGAGGGCAGCTAAGGGATCCTGATACACCATGGAGATTTGGTTGCCGCGCAGACGGCGCAGCTCCTCCTCGCTCCGCCCTTGCAGCTCTCGTCCCTGGAAGAGGATGCTGCCATTAAGAATACTGCCATTACGGTCTAGGAAGTTGACAATGCCAAAGGCTACTGTGCTCTTACCACAGCCCGATTCGCCCACCAGGCCAAGAGTCTCTCCTCGATGGATCTCAAAGAAAACATCACGCACCGCCGGCACCTCACCCCTACGCATCTTATATGAGATGGCCAGATTTTCGACCTTCAAGACGGGTGTCTTTATATTCTCCATAATCTACTCCCCAACTGTTCACTGATAGCGCATTGTCTCCTCGCGCAGGCCATCGGCGAAGAGGTTAAGCCCAATCACCAGGGACGAGATGGCCAGTGAAGGCCACAGGACGGGCCAGGGATTGATCCAGATATAGAGGCGCCCTTGAGCGACCATACTGCCCCAGTCAGGTGCAGGGGGTGGCAGACCGACGCCCAGAAAGCCCAGCGTGCCGATGGCAAAAACGGCATAGCCTATCCGCAGCATGGCATCCACGATGATGGGACCCCGGGCATTGGGCAAGATTTCCACAAACATAATGTAGAAAGGGTTTTCGCCCCTCAACTTTGCTGCGGCGATGTACTCCCGCGTGCGGATGTCCAAGGTCAAACTGCGTACTAGTCGGGCGATGCCTGGTGTGCCAGCGATCGTAATTGCGATTACCACGTTTGTAGCAGAAGGACCCAGAGCAAAGATGATGATAAGGTAAAGCAAGATGGCTGGAAAGGCCATTATTGCATCGAGAACACGCATCACAACCTCATCTATCCACCCGCCGAAGTAGCCGCCTATCAGTCCCAGGGTGACACCGACGGCTAGAGCGCAAAGCACCGACAAAGGGGCCAGGATTAAGATAGTTCGAGCGCCGTAGATAAGTCGAGCCCAAAGGTCCCGCCCCAGGTTATCGGCACCCAGTGGATGCTCCACGGAGGGGCCCAGATTCATAGCCTCGAGGTCCTGCTCTAGAGGACCGTAAGGCGTAATGAGAGGTGCAAAGATAGCTACCAGAATCCAGAAGCTTACAAGCCCCAATCCTATGAGCGCTACTTTGGATGCCAGAATGGGGGCAATCGCATCTCCAAAGCGTTTCCCAAGCGACCGGCGCGTCGCGATGCCCGGAGGGCTGGTTTGTTCCCCTATCGCCATAACTTCACTTCTTCTTTCCCGGCTTCCTAACTTACGGCTTACCAAACGCTCAGGCATACCGGATGCGAGGATTGAGGAAGGTATAGATAATGTCGGCTACCAATTGCGTTCCCACGGCCAGGAAAACCATCACCACGGCCACCGCTTCGACGGCGAAGACATCCTTCCACAACCCTGCCTTATATAAGTAGTTTCCCAAGCCCGGGAAGCCAAAGATCGCTTCCACTACTACAAGTCCTCCCATCAGCCAATTGACGTGTAACATAATGACCGTGATAGGGGCCATTAAGGCATTACGCAGAGCATGCTTGAAGACGATACGCCAGTAGGGCAGGCCCTTTAGGAAAGCCGTGCGGATATAGTCCGCCCTCATCACCTCCACCATACTGGCGCGCGTGATGCGCAGCACGTAGCCTAGTTCTATCAGGGCGAGCGTCAGGACAGGCAGAACCAGCATTTCGGGTTTTTCGAAGATCGCTCGCTCGCTCGCGAACACGGTCACGCCAGGTACCAGCCTCAACCAAATGGCGAATATCAGGATCAGAAATATGCCGGTCGCAAAGGACGGAATGGAGGTGCCCGCCAAACCTCCAATGGAGAGGATACGGTCGAGCACTTTTCCCTCATTGAGACCGGCAATTAATCCCAGCACGAGGGCTAGAGGCATGACAATAACGAATGCCAGACCGGCGAGGATACCCGAGTTCTGGAGCCGCCGAAAGAGTGTCCCGGCAACGGGACGGCCGGTCTGCACTGATATGCCAGGATCGCCGCGCAATATGCCTTTTTGTAAGGGAATCCACTTCTCGGGGCCGCCTGCCTTCTCCACCCACCAGCCAGCGCCTTTAGCACGTACCCAGTAACCCTTGCCGCCCCTTGTCCACAGGACAGCACGGTCCTGCAGATCTATTCCCCAAAAGGTGCTGGCACCGGCTTCGTCCGTCTGCCACCGATCATTATCAATAGATTCAACTACCGTGCCATCAGGCTGCAGCCGCAGAGCGATGAGGTCCTTGCCCTCCAGTTTCCATCGATTTAGAGTGTCATCTTTGTCTATCGCCCACCACTCGTAGAACTCGGTCCCTGGCCTTTTTATCCGACGCAGGGGCATGCCAACAAGCCTCTGCGCTCGCCAATCGCTTCCTATTAGGAAGTTGAGATATCGCATATAGGCGGGTTGGTCCAGACCTAACTGTCTCCGAAAGGATTCCTCCTGCTCGGGCGTAGCGAATGGCCCCAGGATTCTTCGCGCCACGTTGCCAGGTGTGATTTCGATGATAATGAAGACGATAATCGTAACGAGGAACATCGTCAACAGCATAAGCACCAGTCGTCGCACGATAAATTTGGCCATAGTTCTAACGTGTACCCTCAAGTACGTTTATTCGACGCCTTTACGCCGAAGCCGTCTACACACATACAGCTCGGCCGAGCTTAGGTTACAAGAGATTAGACTAATTACTATTTACCATAAGTCACGCAAGAGTTCGCTCCAAGGGTGGGGCAGGCCAGACACCGACCGCGACCTGCTCCACCCGGAGTATGGGAAAACTGCTCAAAGTCTCACAGACGACTTAGGGCTGCTTAATCCAGATATCGGTAAAGAGATCGTAGGTGGTCGGGTGCCCTTTGAAGTTCTGCACCTTTACGTTCGCGATAGCCCACACGTTCATCCAGTAGGCGATGCAGATGGAGCCGCGCTCCATTTGTATCCTCTGGAGTTTGCCCATGATCTCCCGGCGCTCCTCCACGTCGAGGGTCCCCTCGGCTTCCTTGAGCAGTGCCGAGAACTCATCGTCCACCCAGCGGGTCTCGTTCCAGGGCACCGGCTTACCCCCCTCGTCAGCGATGTAGGCCAGGCCCAGAACGATCGTGGCCAGTGGGCGGTGCGCCCAGGGGGTGATTCCCAAGTCACACTCGGTCCAAATGTCCCAGTAGGCGGTAATGGGCATGGTCTTTATCCTGATGTCAAAGCCTGCCGGGGCGGCATCCTCCTTGAGTATCTCTGCGTAAGAGACGGCATCCACCACGTCGGTCGCCACGTGAAGATCAACCGAGAGACCGTCGGGGTAGCCAGCCTCGGCCAGCAGAGCTTTAGCCCTCTCCGGATCATATGCAGGCGTCTCCACCTCGTAGTATGCTGGATGGATTGGGGCTACATGGTGATCCTGACCCACGACGCCTTCACCGTAATGGGCCATCTTCAGGATCTTCTCGCGGTCCTGGCAAAGCTTAAGCGCCAGACGAACCCGCCAGTCGTCCCAGGGCTCCTTGTCCACCCGCATGCGTAAGACCCGGGTCGAGGCCGTTGGCGTGCCGATCACATGAAGGTTCGGATCGTCCCGCAGAGCAATGAAAACCCCAGTTGCTGGCTCGCTGATGACGTCCACCTCCCCGCCCAGTATAGCCGCGATATGGGCCGATGCCTCCATGCCCAGGTCAAGGTAGATGATCTTGTCAAGGTAGGGCAAAGGCTTACCATCAGTCCCCATCCGCCAGTAGGGAGGGTCCGTACGGCGCTTGAGCACTACCCGCTCACCCGGGACGGATTCCTCCAACACGAATGGGCCGGTGCCAACCGGCGCCTTGAGGAAGTCGCCTTCGAAGGTCCGATGGTTCATAACCTGCGCTGGGTAGTGATATAGGTGCTCCGGCACGGCGATCTGCGGTGAATCTAGCTGGAGCCTGACCGTGTAGTCGTCCACCTTCTCTATGTTCTCCGGCCTGAGGTAGGCCATCAGACCCAGTATTGAGGAGCCCACCTCAGGATCAAGCCACTCCTTCATGGTGAAGACGACATCGTCCGCGGTGAAGTCATCACCGTTGTTCCACTTGATCCCCTTGCGGAGATAGAGCGTCCAGGTCATCAAGTCCTCGCTAGCCTCCCACCTCTCCAACAGCCAGGGGTGGGTGACGTTGTTCTCATCGGTGAAAGTCAGATACTCAGCTATATGACGCGTCCAATTGGATTGAGCTATCCAAGAGTAGCGTGCAGGGTGATCAATGCGCTCTAAAGGTGCGCCGGTCACGCGCAGGGTTCCGCCGCGCTGGATATCCACCGCACCAGTCGCACTTATGGCTCCTATAAAAAAGACCCCCCCGAGCACCACAACAGCAAAAAATAATACCGTAATCTTCTTCATCTTTTCCTTACCTCCTTTTTGAGTTTAAGGCTCTTTATGGTGGCCTTTCACTGAGCTTTGCTCCATAAACATCACCTCCTGTATTTATCAATCGCAGGGACATTGAGGAGTCCAGAGCCCGATCTTGTCCGAGTGAGCATTGGCATATTCTTAAGACCCCAACCTCCCTTACTTAAGAATTTAGCACAGTTAACCCTTTTGTCAAAGGGTCGCGTCCTTGCCGGGATTCACTTTATCCTTCCCTTAGTCCTTTTACTAGACTCCTTATTTCTTTATCCACCTCACCAGGGATTGCTAAGGGCTTATGGGTAGCCAGGATATTTATAGCGATTTCCCTGGCTCTCTGGCGGGCATCCTTTCCTCCTTCTGCCAGCCACTTCTCTCTATTAGACCTATCGCTAAGCTTGGGGAAGAAGAACTCCGACCTCATATGAGCTACGGTGTGTGGTTCGGCCAGGAAATTTCCTCCTGGTCCTACCCTGTCTATCACTTCCAGGGCCAGAGTCTCCTCATTAACCTCTATTCCCTTTAGGGCTCTCATCACCATACCAATAATTTCGTTGTCTATTACGTACTGCTCGTAGGCAACGGTAGTGGTAGATTCTAACATACCAGCAGAATTATGGATATAATTTGCCCCAGCTAAGCCCACCAAGAGAGCGCCTGTCGCCTTCTCGTATCCTGCTTGTACATCCGGAATTTTAGATTCGGTAAGACCTGCCCAGGCATAGGAGGGGATATTATAATAATGTGCCAGTTGGGCTGCAGCGATGTTCAGCACTCCCAATTCCACCGCACCACATAGAAACGACATACTAGACATATCAGCCACAGAGGGGATAGCTCCATAAAGTATGGGTGCACCAGGGCTTACCAGCTGGGTCAAAACTACTCCGCTAAGCTGCTCTGCATTCACCTGGGCTAAGGTGCCAGCTAGAGTTACCGGAGATGTGGAACCAGCCATAGGAGCAGAAGACAAAGCCACGGGGACTCTTTCTTTAGCAATTCTTATTAATATAGAGGTGGTAAAATCATCCAATGCCAGAGGACTCTTCATCCAGGAAGTAATAAAAGAGATGATAGGTCTTTTCTGCAATGCCTCTTTTCCGCCAATGATCTTTTCTGCCAGGTCAATCACTTCCAGTGCACTCTTCACCGAATAGGCCGAGCCCATAACGTGTTTTGAAGTGTTGCTTAAGGCAACATAGTATTTATTAACATCCAGAAACTCCCGGGGAATATCCTGAGCTACAACCGGCCTTATAAAAAAGTGGATATTATCCAGGGCATCCACTAATCTGGCAATGTTGGCAATATCCTTTAGGAGCGGTTTCCTTACTTTGCCGGTTTCTAAATCAAGCACCTTGAGTGCCGCCCCTCCCGTGCCAAAGTATACCTTTTTGTCCTCCAGAACAAGGTCGTTTTTCTCATCTCTGCCACAGAGGATAATTTTAGAAGGAGCTTTGTTGATGGCATCTTCCACCAGACTGGAGGGAATCCTTACCCGCCCTTGCTCAAAATCTACCCCAGCGCCAGCATCAAAGAATATTTGCAGGATCTCCTGTCGCCGGGATTTTATCCCCGTTCGCTTCAATATCTGGAGTGATGCATCATGAATGCTCTGCACCTCTTTCTGAGAAAGAATCTGGTATTGACCCCCCTTCAAACCCCCTATTTGCACTTTTCTTCCTTAGAGCCTTTTCACTTCTTTTATAAAATAAAATCCCAGGCAAGAAAACCCCCAAATTTATTCGTGGGGAGGAATTGTATGGAATATAAACATTCTCGTAATCAGGTATTTTTGATTAACTACCATCTTGTTTGGTGTCCTAAAAGAAGAAAGAAAGTGCTTGTTAATAAAATAGCT
>Ga0209986_10004882_pt1 | contig 11273 bp, 8 predicted proteins | sample BlataG_FD_183168 | JGI IMG/M metagenome (GOLD analysis project Ga0209986, IMG submission 183168) | Deep subsurface microbial communities from Black Sea to uncover new lineages of life (NeLLi) - Black_00105 metaG (SPAdes) (version 2) | ecosystem: Environmental > Aquatic > Marine > Oceanic >...
AGAAAACAGATAACAGAAAACAGATAACAGAGGACAGAAAAATCTGACTTCTAACAAAGGAGCGAAGCGACAGATGCCTATAGACATTGATGAAGACAACCTAAAACACGGGGTTTTAGGTTTAGTCATTGCTTTAGTAGAGATAATTAAAGATGCCCTCAATCTTCAGGCAATAAAGCGTATGGAAGGAGGCACTCTATCTGAGGAAGAGATGGAGAGGCTTGGTGAGGCATTGCAGGATTTAGATATTGCAATTGAGGAGATAAAAAAGGAACAGGGGGTTACTGAGTCGGTTAAATCCGTAAGGGATGGATTGGATAGTATTGTGGATGATGTATTAGACAAGATGATAAATCCCGAAAGGTGGAGGAAAGAGGCAGAGGAAAAAGGAATTTAGGAAAAAAGGTAGAGAAGGATTCTAAAATGGCCGAAGCAAGATATCTTTATTGTATAGTCGAGGGGAATGAAAAGATAATCCTTGGTAATATTGGAATAGAGGGTAGTAGCGTTTACACTATCCCCTATCAAGATTTATGTGCTGTAGTTCATAATTGCCTGCCAGAACCCTATAAATCAGAGGACCAGGAAAAGGTTAAATTATGGCTAACTACTCACGGGAAAGTTGTGGAGGTAGCCTGGGAGAGATTTGGCACAGTTTTACCCCTGGGATTTGATACCATCATTAAGGGTGATGAGGGTATTGCTCCCGATGAGAACATGAAGAATTGGTTGAAGGACGATTATGAAAGCTTAAGACAAAAACTGACTAAGCTTAAAGACAGAGCCGAATTCGGAGTCCAGGTATTTTGGGACCCCAAAATTATCAGCGAAGGGCTTATTGAAATAAACCCAGAGATTAAGAAATTGAGTGAGGAGATAAAATCCAAATCCAAGGGCTTGGCTTATATGTATAAGCAGAAATTAGAGAACTTATTAAAAAAAGAGATGGAAAAAGAAGCAGACAAATGTTTTAAGGATTTTTATGAACAGATTAAAAGATGTGTCGACCAAGTTAAGGTAGAAAAGACCAAAAAACTTGAAGAAGATAAACAAATGCTGTTGAATCTCTCTTGTTTGCTTTTCAAGGGAAAGAGTAAAATATTAGGTGAAGAGCTAGAGAAAATTAACCATATGAAAGGATTTTTTGTTCGTTTTACCGGTCCCTGGCCACCTTACTCATTCGTGTAAAAACAGAGGGCAGAAAACAGAGGACAGAAGGCAGAAGAGGAAGATAGAGAATGAAAACAGATGTTATAAAAAGTTGCAAAGATTTAAAAGTATATCAGATGGCTTATAAGCTTTCCATGGATATATTTGATATAACTAAGAAATTTCCCAAAGAAGAAACCTATTCATTAACCGAACAGATAATAAGATCTTCTAGTTCAGTTGTTATAAATATAAGAGAAGGATTTGCAAAGAGAAAAGATGAACAGGTATTTATTAGACATTTAAATGATGCTCTTGGTTCTTCCGAAGAAACTCGAGGCTGTTTAGATTTTTCCTTGGATTGTAAGTATATATCGGAAAATGAACATAAGATATTAGATAGGCAGTATGACGAAGTTAATGCGATGTTATATAGTTTGATGAACAGTTTGCAGAATTTTTCTAAAATCTGATTTCTGTTATCTGACTTCTGTCTTCTCTTTTCTGACAAAGGAGCGAAGCGATAAATGGAACCATCCCGAGATACACACGCAACTTTAGTAGATCTGTTAGATCGAATTTTAGATAAAGGATTGGTAATTAATGCAGATATTATAATTTCTGTGGCTGGCATTCCTTTAATCGGTGTCAATTTAAGGGCAGCATTGGCGGGAATGGAGACTATGCTTAAATATGGGGTGATGCAGGCCTGGGATGAAAAAAGTAGGGCTTGGGAAAGAGAACATAGGAAGAAAAATGCCCTTTCTTTAGTTGAAGGAGAAGAGATTGTCCTGAAAATGTATGGTTCTTATTACTATAGTAAAGGGATATGTAATGCCTGGAAACCAGGCTATTTTTATTTAACTAATAAAAAGCTTATTCTTTACCGTCAAGATTTTGACGAAATAACCTTTCAGATACCATTAGAAGAAATAAAGGCATTGGTAACGAGAGAGGAGGCGCATTTTGTTAAAGGAAAGAAAAAACAGGTACTTTATCTTATAGATAAACAGGATCAAGTGCATTGGCTTAGCGCAGTAGAAACAAATCAGTTAAAAGATGCTATTGAGCAAAATTTAGCAACTATGGGGCTTTCTTTAGAGGCGAGCCCTGTACTTCCAGAGTTTGAAAAGGGACCAATTGACTACCTGACAGAAGGAGAAGAGGTTACTCACCGAGGGAAAAAGGTATGGTATTTAGTTCCTGCTTCCGGTATTCAACAAGAGACCTGGCGGCCAGGTCATCTCTATCTTACTAATAAGAGATTGTGCTGGTGGTACGATTTTGAGAGGAAGTTGGGTTTTGATATTCCTGTTAATAGAATAGTTAGGGTTAACACCGAGATGAGAAAAATAAGTGGTTTGGATAGTAAGAAGGAAAAGACGCTGGATGTAGCGTATAAGTTTAATTCAGCGAAAACAATAGCCTCTTTCTCTGGAGGAGGACAGCTAGATGAATGGGTGGAAGCGCTAAACAGGATTGTTTCTGGCAAGATAAGTGAGGAAACCGAAACCTGTCCCCAGTGCGGCAAGCCCGCCCCGGCCAAAGAACTATTAGAAGAAGGTTGCCAGAGCTGTGGCTGGGTTAGCCCTAGATTAAAAAAGAAGATAGATAAATCGGCTTTATTAGCTGAATAAATTGAAAATGAGGAATTAGGGGTCGTCAATAGGGAGAGGGAGCATAGGAAGGAAAATGGGAAAGCAATCGTAATATGAGAAGCTATTTAGATACTATAAGAAAACCAGTTAGTTTACCTTTACTACAGGGTGAGGAAGTGATTAAGTATTATACGGCAAGCTACGATATCGGAAGTTTACTTGCTTCATCTTGGAGACTGGGTAATTTATACCTTACCAATAAAAGACTGCTTTTTGTTCAGGGAAGAAAGATACTATTCAAGGTTCTACTCAGTCAAATAAAGACTATAAATATAGTAAAGAGGGGATGGATTTTGGGCAAGAAAGTAAAACAACTTAATATAGTATCTGAAGGCAGGAGAGTGCCATATATTGCCATAAAAGATCCTGAGAATTGGAAAAAGGCAATTGAGGAGAGGACACCGGATTCACAATCTACATCTTCTGATCCACAGCCCACAGCCCCTAACTCGCAACCTGATGAAGTAATTTTAAAGGAAAAGGGTGGTTATTTAACTCCCGGTCAATCAAGGTGGTGGCTGGGAACCCTTCTCCTTACCCCTAAGAAACTCACTTTTTTTACCTATAAATCGGGATTTGTATGGGAGACACCACTCAGCAGTATAAAGGATTTAAGAATAGAAAAAAGAGTTTATGGAGTTAGTAAAAGTGATACTATCTGTGTAGTATATGAATCTTTTGGTGAATTATCAAAAGCATGGATTATATCACTTAATTTAGAGACTTGGAGAAAAGAGCTATATAAAAGAGCATTACTAAAAGTAGACCGGGAGAAATTAGATAAAATTGTTACCGAATTGGATGCAGATTCAAAAGGGATACTCTGGTTTCTTTATGAGAACAGACACGCAAGAATCGACACATTAGCCAAGCTCATAGAGGCTCCTACCCATATGGATATTTTACTTAAAATAAGGGAAATTATAAATCCAACCGCTGAAAAGATAATCGGCTATCCTATACTTTCATTCGAGAGTTCAAAAGTTGACCTGGAAACTGGCGAGAAAGTTACATTTAGTTGGTGGCTCGCTGGTCAGCCTCATAAAGAGAGAAAGGAGCCACTTCTGGACATATTTGATGAAGGTGCTGACCTAATAGTCTATTTAGAGCTGTTGGGTATTAAAGAAGATAAGTTACGGTTAAGTGTGGCGAATAATAAACTTATTATTGATGCAGATAAAGATTATCATAAAGAAATTTCTCTTCCCGTAGTGGTTAATACAAATAGTTTTACCAAGAGGTATAAAAATAATATATTGGAAGTCAGGTTAAAAAAGGCAGATTATAAATCAGTTTAAAAGCAACAAAGATAGAATAAATAATAATAAACTGAATAATTATATAGATAACTGAAATCCTTGATGATAAGTGAGTATTAATTAGTAATATAATATAAAAAATAGGCTTCCCGCAGATATTCAAATTATTGAATTAAAAGATAGGGAAAAGGTAGTGGAATATCAGAAATTAGTGCCTTTTTATAATAAGAAAAAAGAGCGGTTTGAAGAATTAGGCAGATATCTTATTTCGCCGATAAAGGTGTAGTAGATAAATTTTTAACTCGTACTCAAAGTTTGACGGACAAAACGAAATCCAATACTGCCAAAAATTGCGTGGTATGTATATGTAGCAGGTATATGGGGTGAAGCCTATTATTCTAACCCATGGGAGGTCTGAAAGATAAATAATTTGCTTAGAAAAGAAGGATTATTATAAGCTTATGTAGTATATAAAATATAGCTTTCAAGCACATTTTTACGTGAGGCAACGGGTATAGCAAAAAAAAAGAATAATTTACTTAAATGTTGATAAAAGTAAATTATCCTAAAGGATAAGACACAAAGTTATGGATCTAAATCACGTTAGTGATATGACTGCCAAACTACCAATATTTTATTTTAAAAAGTTGGTAGGTTTTTTATTTTATTCATCAATACATATTTTATTTAATATTATGTTCATTGAGAGGAACAACGGCAAAAAAGAATAATGAAAATCCAAAAAAAAGTTCTTATAATTATTTTATCATTGGTAATACTTGTAGGCATAAGCTCCACTCTAATTAGCAGAAATATTGCTATTAAAATTATCAAACAACAAACTACTGATAATCTAATCAACACCACCCAATCCAGGGCAGAACACATCAAAACCTTGCTTGATTTAGAAAAAGAAGCAGTTAAACAGTTATCTGAGAGTATAGTTATCAGGGAACTTCTCTTATCAACAGGGGACGAAGAAGATTATTCCTTAAAATTTGATAAGGTTATACTAAGATTACAAAATACTGCCCAGGTAGGAGAATATACTTACGATATCTTTGTCTTAGATACAAAAGGTACTATTATTGCTTCCAGTGATGAAGAAGATATTGGGAAAGACAAGAGTAATGACCCTTACTTTCTGGGAGGAAAAGAAGGAATCTTTATTAAGGATGCCTATATCTCTTCCCACAAACAAGAAAAGACCCTTGCTTTTTCAGCTCCCATTTTGGAAGAAGATAATAAATTATTAGGGGTAATGGTATTTAGAGTATCTCCTGAACCATTATTTAAGATAACTACAGACCATACCGGCTTAGGTCGAACCGGGGAAGTCTACCTGGTAAACAAAGATGGTTATATGATTTCCCCCTCCCGCTTTATCGATGAGGTCTTTCTCAAGCAGAAGATTGAACTAAGAGATATAGAAGAAGCAAGCCCTACTGAACCTTCCGATATCCCGTTTAAGGAAGAGATATTTATAATTGAGGATTACCGAGGAGTAGAAGTCTTAAGAATGCACACTCATATCTCGGAGATGGGTTGGTACTTAATAGATCAGATAGATGTCAAAGAAGCCTTTGCTACGGTCACTCAACTGACTAACTCCCTCCTTTTGACATTTGTTATTATCCTATTCATGAGTATATTTATCATCAGTTTTACTTTAAGGACTATCACCAGGCCACTGAGAAGATTACATGAGGGCACCGAAGAGATAACCAAAGGAAACTTAAATTACAAAGTTGGTACTACCTCCTCTGATGAAGTAGGACAATTATCCCGAGCGTTCGACGAGATGACTGTTAACTTGAAAAAATCAAGAGAAGAGATGGAGGAATACAGTAGAAATCTGGAGAAAAAGGTAAAAGAAAGAACCAGGGATTTAGAGATGGACATAGAGAAAAGGAAGAAAATGGAAAAAGAGTTATATAAAAGTCAGCAAGAATTTGCCAGCCTCTTTAGAGGCAATCCTGAAGCTTTAGTCTATGTAGATGATAAGTCCAATATTTTAGATGTAAACTCTCGTTTTACCCAACTTTTTGGTTACACCTTAAAAGAGGTTAAAGGTAGAAACATAAATAGTGAATTGATTTACCCCTCTGTTGAAAGTATAGAAGAAGGAAAGATTTTAGAAAAAATAGTCTTATCCAAGGGATATGTTAGTAGGAGGAAAATCAGAAGGAAGAAAGACGGTACTTTAATTTCGGTGTCCATATCTGCTTCTCCGATCATGATAAATAACCAGGTAAAAGGTATTTTAAGATTATATGAGGACATCACCGAGCAGGTGCAAAATGAAGAAAGACTGCAAGATTATCTAAAACAGATTAAGAAAGATAGAAAAAATCTGAAAAGATTGTCGAAAAGGCTCATCAACACTCAAGAAGAAGAACGCCGGAAAATCTCCGAGACAATTCATGATGATATAGGACAGAACATTACGGCAATAAAGATAAACATGTCAGTTATCGAGGAAACAATAAAATCACATGCTCTCCATAAGGTAAAGGAAAGACTGTTAGAGACAAAATCACAGCTCGAGCAGGTATTTGAGCAATTACGAAAATTAAATATTGATCTACGCTCACCTTTATTAAGAGATCTTGGTCTGGTACCAGCATTACACGCTTATGTAAACAGATATAAAAAAAGGGAAAACATCGATATTGATTTTGAAGTAATTAATTTAAAAAAGAGGCTAAATAAAGAAGTGGAAATAGTTATCTTTAGAATTGTCCAGGAAGCCTTTACAAACATATCCAAACATGCCTGTGCCAACAATATATATCTGCGTCTGGAGAATAAGAAATCCAAAGTTTGCGTTTTAATTAAAGATAACGGTAAAGGCTTTAACACAAAGGATGTTAGAGACTTAGAAGAATTAGATAAAGGGCTGGGCTTAATAGAAATGAGAGAAAGAATAGAGACTATTGGGGGTAATTTAGACATCAAATCGAGTTTAGGGAAAGGAACGCAATTGTTAATAGAAATACCTGTTGGATTGGAGGGATGAATTATTAGTAAAATAAGATTAATGATAGTTGATGATCATACTATTGTTCGCAAGGGAATTCGTTCTCTTTTAGAAAATAATGAAAAAATAGAAATAGTAGGGGAAGCCAAAAATGGGAATGAAGCCATTGATAAGTTTAGACAAGTAATTCCTGATATTGTGTTGATGGATTTTGCCATGCCTATTCTAAATGGTATGGAAGCTACCCGACAAATCAAGAGGCAATTTCCGGAAGTTAAAGTTCTGATTTTGAGTATGTACAAAGATGAGGAGTACATTATTAATTGCTTGAAAGCCGGAGCCTTAGGATATGTGAACAAACAAACCACGCCTGAAGATTTGTTCAAGGCTATCGATACTGTTTACAAAGGTGGCTATTTTACAAGTTCATTGTTTTCTAATAATGTTATTAAAAAATACATTGAGACAAGCAAAGAAAAGGATAAAAAGGCAAGTCATGAAAAACTTACCAGCCGTGAAGTAGAGATATTGCAACTGATCGCTGAAGGTTACTCAAACAAAGGGATGGCCAAACTGCTATATATCAGTGTAAAAACAGTTGAGACCCACAGAACCCATTTAATGGATAAACTCGGTAAACATAACACGGTAGAGTTGACCAAGTACGCTATCCGTAAGGGAATCATAAGCATTGATAATTGATAATTTATAGAGAGATTGTTTTCCTATTGAGTGTTGGTGAGAACATGACCGCCTTTTAAACCACAGATCCCACAGATAAATCTAAAAAATTCTACAAAATTAACGTCTTTTGTAGAAATATAAACCCTCTTTTTTAAAAAAATACAGCTTTTTACTGATGTAAAAAATAACCAAATTGTATAATAATGATTATAAATTAAAAAGTCCAAATTTGTTATAACTGTTGGTTTTGGAAGAATAAGAAGGTAACTGACTTGTGTAGAGGAATAAATTAACAGTGATAATATTTCATCGCATTAGAATAATAAAGAAGGAGAAAAATGTTAAAAAAAAATATTAAAGTTTTACTAATTGAGAATAACAAGTTAGACGCTTATTTAGTACAAGAAATGCTTGCTCAAGAAAAGAATATTAAGTTTAAATTAAAATTCGTTAACTGTCTCTCAAATGGTTTAAAGCGTCTTGCAAAAGGGGGAATCGACGTGGTACTCTTAGATTTTTCTCTTCAGAAGAACAAGGGTATTAGCGCATTAAGTAAAATTCACACCCAGGCACCCCAAGTTGCAATAGTGGTACAGACCATTCTTACAGATAAATCAACTGCGATAAAGGCACTTCAAGAAGGAGCACAAGATTATCTCATCAAGGATTCTTTGAATAGTGATTTATTGGTGCGCTCTTTGAGTTATTCCGTTGAAAAGAAGAATATAGAAAATATGTTGCGGGAGAGTGAAGAAAAATTTAAAAAATTAGAAGAAAGTGCAAATAAACCTATCATCTTGATAGGACTTAAAGGTAAACTCTTATTATTAAACAACTGTGCTGCATCAAATTTTGGAGGAAAACCTAAAGATTATATTACCAAGACATTATGGGATATTTTCCCCAAAAAGGTTGCTGATGAAAGGTTCAAGGACCATCAAAAAGTCATTCAATCAGGAAGGTCTATTGTTAAAGAAATTACAGTTTCCTTTAAAGGAATAGAATATTATTATCTTGCCAGAATACAACCAATTAGAAATAAATCAGGAGATATTAATTCTGTTTTAATTTTAGAAAATGATATTACAGGTAGAAAGAAAACAGAGAAATCTCTGGCAGAATCAGAAGAAAGATATCACACCGTATTCGAAAACACCGGTACTGCAACTATGATTAGCGAAGAAGATAGAACTATCTCAATGGTAAACACCCAAGGCGAAAAACTGAGCGGATATTCTAAAGAGGAAATTGAAAATAAGATGAAATGGATAGATTTTATCATTCCGGAAGATTTGAAAAGGATGAAAAAATATTATATTGCCAGGAGAAAAGCCAGAGAAAAACCACCAACCGAGCATGAATTTCGTATGACAGATAAAAAAGGCAATGTGAAAGATATATTTTTAAAAATTGGAATGATTCCTAATACTAAAAAGTGTATAGCTTCTTTTATGGATATCACCGAGCGCAAGGAAGCAGAGAAGGCTTTGGCAGAATCAGAAGAAAAATACCGTACATTATTAACCAACATCAATGATTTAGTAATTGAGATAGACTCCGAAGGCAAGTTCACCTATGTGAGTCCTCAGATATTCGACATGTTTGGTTACACGCAGGAGGAATCAATAGGACTTAACGCTATGGATTTCGTGCATCCAGACGATATAGAGAAATACATGAAACCAATGGAGATTTTAGATAAGGTGAAACACTTCGAATATCGGTCGAGGCACAAGAACGGGCATTATGTCTATGTCTCAACCTCAGGCAGATACGTCCCCGATATTACCGATGGATTCAAGATTGTCTCAGTCTTAAGGGACATCACCGAGCGCAAGCAGGCAGAAGAAAGACTAAAGAAAACCATGAATGCAACCATTGAAATCATGTCCAAGATAATAGAGGCCAAGGACCCCTATACAGCAGGTCACCAGCAGAGGGTTTCTCAATTAACCACAGCTATAGCTAAAGAGCTAAACCTTTCTCAAGATAAGGTTGAAGGGATAAGGGTAGCCTCTTTGATCCATGATATCGGAAAGATTGGTCTTCCTACTGAAATCTTAAGTAAACCCACCACGTTAACTGATATAGAATTCAATATAATTAAACAGCATTCCCAAATAGGATATGATATCTTAAAATCTATAGATTTTTCCTATCCTGTTGCTCAAATTGTCCTTCAACATCATGAAAGGTTAGATGGTTCGGGATATCCTAATAATTTAAAAGGTGATAAGATTTTACTTGAAGCCAAAATATTAGGAGTGGCGGATGTAGTAGAAGCCATGTCCTCTCACCGACCTTATCGACCAGCTCTCGGTATCGATAAAGCATTGGAGGAAATCTCTAAAAACAGAGGTATCCTCTATCACCCGAAAGTTGTCGATGTCTGTTTAAGGCTCTTCAAGGAAAAAGGATTTAAATTTGAATAGATGAAAGTGCTTAAAATTGATATCTAAATGTTTTAAGAAATAGAATAAAAAATTATCTGACAATGAATTATATTTTCATTTTAGCTCAAATTGATTTGCAATCTGTATGATGGCAACAGAATAGACTTTTTTTAATTATGAAAGAAAAGAAGCTGAATAGGTACAATACTAAAAATATCCAAACTTTCAGGCAAAAGGACTGTTACCGGACAGAACTCTGGAGAGCTTTATACAAAAAAGCACCGAAGGGGCAATTCATAATCTTTAGGAAAACCCATACAGAGTATACTTTAAAGAATTATTTCCTTATTTTTAGGAAGAATCTTTCAGGTAAAAGACAGAGTAAGAAAGTAATATAATTATTTTTTTACTCTGTCTTTTTTATTTGGACAAAAAATAATTTTTACAATCACTTAAAGGTTGATAAAGGCAAACTATTACCAAAGAGTTAGGAGCATTAAATTAGTATCAGTTTTATGAGAATATATTATAAGGGGTATCTTAAAGGAGCCTTTACTATAGCGTCCAGGAAGGTAATAGTAAAGCAAAAAGCCAAGTATTAGTAGGTACCCCTTATATTTTACTATTTATGGATAGTTATATAAAATACCAAAGGCAAAAAGAGCATCGAAGATATTTTTACATCTACCCTGCGGTGAAGGAAGGGGTTTTTGTTTAAATAATAATTTTTAAAAAAAGGGTTTTAAAAAGATTTGTAGTATAATGAATATATAAAAATACTATAATTACAAAGAAGTAATTCACATGCCTATTTGGGAACATAAACGAAGTAATTCAGTTATTTTAAGCTAGCCGCAATTTACCCGCCCCTCTTCGAGAGGAGGCTCTTGTTCCGACCAATCGGGAGTGCTAGATCTCAAGTGGAAATAGAGAAAGGAGGTGTTAACCATGATCGCAGCGTACGTCTTGGTACAAATCAGCGCTACAGACCCTAGAAAGGTGGTGGAGAAGATTCGCCGAATTGAAGGGGTGAAGCAGGCTCACGTCACGATTGGACCGACCGACTGTATCGCCTTCATCGAGGGTCCAGACCTGGACGCGCTAGGGGCGTCTATTCTGGCGATTCGGGCTGTGGAGGGAGTCGAGAGAA
>Ga0209986_10004883_pt1 | contig 11271 bp, 14 predicted proteins | sample BlataG_FD_183168 | JGI IMG/M metagenome (GOLD analysis project Ga0209986, IMG submission 183168) | Deep subsurface microbial communities from Black Sea to uncover new lineages of life (NeLLi) - Black_00105 metaG (SPAdes) (version 2) | ecosystem: Environmental > Aquatic > Marine > Oceanic >...
AGGATGAGGTCCAGAGAACAGAACACTCCCAAGATGCTTGTTTCCAGAAGCAGGAGCCAAATGAAGTATTCCTTAGGCCTTAATTCCACTTTCCATGAAACCAGCACAGCCAAGAAGCCGAGGAATGCCATCAGTACCACCATGGGCAGGCTGAGACCGTCAACACCAAGATGATAGAACGCATTGATCGCCGGTATCCAAGACACCTTCTCCTCAAACTGTACCTGCCCAACGGCTCCACCGGAACGGTCGAACAGGCAGAAGACAACTATAGAGAGGGCAAACGAAGCCAGGGTAAATGCGAGAGCCGTGACCCTTATCGTTCTCGGCTGGGGATCACGCAATAAGGCGATGGCAATTATCCCCACCACGGGGAGGAACAGAATGGCCGTCAAATAACAAAAATCCAAATCCGTTTACCTCAGCCAAAGAGATAGTAGCAGACGGCGATGGCTACCACACCCACAGCAATAGCCATGGCGTAAACCTGCAACTGACCCGTTTGTACCCGTCGGATACTTCGCCCAGCAGCCGCAGTACCGTCAGCCACACCGTTCACCACCCCATCAACTACACGGTCATCAAAGAAACCAAGACCGGCAAAGACCCCGTCAACTAGAACCCTGACTACAATCACCCTCTCATAGAGCTCGTCCATCCAGTACTTCCTGGAAAACAAGGTGTAAAAAGGCTTGAAGACCCTGCCCACGGCTTCGGCTGAAACCCATTTAGCGCTGTACATGGCATAGGCCAGCAGGATACCCAAAACAGCCAGCAATAGCGACAGTAAGGCCACAGGATGAGTGAGCATACCGAAGAAGCCTTCAGCAAAACTGTGCACCTCATGACCATGTCCAGCATGGCCCATGAACTCATTGAACCCGCCGGTAATATTGAACCAGCCCGAGAGTATCGACATTGCGGCAAGAAAAACCATAGGAATAACCATCACCTTGGACGATTCATGAGGCCCGTGAGGTTCGTGACCGCCGTGCTCTGACGGAGCTCCACCTCTGTATTCGCCACCGAAAGTGAGGAAGATGACCCTGAATATGTAGAAGGCCGTCATAAAGACGGTAATCATAGACAGGTAGAACAGTATCGAGTTGCCAGCGAAAGCAGACACCACGATATCATCCTTGCTCCAGAAACCGGAGAATGGCCAGATACCAGCCAGGCTCAGAGATGCGATAAGGAAGGTAGCAAAGGTCCATGGCATTGCCTTGCGCAAGCCGCCCATCTCCCCCATGTCGAAAGTCCCCGTGCTATGATTAATGCTACCGGCACCAAGGAAGAGGAGACACTTGAAGAAGGCATGGTTGACCAGATGAATAATACCCACGGCCATGCCACCGGTACCGAGTCCTAGCATCATGTAGCCCAACTGGCTGATAGTAGAATAAGCCAATACGCGCTTGATATCGGTCATCACCAGGCCCATGCTGGCCGCGAAAATGGCCGTAAAACCGCCGATAACAGCCACCGTGGTTAAGGCCACTTCGGAATGCTCAAACAGAGGGTAAAAGCGAGCTACCAGGAAGACGCCAGCAGCTACCATGGTCGCCGCGTGTATCAAAGAACTCACCGGTGTCGGGCCTTCCATGGCATCAGGCAACCAAACATGCAACGGGAACTGTGCGGACTTACCCGCTGCACCTGCAAAAATACCGATGGCTACCCAGGTTAGAGTAGTCCCTGCCAGAGTCCCGGCTATGGCCAGCGCGTGTAGCTCCTCGGTGTCGAAGGTGCCCGTATGGTAGAAGAGCAGCAGGATAGCGGCGAGAAAGCCAAGGTCACCAAAGCGGGTAACGATGAAAGCTTTCTTGGCCGCGTCAGCGGCAGATGGCCGATGAAACCAGAAGCCAATGAGAAGGTAGGAACCCAGGCCAACGCCCTCCCAAAACAGGAACATGAAGACCAGGTTATCAGCCATAACCAAGCCCAGCATGCAGGCAGTGAACAAAGACATAAATGCAAAATAGCGATGGTATCCAGGATCACCGTGCATGTAACCCTGCGAATAGATTTGAACCATCAGGCTCACCAGGGTCACCACCACTACCATTACAGCAGTCAGAGAATCAACTATCAGGCCGACATGGACACTGAGGTCACCGATCAACACCCACTGGATGTCAGGTATGTCCAGCTTATGCCCGGGGGTACCAAGCACCTCTACAAGTACCCACAAAGAAAGAACACAAGCAGCGCCGATAGAGCCAATGGTAACATAGCCGCCGAGCTTGGGCCGATGGTTGAAGAAAGGCCTGAGGACAAAAGAGATAACGATGAGCGAGAACACCGGTAGGAGAAAGATCAGCCACGGAACTTGGTGAGGCATTAGAGTTTCCTTAACACCTCCTCAACGACATGTACTTTCTCCTGGGAAATAAGAATACGGTAGCTTGCTGAACCGCCAGTTACGGGCTTGTCGGGGTCAGGCAAAACGCGGGTTGGAATCCCCTCACCCTCAAAGAACTCCTTCCACATCTCAGCCACTATCAAATTGGGTGCGCTTTTAACCTGAACCCACATATTCTATCCCGCTACCATTTCATCAGGTCGAATTTGGCCACGTCTATAGACTCACGGTTGCGATAAATGGCAATTATTATGGCTATGCCCACAGCAGCCTCAGCGGCAGCCACAACAATAACGAAAATAGCAAAAACCTGCCCGGTGAGAAGCGTGGGCACAACATAGCGGGAAAAGGCAACCAGTGCTATGTTCACCGCATTCAGCATGATTTCAATACACATCAGAATGACTACAGCATTGCGCTTCGCCAACACACCGTACAGACCAATAGAGAAAAGCACCGCCGACAGTACGAGGTAATGTTCCAGTCCAACAGACACTTCTATTTCTCCCTTATTAACACTATGGCACCCAGCACCGCCGCCAAAAGCAGGACCGCCGCGATTTCCACCGGTAGTATGAATCCACCCTCGCCAAATAGAAAGGCCCCTATTGCTGCCGTCGTTGGCTCCTGAGGCGGCACGTCACTCGTCCGCCATTCGGTAGTCACTGCGCTGAACACCAGAGTGCCCAAGAGCAACAGGCCCACCACTAAGGCAGGTATGCGCAGCTTTCCCGATGGGTTCCCCCGCCACATCTCCTGCGTAAGCATGATACCAACGATAATCAATATAGAGATAGCCCCCACGTAGACAAGAACCTGAACAACAGCCAGGAAGTCAGCGTGAAGCGTAATGTAGACTCCAGCTACCATGAAGAAAAGCAAAACGAGGCAAAGAGCAGCCCGAAACACGTCTCTGAGGAGGACAACAGCCAGCGCTGCGCCTACAGTGACCGCCGCCAGTATCCAGAAGACAATATCAAACACCGCGCCCTCTCTTCTTGGTGAGCGGTACCAAACTCAGTTTCTGTCCACCTTCTTCCCTGTCCCAGTAGACGAGCAGGCTCTGTTTAGGTAGAGTTGGTTCGATCTTGGGCCGCGCATAGCCACTGGGCTGCCTTGTCTCAGATAACCGCAATTCCTCCTTGGTCAACACGAACTGCCTCCTCCGAAACTGCGCCCGCTCATAGCCAATCCCCATAGCTAGCGCCTCATAGGGGCAAGACTCGACACACAAGCCACAGAACATGCAACGCCCGGTATCCACTTCGAATTTGTCAACCACGTAGTTGTTCTCGTCACCTTCATGGGTGACGATTTCAATGTTGCCCTGAGGGCAACTCTTGGCACAGGTAGCGCACCCAGTGCATCTGTCAGGATACCAGACCAGTTCATTGCCCCGTATGCGCCGTGAAACGAGCAGCTTCTGCTCCGGATATTGCACAGTTATCGGCGGACGGAAGAGGTGCTTGAAGGTTACCGCCATCCCCTTGGCAATACCGATCCCATATCGTTCAAACTTCAACTCTACCGCCTCCCAGAACAAACAACTTCGACCACAGCAGGATTAGCACACCAGCGAGAGCGAAATTCACGACCATCATTACCCAAGGTAGACCTTCCGGCAGCCAGAGCACCTCGGCAGCGACGACAAACAGGTTAATCACTGCCATGGGCAACAGGGCTTTCCACGCAAAGCCCATCAGTTGGTCTACACGCAACCGCGGGAGAGTACTGCGCATCCACACAATAACAAAGAACACGGCTACGATCTTGATCAGCAGCCACAAGATCGGTGGTAACAATGGGCCTTGCCAGCCGCCAAGGAAGAGAGTAGCGATGATTGCTGAATACGCCACAGCATGGCCATACTCACCAAGATAAAACAACGCAAACTTCATCCCGGAATACTCAATGTGGTAGCCGGCCACGATCTCGGAGTCAGCCTCAAGAAGGTCGAATGGACAGCGGTTCATCTCAGCAAGCGCGGCCAAGAAGAAGATGATGAAACCCAGCGGTTGAAGCAAGATGAAAGGGATATTCTGGGAATCCACGATCTGGTTCATCGACAGTGACCCAACCATCAATACCACACCGAGAATGGACAGCACCACCGGCAGCTCGTAGCTCACCATCTGAGCTACCGTCCGCAAAGCTGCTATCAAGGCATACTTATTGCTGGAACCCCAGCCCGCCATATATATGCCCACGGCAGATACAGAGCTAATTGCCACCACATAAATGATCCCCACGTTCAGGTCGGCGAATATAGCGCCTTCACCAAACGGCACCACGGCAAAAATCAACAGTATCGGTGCAAAGACGATCACTGGCGCTAACCAGTGAACCAGCTTATCAGCTCTGGACGGTACAATATCTTCCTTCAATAACACCTTGACCGCAGTCGCAAGCGGCTGGAAGATCCCCTCCGGCCCGAGTCGGTTAGGACCTAGACGGATTTGAAACCGCCCTAATAGACGACGCTCAAAATAGATGAAGACTATCACCATAGTCAAAACGAAGCCAAGGACTACCACTATGCCGACTATGGCTGGAACGATGTAAGCTGCCCACTCCCATCCAGGCCAGATACCACCTAACCACAGACGGAATTGCTCCAGAAGCGTCATTATCGGTCTATCTCTCCCAAGCAGACATCTATGCTGCCAAATGTGATTATCAAGTCAGCCACTTTCCAACCCCTAACCATATCGCGCAACGCAGTCAAGTTAATCAGCGTTGGCGGCCGAATACGGAACCGATAAGGGGCAATCGAATTATCGCTAACCAAATAGAAGCCGAGCTCACCCTTTGGAGCCTCTATTCGCCCGTATACCTCACCGGCCGGTGGCCGCAGCAGGTGAGGCACCTTGACGCAAACCTCGCCCTCAGGCAATTGGGGTATCGCTTGCTCCAGAATACGAACGCTCTGCCTCATCTCCTGCACTCTCACCCAGTAGCGGTCATAGCAATCACCTGCACTGCCCACCGGTATATCGAAGTCAAAACGGTCATAGATCGAATAGGGGTCAGATCGACGGATATCCCACTTCACACCGCTGGCTCGGAGCACCGGGCCGCTGGCCGCGATGTTTATGGCCATCTCTTCAGGCAGAACGCCAACGCCTTTACTCCGCGCCAGCACGATTTCGTTCTGAGCCAGAAGCTGATCATACTCATCGATGAAGCCCGGCATCTCAACCACAAACCGTTTCAAAGCGGGCAAGAACTCCTCAGGGATATCATGGCTGACGCCGCCGATGCGCATGTAGTTGTAGGTAAGCCGCTGACCACAGACCATCTCGAACAGGTCCAGGAGCTTCTCCCTCTCCCGCCACATATACAAGACCGGCGTCATCATGGCCCCAAGGTCATTAAGGAAAAAACCAACTGCCATGAGATGGCTGCTGATACGCATCATCTCGGCCATAATAATCCTCAGATACTCAGCCCGCTCTGGAACCTCAATTCCCGCCAGTTTCTCCACCGCCAGAACGTAGGCTAGATTGTTCGTCATGGAAGCCAAGTAGTCCAGTCTATCGGTGAAGGGGATGTTCTGCGTATAGGTTCGCCCCTCAGCCAGTTTCTCGATTCCGCGGTGGAGGTACCCAACAACGGGCTCCACGTCAACAACCACTTCCCCATCAAGGGTAACCCTCATGCGAAAGACACCGTGAGTTGATGGGTGTTGAGGGCCCATATTGAGAATAAAGGGCTCGGTCTTGATTGCCATCTCAGAGATAATCCCGCCGCAGAGGATGCCCATCAAACCCTTCCCAGAGGAACAAACGCTTCAGATTCGGGTGACCTTCAAAGGTGATGCCCATAAGGTCATAGACTTCTCGCTCCTGCAAATCAGCAGCGCGCCATAGTCCAACTACGGAAGCCACCACAGGCTCTTCCCGATCGCAGCACCTCGTTTTCAAAACCAGGCTATGATTGTGCTTCAAGGAGCTCAAATGATAGACAACTTCGAAATAGTCGAGATAGTCGACGGCAGTGAGGTTATTGAGATAATCGAAATCAAGCCCCGAGGTATTCTTGAGGAATTCAGCCACCTGGTAGAGAGAGTCGCTGTTGACAACAACGGTCACTTCGTCACCAGCGGCACCGGAATCTGGAAACACTTCGGCTATTCTCTTGGCTATTTCCTCGCCATTCAAGGCCACCGTCATTCTTCTTCTTAACTACCTCCGATCACAGAATCACCCTGATGCCGCTGGTCACCCGGACTTTATGCTTGCCTTGATGATCTTCTCGTGTATCTTAGTTATGCCGTAAATCAGGCCTTCAGGCCGGGGTGGACACCCGGGCACGTAAACATCGACCGGTACTATGCGGTTGACCCCTGGCACAACGCTGTAGGACTCCCTGAAGGTGCCACCGCTAATGGCACAAGCCCCCATTGCTATCACCCACTTAGGCTCGGCCATCTGCTCGTAAACCAACTTCACCGCTGGCGCCATCTTCCAGGTCAACGTCCCAGCGACAATCATCAGGTCAGCCTGGCGTGGCGACCAGCGGAAAATATCCATACCGAAGCGGGAGATGTCGAAGCGCGAAGTTGCAGTAGTAATCATCTCAAAAGCGCAGCAGGCCAACCCAAACATAAGCGGGAATATTGACCGCGACCGTGCCCAATCAAGCACATAGTCAACCGTTGTCACAAGAACGTTGCGCCTGATCTCCTCTTCGAGCCAGCTATCAGGGTCAGGTATTGGCTGCTGGGACGCTTCCCTTAGCGACCTGATTCTCAAGGCTTCAGCAGCATCAATTTCCTTTGCAGACGGAACCTCATACCTTTCTACTTCCACTCCAGTGCTCCTTTTCGCCAAGCATAGATATATCCCACCGTGAGAATCACAAATAAAACGCCCACCGCAATCAGGCCAACCGAGCCCAGCCCCTTGAGATTAACAGCCCAGGGATACAAAAAAACGGTTAATACGTCGAGAGCAACGAAGAGAATGGCAAAGAAGTAATAGCGGAAGTTGAACTGGACCCACGTCTTACCAATGGTTTCCATGCCACACTCGTAGGTGGAAGTCTTAGCCGGGTTGCTCTTCCTCGGAACGACGCCCAGAAAGCTAAGAGCTAAAGGGATGAGCGGTATGGCAACCGTGAACAGGATAGCTACGATAAGTAGTATCCCAATATAGCCGTACTCTGATAGCAAGTACCAGCGCCCTTTCGACTGAGAATGCCGCGTGAGAGTCTACCATATCCTGAAGACAAGAAACAAGCTTGACTAAAGAATTAGTCAAGGTATAATAGTGCTCGCAATAATCAGTGACAATGCGTATCACCGGCGGTGTAGCCAAAGGGCAACAGTTGAAGCTCCCCAAGGGTCAGTTAGTTCGTCCGACAACCGACAGAACAAGGGAAGCCGTCTTTTCCATTTTGACACCCCTCGTCAGCCATTGGTCTCGGGCTCTCGACCTGTACGCAGGCATTGGTGCCCTGGGTATTGAAGCTTTGAGCCGCAACACTGAGTGGGTCGATTTTGTTGACCAAGAACCCCGGTGTTGTGCTATCATTAAGCAAAACTTGGATAAGATTGGTTTTTCGCAAAAGGCTCATGTCTACTGCTGCAGTGTAGCTAAAGCCCTCACTTTCCTTGGTGACAAATACGATATTGTATTCATGGACCCGCCTTACTCGGACACGTCCGTAGGTGGCATGGTAGCACAACTGGCTAGTTCAAGACTCGTGACCGGTGAATCCATCGTCGTTGTCTCTCACGCCTCTCGCTTTCCCCTGCAGCAGAGTTACGACAGACTGTCCTTGGTCAAAGAAAGACGACACGGCGACACCTGTATTTCAATATATCACAAGGAGGCCAGATTTTGACTATCGCTCTCTATGCCGGCAGCTTTGACCCCATAACACTCGGACATTTGGATATCATCAGACGGGCGTCATCAGTATTTGATGAGCTAATCATTGGTGTTTATGATAGACCCGATAAGCGTCTCCTATTCCACGCCGAGGAGAGAGTAGAGATGGTCCGGCAAGCGATAACAGATTTCGACAACGTCCGGGCCCAGTCTTATTCAGGACTTACCGTTGACCTCGCCAAGAAGGTGGGCGCACAGGTTATGGTACGCGGCCTGAGGATGAGCTCTGACTTCGAACGAGAGTTCGAGATGGCACTGATGAACAAGAAACTGGCACCCGATCTTGAACTGGTCTGTTTCATGGCGAGCCTGCAATACCAGTTTCTTAGTTCGAGCTTGCTTAAGGAGGTATCCCAGTTAGGAGGCTGTCTTGAGGAACTGGTACCTGACCACGTTGCTACCGCTCTGAAGAGTAAGTTCGGTGGAGAGCTTGCTAAAGCATCACCTGAGAGGGCATCGCCCTGATATTAAGGCAGGATTGCTCGAAACAAGAGCTGACCATACAAAAAAACCAAGGAGGTCAAGGCAAGAAATGGCATACAAAATCACCGACGAATGCATTAGCTGCGGCGCCTGCGAGCCAGAATGCAAGAACGAAGCCATCAAGGAAGGAGAGACAATCTACGAGATCGACCCCAACAAATGCACTGAATGCGTTGGCTGGTTCGAATCATCCAAGTGCGTTGAAGTTTGTCCGGTAGATTGTTGTATCCCGGACCCTGACCATAAAGAAAGCAGCGAACAGCTCCTGGACAAGTGGAAGAAGCAAAACCCTGGCCAGACCCCGGCCAGCACCTAATCCAAGACCAAGACCGCGCATCTGGCAAAGAACCAGAGTAACACAATCGCCGTCTCGATATAGGCGTTGTCCACTCCGTCCACGAGAGCTCAGAGGGACGCTGGCAGTGCCGCTGCGATAGTATCCTGCATGTCTGCGCCGCCACCACGGAAGCGGCAGCGCTTCCTGAGGTCGTAGGAGGTGGCGGTCACATGTGGATAGTGATACTCCGTCGGCTGACTCCGGCACCACAGCAGCAGCCATCAGATGCCCGCTGCCCATAAGCGTCTGCACGGGGAGCTGGTTGAGGCACGTGGAACAGGCAGAGACAGGAACTTATTCCGCAAACAAGCTGCCAGAAAGGCGCTATGAACTGTACTAGGAGCCTCGTGAATGCTCACCGTCGACTATGACCTCCTGGGAATCAAGGATGGCGAGAGAGTTCTGGATATCGGTTGCGGCGAGGGCAGACACAGCTGGCAAGCATGCAAAGAAAGCGATTGCTTCGTGTGTGCACTGGACATTCAAGAGGTGAATCTCAAAAAGGCGCACCATGTTCTCTGGCTTCTGGACGAGCAGCAGGAATCAAAAGGCAAGTGGGTCTTGGTAAGGGGCGACATAATAAGCCTCCCCTTCGAAGATGCCTCCTTCGATAGGATCGTCTGCTCAGAAGTGCTGGAGCATATTCCCGACGATAAGCAGGGTATCAAGGAGATGGTACGGGTTCTGAAGGACACCGGGACGCTGGCTGTCAGTGTCCCGTCATACCTCCAGGAGACTATCTGTTGGAAGCTATCTACGGAGTATCATGACAATCCAGGAGGTCACGTCAGAATATACAAAGCCAGCGAACTGATGTCCAAGTTGTGCCAGAGCAATCTGGACATATTCGCCGTTCGCCGTAAACATGCCCTCCACTCCTTTTACTGGATATCCCGCTGCCTCTTCGGAGTGAACAACGAAAAGGCCCTAGTTCCCTCTTTCTACCACAGATTCTTAGTGTGGGACATAAAGACCAAAAGCAAACCTGTCCGTCTGCTTGATACTATGCTCAATAGCTTCTTTTCCAAGAGCGTGGTGCTATATGCCCGCAAGAGTCAGTACGAGAGCAGCCCAGCCTGATGATGGCAAACGCCAGCGGACTATTACATGCGGATTTGTTTACTTAGCTATAGAAGCTATGTCTACTCGGGTGGTCAGGGCGTTTATCTGCGTTATTTGAGCCGCTCGCTCAGGGACCTTGGCCACGAAGTTGACGTAGTATCCGGACCACCCTATCCAGAACTGGACTACGGCGTAAACCTGGTCCGACTGCCCAGTCTTGACCTATACACTATGTCCACTATGTCACGGCTCTTCATGAATCCGCGTAGATTGAATTCCTTCCCTAATCTGGTCGAATGGCTCGGCACCATGAGCGGCTATTTCTCGGAACCACTGGCCTTTGGCATGCGAGCCCATGATTACCTACGCAATACGGGAAATGGCAAGTACGATGTTGTTCACGATAATCAGACCATGGCATACGGTATGCTCAAGATCCAGGAACTTGGATTCCCAGTCGTCGAGACGATTCATCACCCCGTGACCATCGACCGTGACCTGGCCCTTAAGTCAGCGACTTCTTTAAAGAATAGACTGGGCATTAAGAGATGGTATTCTTTTGTCGGTATGCAAATAAAGGTTGCAGCCAAGTTCTCCCACATCATTACGGTCTCTCAGGTCGCCAGTAAGCATATCGCCGAGACGTTCCGGATACCCAGAGACAGGCTGAGAGTTGTCTACAATGGAATTGACACGGATGTTTTCAGACCCGCCGATGAAGTTGGCCGCCTGGAGAACAGACTCTTGGTAGTAGTAAGCCGAGATACAGCCGTTAAAGGTTTGAGATACTTGCTCGAAGCATTGGCTTTGCTGCGGCAGAAGCACGACCTCGAACTGGTTGTAGTCGGGAAAACGATGGGGGACGGCGCAACAGAGAGAATCATCCATGGCCTAGGCATCAGCGACAACGTGACCTTTACCGACCAGATAGATACCACTGAACTCGTCCGGCAGTACAGGCTGGCTACAGTTACAGTCATCCCGTCAACGTATGAGGGCTTCGGTTTGCCTGCTGCCGAAGCTATGGCCTGTGGAACCCCGGTAATCTCGACTACTGCAGGGGCATTGCCCGAGGTCGTCGGCGAGGCCGGGATACTGGTGCCGCCTGCCGACGTCAATGCCCTGGCAGAGGC
>Ga0209986_10004884_pt1 | contig 11270 bp, 12 predicted proteins | sample BlataG_FD_183168 | JGI IMG/M metagenome (GOLD analysis project Ga0209986, IMG submission 183168) | Deep subsurface microbial communities from Black Sea to uncover new lineages of life (NeLLi) - Black_00105 metaG (SPAdes) (version 2) | ecosystem: Environmental > Aquatic > Marine > Oceanic >...
TCACAGCCTTGAAACAAACCATAATCCTTAAGTGGCGACCCAAGAGGAGAGGCTCGGCCTCGGGTACGTAGGGGTATATTTCTCTCACCAACCGAGGTACTAACGAATAACATGTTGATGCCCTATGGTCAAGAAGAGTCATGGTTTCCGTGCCCGCACTAGAGCTTTGATGAGCAAGAGGGTACGGACGCGTGGTCTTGTCCCTCCGAACAGAGTGCTCGTCGACTTTGAGGAAGGGCAGAGAGTCGACATAGTGATAGACCCAGGTTTTCACAAGGGCATGCCTCATCGCAGGTATCAAGGGAGAACGGGAGTTGTCAAAGAAACGCGTGGAAGGGCAGTTGTCGTTGATGTTAGCCTTGGCAAAGCCATGAAGACATTGATCATAAGACCCGAGCACCTTCAAGTTAGTAAAGGCTGAGTGATACCAAATGCCGAGAGAAGTTATAGCGGAAGAGGAAATAGCCCTCCCGCAAGTGAAAAAGATCCTAGCTAAACGAGCCAAAGAAGGGGAGCTATCATTTCAGCAGACAATCACTCTGGAGCATGCTTCATCATTCTCTAAGATGGCACCAGCAGTATCAAAAAAGCTCGTGGACCGCCTCATCAAGAAGTATTCCGTCAAGCGGGTTAAGGCCGTTCAAGTGGCAAACATAGCTCCAACAACCAAGGAAGAGCTAAGGACTATCCTTGATGCGCGGTCTACTGATCTGACTGATGAACAGCTGGTAGAGATAGTGGACCTTATTTTGAAGTCAAGAAGTTGAATCTCGACCAACTGACTGCGATTGGAACTGGTGTGAAGTAAGAGCGCTGCATTTTTATCCACAAACCGCCATTTGCTCTTGTAATGCGGCTTGATAGTGTCAGGAGTGTAACAGTATGGAATCATCTCAAGACAGGATGTACGAGAGTCACGCATATGTCCTGGCAGTCAGTCAGCCGAAGGTATACCTGAGAGATTCACGACCACGAGGAGACCCAGTAATACAGGCAGTGGGTGAGTCTCACTTCACGCTTCTTGAACTCATACCTCGAGGTGGCGCCAAATTCAACCCTCAAGATCGCGTGTCAATTCAGAAGGACTCCCAGACCAACATCGATCATGTGAAACGAAGAGTCTTCTACGAGGACCTGATTCCTGAAAGCACGGCAGAGCTGCCATTCGTCATTGAACTAATCGTAACGAAGCATGAACATAAATTCGTGAAGTTCTTCAATGAAGCGAAACCAATCACAACTAGAATGCATTCTCTCCAACTCCTTCCTGGTGTGGGGAAGACGTTGATGTGGGCGCTTCTTAACGAGAGAAAGAAAGCTCCATTCAAGAACTTTGAAGATATCGCCGCTCGGACCAAGCTGCAGAATCCAAAGAAAACCATTACCGCGAGAATCATTAATGAGCTGAAAGAGGACGTAAAGCGGTGGATATTTGTTCGTCCGTCTAAGCGAACCGATGATGAGAGAAGATAATGGCCAGGGTGAGCTCTCTGTTTCAAGAAGAGGTCAAATCTCTACTTCAGAAGTACTCGGTACGACCTAGCAAGAAGACCGGTCAAAGTTTTCTCACAAGTCACAGAGTTGCTAAGGATATCGTATGGTCTGCGAATCTGACCAAGGACGAATCGGTCTTGGAGATTGGCGGAGGGCTTGGCATTCTCACTCAATGGCTTGCTCAGTGTGCTAAGACCGTATATGTTATCGAGAAGGACGTGGGTTTGGTCAGAGCTCTAAGAGAGATCCTGAGTGGACTGGACAATGTCGAGATCATAGAGGGAGATGCACTGGAGATAGACTTCCCCGAAGTTGATAAATTGGTCTGCAATCTACCCTACAGCATTTCTTCTGACATCACCTTCCGACTTCTTGAGCAAGTGAAATTCGAAAGCGCTACTCTGATGTATCAAAAGGAATTCGCAGAAAGACTCCTAGCAGAACCGGGATCGGCCAAATATGCACGTCTGACAATCGGTGTGAGATATCATGTTGATGTAGCACAGATCATGAGTGTGCCAGCAAGTATGTTTTATCCCGTTCCAAAGGTCGATTCAAGTGTTGTTTGCTTGACACCCAGATTAGCGGGGCCATTCGCGAGAAACGCCGAGATTTTCTTCTGGCTTATCCACGGCACATATTCCTACCCAAACAAACAGATTGGGAAGGCACTTCGAATCTGGTTCCGAAACATGAAGCTGGATAAAGCCCTAGCTAACACGCTCTTGGATAGAGCGGGGGCTTCTGTAACCGGCACCGAACGGCTGAGAAACTTAACTCTGGACATCCTGGTTACGCTTGCAGACTGCCTCGTGGAAATGATAGAGGACAAATTAGTACCGGATCCAAGGGGCAAGAGCATGTGAAAGTAGAAGACCTTGATTTTAGGGTTGATTCCGGGGTATATGCTCCAGTTGAAGACTCGCTTCTATTAATAGATGCCATTGATCTTGACCACAATGATGTTTTTCTGGACGTAGGCTGTGGTGCTGGGCTTCTGACACTAGGCGCCGCAAGAATCGCAAGAAGAGTTGTAGCGATCGATATCTCTCTGAAGGCTGCTCGGAACACACTAAGGAATCTCGAACGAAACGGGCTTGAGCACCCGTGCAGTGTCATGCAGTCAGATCTGCTTGGTTCCATTCCTCCAGCCGCGTTGTTCTCAGTAATCGCCTTCAACCCGCCATATCTTCCTTATGATGGCACCATAACTGAAATGGATCATGCGTTGGTGGGTGGTGTTAAGGGCACTGAACTCACCGAACGTTTCATTAAACAGGCCATCAGGCATCTTCAAAGAGGGGGTTCTGTCTTTGTCGTCAGTTCATCTCTTGCGAACATCAAAGACTTGAGGAATGTGATGGCGAATTGTGGACTTCGTACTGAAATCGTGGCAAGTGTATCTGTTTTCTTTGAAAAGATACAAGTACTGGAGGGCATTCAACAATGAGTCCACAAGGAAACCATTTTATTCCATCACCAAACCGGGCAGCCAAATACACATAGAAGCGCGCGAGGTTATCGACAGTGTCCAGCGAAAAGGTCAAGAAGAAGACAACCGATAAAGAAATGAAGTCCACTAAAAAGACAACAGGAAAAAAGAGTGCGGCCAAAAAGACGGTCGCTGAGAATGTTGTTGGCGAAGGCAGCCTCCTGTATGTCGATTACATCATCAAGACCAAAAGAGATGGAACAGTCTTCGATTGCACCATGGAAGATGTCGCGCGCAAAGAAGGCATATACAAGGAGGATGAGCGGTATGAGCCAATGCTTGTCGGAATTGGCTGGAACTGGCTTCTCGCTGCTGTCGAGGAAGAGCTAATCGGGATGAAGGTGGGAAAATCCAAAACTGTTGAGGTGCCACCAGAGAAGGGATCAGGACCTAGAGATCCAAGCAAGATCAAGCTGTTCGCTAAAACCAAACTAGCGAAACACGGAGTACGGCCCTTAAAGGGGGAAGAGGTGAAAATTGGTCACGAGCGAGGTGTGATTACCCAAGTGCTTGGCCGTCGTGTCAGAGTTGATTTCAACAGTCCGTTGGCTGGAAAAATCCTTGTTTTCGATATCACGGCCAGAGAGCTCGTTACTGACCCCGAGGAGAAGGTCTTGGCAGTCATCAAAAGAAGAATCCCCGCCGTGCCAATAGACCAGTTTGGTGTGTCCATTAAGGGAACGACTGTCACAATCGAGTTCCCACAGGCGAGCCGCTACATTGAAGGGATTCAGTACGCGGAGATTGGCGTGGCTTCTGACGTGCTCAAGGTGATTGAGAAAGCCAAGGAGGTCAAGTTTGTCGTCATCTACGAACGGCCTGAGCCTCCTAAGAAAGCCGAAACCTAGCTCCACAAGGATTTCGACGCCAATGAATAGCAAGAGCGACCACTAAGAAACGTTTTAATACGAATCTCAGGACCAGCTCCTTGTCACTAGTTCTCCTAGGCTATATTTCATTGATACGGAGTTACTCGATATGGAACATCAGATGCAGCCACCTGCAGAGGTAACCAAGACAGGAACAACAACTGTTGGCTTGATAGCAAAAGACTGTGTCATCCTGGCCAGCGACCAGAGAGCGACCATGGGTTACCTTATCGCCAACAAGACAGCCAAGAAGATTTACAAAATCAGTGACAGCATTGGTGCGACAATTGCAGGTTCAGTTGCTGATGCGCAGGCAATTATGGAACTTCTGAAAGCAGAAGCGAAACTCTTTGAGATTCAGAGAGGACGACCCATGCGTGTTAAGGCAATAACACGTCTCTTGAGCAACATAATGTTCTCAGCTCGAGGAGCATATATGCTACAATGCCTAGTAGGAGGATTTGATGACGAGGGCCCGCAGGTTTTCTACACGGACTTCATTGGGTCCGTCCTGCCCGATAAGTACACATCAACAGGATCGGGATCCCCGATAGCTCTTGGCGTCTTGGAAGCAGAGTACAAGGATAGCCTTGCCAAGAAGAAGGCCATAGAGCTTGCAGTGCGAGCGATCGCCGCAGCAATCGAAAGAGATGCTGCAACAGGAAACTCGATTCTTGTAAGTGTAATCGATAAGGACGGCTACAAAGAAGTGGACAAAGACGTCATCACGAGTATCTGGAAACGATAGTGGCAGACATCGTTCTTTGTCAGCTCTATCCGAAACCGTTTCAGCCCAGTCGGCTGTGGGTCTTAGATGAAACCAGAGGGGCAAGTAATACGCCTTAAACTACGAAGTGATTCTAAATGAATTCCCATAACAATGAGCACGTTGACATTCGCGAGGAAATCAAGGAAGCGCTTCCAAGATCAGCTGCGATAAGCGCTGTTGAGTATGAAGGTCCGGAGATTGCGATATACTCGAAGGCGCCAAAGATACTTCTTGACGATGGGGATATGATCAAGTCACTCGCTCGCAAGATGAGAAAACGCATCGTAGTCAGGTCAGCCCCGGAAGTGAGAATTTCTCATGAAGATGCAGAGAAGGCGGTACGTGAGCTGGTGCCTACGGATGCGGAGATAACCTCAATTGATTTTGACGATTCGAGAGGCGAAGTCATAATCGAAGCCCAGAAACCGGGTCTCGTGATTGGTAGAAGTGGAACGACGCTCAGAGAGATTACGAGGCGTACCTTCTGGCGGCCAACCGTAATGAGAACTCCACCTATTGAAAGTAAGCTGATTAAACAGATTCGTTACATCATTCAATCGGAGGCAGCAAGCAGGAACAAGGCATTCCGGGAGATTGGGAGAAGGATACACCGGCAGAGCCTGGTGGATAACGGATGGATTAGACTAACTGCACTAGGAGGGTTTCGCGAGGTTGGAAGACAGTGCATGTTTCTTCAGACTTCTGAGAGTAACATCCTGATTGAATGCGGCGTGAACGTGGGCACACCGGATAGAGCATTTCCTCGTTTGGATATGCCGGAGTTCAACATTGACAAGCTAGATGCGGTGGTCATCACACATGCACACCTAGACCACTGTGGCATGGTTCCGTTCCTGTACAAGTATGGGTATCGTGGACCAGTTTACATGACTGCCCCGACACTCAATCTCTCCACGCTCCTTCAGCTAGACTATCTCGATGTGGCCGAACGAGAAGGGAAGCTTAGACCGTATCGCGATAAAGATGTGAAGGAAGCAATTCTTCACACAATTCCACTGAACTATGGAGAAGTAACTGACATTGCTCCAGATGTCCGTTTGACACTTCACAATGCAGGGCATATCCTCGGGTCAGCCATTATCCATCTGCACATAGGAGATGGCCGATACAATATGGCATATACAGGCGACTTCAAGTTCGGCCGTACTAGGCTTCTTGAGCCCGCTACGTTCACATTCCCCAGGTTAGAGGCCCTCATCGTAGAGAGTACTTATGGTCATCCAACAGACAAGATGCCTCCTAGACAGGAAGTGGAGAGAAAGTTTGCGTCGATAATCAAGAGAACACTAGCGAGGGGCGGGAAGATACTGATTCCGGTCCTTGCAGTTGGCCGAGCACAGGAGATTATGCTTGTACTAGAGGACTTGGTTTCCAAGAAGCGGATTCCGAGGATTCCAATCTACATTGAGGGGATGATTGCCCAAGCCACAGCAATCCATACAACACATCCAGAGGCCCTCAGCAAGAAAATACGGGAGATGGTATTTCACCAGGGGGTCAACCCATTCTTGAGCGAGATCTTTGTTCAAGTGGACAACCCCGACCAGCGCGAGGAGATTGTGGAGGGTGAACCCTGTATTATCATGGCTACCTCCGGAATGCTAGCTGGTGGACCAAGTGTGGACTACTTCCGACTCCTAGCACCCGATGAGAAGAATACGCTAACATTTGTTTCATATCAAGGGGCAAATACGCTTGGCAGTAGAATCCAAAAGGGTTGGAAGGAGGTACGCATGAAAAGCCATGAGGGGAAGACGACCGCGGTTCCCGTGAACCTTGAGATTACCACTGTCGAAGGCTTCTCGGGACACTCCGACAGAAAGCAAATACTGAACTTCATTAAACGAGTCAGTCCCGTTCCAGAAATGGTGCTAACCTGTCATGGAGAGGCGTCCAAGTGCACGAATCTTGCCTCAACAATCCACAAAGCGCTAAACATTGACACAGCTGCGTTGAGGGTCACAGAAACCATCAAGCTGAGATAACGCTGTGTGCTCAGTACTTGACGAACCAGGGTGTTACTATAACGCAATTATCGTTAACTAGAGCAAGGTCTGCACTGTAGCTTCGGGTTTCTCCACGAATACGCTCGATTATGCGTTTCAATTCCAGATGGCTCTGTTCTTTCCCGTCATTCATTCTTGTGATGTCAAGGAGTATGATGTTGCCATTACGGATTTGGTCTACAACATAGGGAACATCATTGAGAGAATCGAGGCGTTTTGATCTAATGAATATAGACTCGAGCTCCGCTAGCCTCTTGCATTCATGAGATGGCTCTGGACTCTCACCCTTCACAGCGGGCGAGAATACACCTAAGCCTGCATATGGCGGAATTACCGTCTGTTCAATGTCAGCCTCTTTTTTGTTTCGCTTGCGTCTAAACAGAGAACGCACTTTGAATCACCTCGAGTTACGGATGCTGTAATCTGTCGTAAGAAGAAAAGACCTAGTATTATGAGGTTGCCCTAACTGCCCAATGTTTATACCTGCACACTCGGTAGTGACGAGCGATAGTGATGAGCGCGCGTGGACTAGAAGATGTTCAGCTTGTTTCGTTGCAACGTCAGCTAAAAGCTTTGGGAAATCTCTATGCAATGGAGATTCTTGCGGCCTTAAGTCCACAGACTGGAGAGATTATCCCAACATTGGGGTGGGAGGATATAGTTGAAGGTATACTTCTTCAGAGAGGAATGACTAAGCCTGCTCTTCAAGCAAAGGGAGAGAAGACACAACAGCAAGTCACATGGGAAGCAAACCGCAAGAAACTGATCTCGGGGGGCACACTCTACGAGAGTATGAATAAGCTGGCCAATGCTGGATTTGTGCAAGCAGTGGGTGCTAGGGGCAAGAAGCAACGGAAATTCATGATTACGCATCAAGGCAGGCTCGCCCTCCGTGCAGCTGGCAGTATGTGGGGCTCAACAGATGCCGACAACGAGATTCAGAAAGCTGCCAAGATTCTGCTCAAGCACAAGAACTTCCTTCGCCTGCTCCCAGCTCAAGAGAAGTTCATTCGGGAGGTAGGAGAGGTCGAAGGCAACTTCATGATTCTGATGCCGCCTGGTTCTGGGAAGACTTTCCTCGCAATGATCACCATTCTGATTCGCCTTCAGAGAGGTATTAGGTGTCTGTATCTTAGTCCCTATACATCTCTAAATAGGCAGGTAGTTGATGAATACGGCAAGCTCTTCGAGAATCTGGGATACAAAGTAGTTAGACACGATGGACAGCATAGAGCTGACGATGAAGAGCTGAAAGGTGCAAATCTCATTATTGGCATCTATGAGAGCGTCTTGTCGGCAGTCCTGCAGAATAAAGCATGGATCAATGGTATTGGCCTCGCCGTAATAGATGAACTGACTGAACTGGATTCCTTTGTGTCGCATATTCAGCCTCGAAACTTGGGCACAGACAGAAGCACTAGACTTGACTGCCTGATTACGCTCCTCAGGCCAAACGTGCAGATACTCACTCTCTCCTCGCGGTTTGGCGAAACAGGGGAAGTTGCTGAATGGCTTAATGCTGATATTTTCCGACCCGAGGTGCGTCTCACTCCCGACGAGTTTATGGTGATTAGAGAGGAACAAGGTGTTGAGATTGTGAGCAGTGATGGCACTCAAGGATGCCTGGTAGCTGCGGATAGATTGATTGATGCCGTGTTCGAGCACCTGGGCGATGATCCAAACAAGTCAGTACTCATTGTAGTCGGGTACAGAGAGGGTGCAGAAGTGCTTTCGGAATATCTCGCGGATAAGCATCCGCGTCCGATAGAGGAGCATGTAGTAACTCGGATTTTCTCCTCCGGTGAGGTCATGCCAAGAGCTCGAAAGCTGGAGGCGACCCTACGCAATGGAGTAGCATTTCACCATGCAGGTCTCACTGTTGAGCTCAGGGAGAAACTTGAGAGAGCAATCCGAAACGGTTCGGTAAAGACTGTGGTTTCAACAACCGGCATCACGTCGGGAGCTAGCTTTCCTTTTGATTGTGTAGTAATCGTTTTCGATGGAAGCATGGGCTTCTTAGTTGCACGGTCTAGGTATCTTCAGATTGCAGGGAGAATTGGAGAGTATCACCTGGCTCAGTATGGAGGCAGAATCTACATTGTCTTTGGAGGCCCCTCTTGGCAATTTTCAAATCCCGAGTCGTTGGAGGATACGCTGCTTCACCGCCCGCTTGAACCGCTGAATCCGGGAACGTTGTATCCAACGCTGGCGGCAAGTCTGATGGAGAGGGTTGCCATTACTAAGAACGTATTCAAACGAGAAACTGTGAAATCGAAATTCCTTCAATTGGTCGGAGAAACGTTCAGGGCATCAGTAGACAGCGAATACATGGAGAAGATGGAAGAAACGTTTGATGCCCTGTTCTTATGGTACCAGAAGGTCGGGGCGATTGAGGCGGTTGAGAAAGGGCTTAGATTGACAAAGGAAACTCGTGCGGCAGTCAGGGCTGGTTTCAACATCATCGAGTACTACAAAGTTCGGGAATCACTCCTAGGTCTTGATGAGGGGGTCCCGGAATCGGACCTTGTAGACATCGTGCTGGCTTTCAGCATACCTCAGTCGATAAGGCCCAGAACAGTACTCCCATCGGATATCGAATTGCAAATGATAGGAATCGACAAAGCCAGTGACAGGTATGTAGAACTTGTCCGCGGGCGAAGGGAAACTAAGAAACAGGCAATGAATGATTGGATCAGCGAGCTCGGAGTGAGCTCTATCATCGATAGAGCCAGTGAAAATGCGAAGAAGATAAGCAAAGGAAGAGAACGTGCTTCTGGCAGCGATATTGATGAGGGAGACCTAGTGATGCTTGTCCGCATCTGCAGCGACCTGGCACAGGACCTAAGTCGACTGCTGAGGTCGGTGGGACGAAGAAAGATTGCGAAAAGAATGGGGCTATTCAGCCGACAATTGCGCTACGGAGTTCGATTTGACCTGGCAGGTTCGAATCTGATGGAATTGAAGCTGCCAGAAAATAAAGAGGGGCCTGCACGATTGCTCTCAAGAGCAGAAACGCGAATACTGAACGACAGCGGATACAAATCGATAAGTGAGGTAGTTAGGAAGGACATAGACTCATCAAAGAGGGGCCTCACAAGGGACAGATTCGCTAAGAACTCGGGATTAGAACCGGGATTTGCAAAGGAGCTATACAAGGCTGCACTCAATCATATCCGAGCAGAGATGGTCGAGGATAACTGAGCAGTTCAAATCTTGAATTCCCAAAGCTTGTCACCGATGTGATGTTTTGATTGGATTACCTTGCCTGAAACTGCGCTACGTAGTTCTTCACTTGACATCTTGGAAACCCCAACTGCAAGAGGTTTTCCATGCCGTTCATCGACTATAGCAACGATTGATCCTGCCTTAATCCCATCCTCTATGTGAGTGATCCCGGGCCGCATGATATCCGCACCATTGACGACAAACTTGACTGCCCCCATGTCAACTGTCACCTTCGGGATTCTCACAACTTCACTAAGTAGTGCCCGGAGAGTTGGAAAGAGAACTCCATCCGTTTCAAAGAAGATAATCTCGCCTTCTACTAATATGACCCGTGACCCGTCATCCAGCACGCCTTCTTCGAGCTTTGTCTTTTCATCCAGCCCTGTTATGCTCGAACTCAGAATATCCTCTATCCGATCCAGCTCCCGCCTCTGGTCGCGTTTCTTCATTGGATGGCGCTTTCTAATGCGTTCTATCTTTGGCATTAACCATCCCAAATGACTATGTCCTTTTGAAACCTATGGCACGACCGCGCGAAACTGGCTGGAAACGTGATTAAGTTGGCTGGTTTCATCGTCACGTTTTTAAGCCAAACCCAGCGACAAGACGGAAGTGTCGAGGGCCCGGAGGCTCCGACTATTGTTCTATGTTGGTGAAGACAGGTGAATGCAGGTAGACCTATGGAACTGCTCCAAAAATCGATTGGCACTCAGGTGCTCATTGAGATGAAAGGGCGAAAGAAGGTCAAGGGGAAATTGCTTGGCTATGACCAGCATCTGAACCTTATACTTGAGAGCGCCGAAGAGATTACATTCGACCCAGAAACCAATACAGAATCTGTTGTTGCTATCGAGAATGTGATTGTGAGAGGCGACAACGTCATAATCGTTAGTCCAGCGCCCAAGTCAGGTAAGAAGGAGTAGACTGCTATGGGAAAGGGCACTCCATCCAAAGGCAAGAAGAATAATCCCCACCACATTCGCTGCAGAAGATGCGGCAGACGATCCTATCACGTTAGGCACAAGAAGTGCGCAGCCTGCAACTATGGCGCCTCAGCTAGACTCCGCAAGTTCAGTTGGGCTCACAAGAACGTTCAAGGCACTCGTATTCGTGGCTAAAACCAGGGCCGGTAGATCAGCGCCATCATATGCCATGTTTTCTTTTCCTACTCGGTTTCGTCTATGAAGAAGTCACCGAGTGACACCACGCCTCCCGCGAAATAGGGGATAAAGACACGGAAACGCTGACCTATGATGGTCAAGACCAAGACCTGTCCGGCCTCGTATCTCTGTTCACCGTAGAACCGACCATCCACATCTGTCAGGATGGTTTCACTGGTGAGCTCGTCGGTGGCGAATACTCGGACCTCAACTTCTGAGGCGGGGTGTAATTGG
>Ga0209986_10004885_pt1 | contig 11267 bp, 9 predicted proteins | sample BlataG_FD_183168 | JGI IMG/M metagenome (GOLD analysis project Ga0209986, IMG submission 183168) | Deep subsurface microbial communities from Black Sea to uncover new lineages of life (NeLLi) - Black_00105 metaG (SPAdes) (version 2) | ecosystem: Environmental > Aquatic > Marine > Oceanic >...
GCAGGATATGAGGTTTAAGATTGTCAAATACGATTAAAGCAGAGGATAGCGAATATTCTGATTTCGATTTTTCTATGTATGACGATGCCGAGAATGACGAAACAGAAAGAATCGAGAGTATATTGCAGCATAAACCTGCAAGATATACAGGATTACGTAGCAGATTTTCTAATGGCGAAGCAGAATTAACCCGATTGGCAGAGTTAGGGGCATTGATGAGCAGGTATGCTATAAAGATTGAATCCAATACACAAGATGTAAATGAGTTATGGCAATTTTTAGGTATCCTGAATGAGTTTTGGGAATCCATCAGGAATGTGTTGGGCAGCAATGTCCAGGATGAGATTAATACTATTAAGCAGAATTGCAGGGAGTTATTGTTAGAGAGCCAAGATGGAACAATACCCATTAAAGTCCATAACAATCTACTTTATTATAGGACACAATTATACAAGTTAAGGCAATCACTTAACTTATCATTCGAGGTTGAAAAGATAGCAAGGGGCGATTATGCAAGGGCTAAAAAGAGCATCGTGCAGTAGGGTATTCAAGTGACCAGAGTTAATAATGGTGGATATATAGAAAAAAGATGTGGGCGTAATTCAAGAGGGAAAAGAGAATGGCGAGATTGGTGGCTGGTGAAATGTTGCAATACTAATTGCGGTAAAATAGGGTTTAAAACCCTTATTATCCCCCAAAAATATGTGGGCAAACGGGTAAGATTCAAGATTGAGGTTATAGAGGATCAATGTGAGAATTAAGCCATATCACAGGAAAAGATTGATTTACTATCTGAATGAGTTTTATAAGCGTTATCCCAATGAGAAATTTACGATATTCCATTATGTCAAATATTTCAAGGCAAGATTAAAGAATAACAAGGATGCGTGGGTATCGGTAAGCGGTCAGACGGGGGAGGGCAAAAGTTACAAAGTGCTAATGTCAATGATTTTATTTGGTCGTCCTATGAATCTGATAGATAATGTTACTTATTTACCATCGGGCAACGAGATAATAGACAAATTCAATAAACTAAACTTTAACTGCTTATTGGTAGATGAGGCAGCTAAAGATTTGAGGAGTGTCGATTGGTATAAGCGTTCCAACAAGGATGTATCCACAAAAGCCATGACGGATAGATTTAAGAATAATTGGATATTTCTGAATATCCCCAATTTTGATGAGTTAGCAAAATCATTAAAAAGGACTAATATCATATTTAGGGCAATAGTTGTATATAGAACGGATACCTATGCAAGAGTTATTGTGCAGCGTAGAAGCAGGAATTGGCGTGATGAGGATGCGTGGGGAGATAAGAAGGCAAACCTGATGTATAAGAATGTTCAAAAAAGGCATCGTGAGATAAGCAACGATATGATATTAAGTATTGAAAGGAAGCAATCCACTTATGTTATGGATTTCATTATTCCCAATCTTGAATTGATACTGCCCGATGTAACCGATGAATACCAAAGATTAAAGTTAGAGAGCAGGGAACACGAGGAGATTATTGATGATGGCAAACCCAATCCATATAAGGATAAGTATGAGAATCTGATGGCAATGATTTCAAAGATATTGGTGCATAATCAGTTGGGTTTGGGCAGGGTAAGGGTTACAAAGACAGAGATTGCGGGTAAGTTGGGTATAGGTATCCAGACATTGAATCGTTATTTAGCGATAGAACCGCAGAAGTTTAAGAAAACAAGGGGCATTGATGGTGAGGATAAGTAGGAATGAGGAATGGATAAGAAAGCCCCCGACAACTTTACAATGTTCTAAATCGAAAATATTAAATAGTAGCTATCCCGTGGACACAAATAAATAAATGGGGTATATCCAAAAATGGCAACAAAAACAACTTATAAATTGATAGAAAAGCGTAAGAACGGATACCTTGATGAAGTTGTAAACCCTTGTGGTAAAAAACCAAGTGTTTACATATATCAAGGTAGGAAACCTGGGTTTTCTGCAAAATATATTAAATCTGGAAAGGCAATCCCAGGAAGTAGCAGAAATGCCGAAGCCTACGCAAGAAAACTCGCAAAAGCAGGTCACAAAAGAGTAGTTTTTCGTGACTAATTAAATCCCTAACAAAAAGTTCGCATTTCGGTGATTAAACGAACATTTCCAAATCCAAATCGAAATAATTAAATAGTAGTTCGATAAATAATAAATATTATTATGTTACCCCAAAGGAGAGTAATTATTAGGCAGTTTGATAGTCGCAATAGGGCTGCATCCAATTCTACACAAACCACCACGCCATCCTCTCAAACATCTCAAACCTATTTGGGAAATCCTACCACAAGAACAGCACAAATAAAAGCCGATTTAAATTCGGGCAAACTAACCAAGATAGGCAACAATATGTATGCCGAATCAAAAGTAACATACACAAAGGAAAAGAGATATAGGGATAAAAAATATACTTATGGAACATATTACCCACGCATAGTATATACGGATGGCAGGGGAAATATAGTCAGGGAGGAATTTTATAAGGATTATCAATCTTATCGTAGCGACACAAGGAGGCAGGGTAGCGTAGATAAAATAAGAGAATTTACATTTTATGCCGATGGTAGCGTGGCACAAGATAAAAGATGGGATATAGAAACGAATCGTAGTGGCACATCAAAATCTGCCAAATTAGAATCTGTTGTCGAATATAAGAACGGGATGGAAAAATATAAGGATTACAGCATTAAAAGAATAAAGCAAACGCCTATCCAAACGAATGTATTAGGCGTTACAATCCCATTGGATAATGGGAATACGATAACGATTTCAAGTAAGGGTAAATGGACAGAAAGGGATGCAAGGAATAGAATCATTGACCAAAAATATATCAATCCTAATGTGGCAAAGGCAATCAATATCGAGCAAACCAAAAGAATAACCGATAATGCACAGCAGCCAAACATCAAGGATGCCTATACATTACTTAAAGAGCCTTTAGTTAAGCAGGGATGGGCTATTGAAAGGGATGGCGATAGGTTGATTGGGTATAGGGGTAAAACAAGATTAGTTATTGATTTGGATACGCTGCAAAGCATTGAAACCCCCATATCAGCGAAACTATCTCCATCAGCGTTAAATTTGGGAAAAAAGATAGCGGAAACAAAGGCGGTAATGGAGAGAAAGGCGTTAAAGAAAGCACAGGCAGAACTCGATGAGGCGTTAGCCCTACAAAAGATTATTGATGATACGCAGGAAAGAATAACCAACGCCAAAGGCACAGCGGCACAGAATTTAGCGATAAAACAGCAGAATGTAGAGCAGAATTATGAAAGGGGAGTGCAGGATTATTTGGAGGCAATCGGGATAGGTAGAGAAATACAGGAGAACGCACAACTATCTAAAACGCAATTATTGAATATGGGTATCGGCATGGTATTATCCTCAAACCCACTCACAGCACAATTAGGAAATCAATATATCAACAAATATGTGCCTAAAACATGGCGTAAAGAGTTCGCCAAAACCCTATTAAGATTACCATTCGATATGCTTGTCGGGATGCCATTAACCATCGGTGGCAGGGCAGCAATCGTTGGAACAGCATTATTTAACAAAGCAGATAGAAAGATAGTATTGAAAACCTACATACAGATGAGGGATTTGCCTCGTGAATTAATTAAAGATGCCCTGCGTATAAAAAAGAACAGGAAACCCAACCAGGTCAAGGATGAATTTTATAGGATGTATAATATAAAAACGCCAAGTGGAATTATAAATTTGGCATTTACATTGGCAGCCATCAACGAGGTCGCAAGAAGTGGCATCGGATCTATCCCCTTAAAGATGGAAGAACGGATTAAAAATGATATGGTTAAGTCGAGCATATCAAACGCAAGGATAAACGTCGAAAGGTTTGGAAATAAGATAAAGGTAATTAAAACAGGTATTGTAAGGTTTGGCACAAAATCCATACCATTCAGGGAGGTAAAGACATTTACTCCCCAACGGATAAAGTTGTTAGACATACAGAAAAGGACTACAATATTAAATAAAGAAAGTGGGTATAAATACACATATAAGGTTGGCAGAAAAAGGATGGCTATTGAGATTAAACCAAAAATAGAGGTAAAACCTAAACTCCCACGCATAGATTATCCTGCAACGATAAAAAAATTGGCATCTAAAACATTTAAGCAGATAGTGTCTCCACTACCAAAACTATATTCGCAGCAACTATTAAGAATAAACAACTATGTCAAACCCATAAAGGCAAAGATTAAATCGAAAGTCACAATATTAAACGCCAAAGACATTACATATTATAAAAATCAGCGAATTAAAATCAAAAAATATATTGAAAAATTAGATGATGTATATAGAAAAATAACGGGAAACGATGCTTACAGCATAACATTAAGAGCCGACATCCAACAGCAGTTAAAGTCATTAAGAAAAGAATTAAAGGTAGTGGATGCTGCGATTAACAAGAAGTTAAAATTGCAAAACAGGGTTAGGAGATTTAAAGATATAATTAAAACATTAACCGATATAAAGAGATTCAGGAAACAAATAAGGAACAAGATAAATAAAATTATAGAGGGAAAGCCGACTATAATTAAAATATCCAAAAAACAATACCGAAAAATTATGAAAGACACCGAATTAACCGAGGTGCAAAAAACTGCCCTAAATAAAATTAAGAATCGGGGAAAAAATAAAATTAAGAATCGGGGAAATTTATTAGAAAAGGAGAGGAGATTATTGAGGCGTGAATATAAGCAATATTTAAAATTGCAGCGTAGGTTATCTGTAAAATCTATAAGAGAGCAACCCATTATGATAGGCAACAGAAAGGTATATCCTGCACAGATGGGAACAGAAATTAAATATTTTAATAGCAGAAAGGCATGGTTAAAAGCCATTAAAAAATATGAATTGAGTAGAAAAGATTTACTGAATATACCGATAAAAAAGCAATTCTATATAGTGACGAAATTAAAGCAATATAGGCGTAGTTTAATATCAAATTATAAAACCATTATTAATAAGTGGAAAAAATCTCAGAAAAAATTTAAGTATGCCTTATCGACAAGAGAAAAATTAAATATAAATATTCATGAATTACGAAAGAAAGTCAGAAGTTATAGATATGATTTAAGTAAAACTATAAAGACAATAAAGAAATATCCCAACAATATTAAGAATAGGATATTGTCGAGATTATACAATAAGTATCTATCGAGAATAGTTAATGAACTATCTTTAACGGAGGCACAATACAGGGCGTTAGAGAGCATCAAGGATACTCAGGTTAAATTATTGGAATATAAGGTGAATAAGAAACAATATAAAAAAATACAATTACAGGTATATAGGCAGTATATCATGGATATGTATAACGATATTATTATCATTCAATATGTCGGGAAAAAGAGTAAGCCATACATCACAAAACCACTAAAAGAGATGGCACAAAAGGTAGCAGGTAAGGGTAGGGATTATTTTGCAAAGAGTGGTAGGCAACAAACAACATTACTCCAAGAGGTAAAAACAAAACCCAAGACCATTGCAAAGAAAGAGATGGCACAAAAGGTAGCAGGTAAGGGTAGGGATTATTTTGCAAAGGGTGGTAGGCAACAAACAATATTATTCCAAGAGGTAAAAACAAAACCCAAGACCATTGTAAAGGATAGAACGACACCCGTATATCCTATTTTGAGAATATCACAATTATCGAAACAAAAGCAGAAACAGATACAGAAACAAAGGCAAGTCCAAAAGCAGAAACAGATACAGAAACAAAGGCAAGTCCAAAAGCAGAAACAGATACAGAAACAAAAGCAAGTCCAAAAGCAGAAACAGATACAGAAACAAAAGCAAGTCCAAAAGCAAGTCCAAAAGCAGAAACAGATACAGAAACAAAAGCAAGTCCAAAAGCAGAAACAGATACAGAAACAAAGGCAAGTCCAAAAGCAGAAACAGGTCGAAAGGCAGCGACAAAAGAAAGTGCCCCCCCTAAAACTATCCGAAAAAGACCTCAAAGGCAGGGGAGTAAATGTTTATGTCAAGAAGTATGGGCAAAGGACAAAGTATATCAGGGCAAATGCCTATCCTCTATCGTTGGCAAGTGCAAGAAATTTCGCAAGATATATTGTAGATAATCTGCCATTGGCATCATATAGGTTAGGCATCGCAAAGGGTAATCCAAAGATGGTATTCAGGGCGAAAACCCCTGCACAGAAGTTTAGGTATCGCAAAGGTAAAACCAGGCTGCCATCTGAAACAATGGTAGAGAAAGCGAAGTATAGGTTGGATAAAAATCCCGAAATTGCAGGTATCACGTTGAAGGGGTTACAGAAGTTAAGAAGCGAGAGGGCTATAAAGAAAGCCATGAGCCGATTGACAAAGAAAAAACCAAAGAGAAAAGCTAAACGAAAGAAAACGAAGTAAAACCCAAACATTTATATATTTCTTATTTTATTATGTTTTCTTATGGGCGATGATTTATTTGATGATATAGATAAACCTATTAATGATAGGCGTGAGAGATTTAATGACGATTTCTATGGGGCATTGGAGAATCCTATGGATTCCAAGTCAGATTTACTTAAAGAATTAACCAATTTCGATAAATACATAAGAGATTTGATTACGGGTTGGCTGGGTATCTATTGGGATGCGGAATATGGTAAATATAAGCGTAATCCACAAAGTAAACCGATGATGAATCAGCGTTGTGCTGTTTGGTGCATATCTTTTTTAAGAACATACGCAAGGGAAAATAATATCATAACGAATATTGGCAGGAAAGAGTATGAGGATATTATAACCGATATTATAGATGTTGTATGGTTAAATATCGGCACGAGGTATGTAGAGTTTGGCATTGAATCGACAGGAGATGTATTGAGGATCTGCACAGAAATGCAACACGCAGCCGAATTAGTGTTGATGGGTGCAGGAGATGGTAAATATACCAAATTTTTGGGTGGCGGTAGCGGTGTATATCAATCACACGATAATCCTGCCTTACGCCCAGAACAAAAGGGCATAAAAAAAGCATATAGCAACATAAAATCAATGTTTTTGGGGATGAATCAATGAACATATTAGCACTAATGGGGATAGCAGCAGTAGGAAGTATCATACTATTAGCCATATCTTACGGGTTTTGGCTATTCACAAGACCTAAAAAGGTTGTTTATGCAGCGAAAATATGGGTTGTAAGTGAATCAAAGCGGAAAGTCACCGATAGGGATGGCAACGAGATAATCACATTAAAGGATTTAAGACCTCACAGCCAAGATTTTTTGGAGAGGGTAATATATGGTTATCGTGAAGTTTATCGCTTACAGCGATTGGGGAGGACTACTCCTGCTGTTACAACTGATGTGGTAGAGAATTGGGGTAAGAATCAATTAGTCAATGTTCTGTATCATAACGATTCCTGCACGTTGCTCAAAAAGGGGTATGACGAGAAAAGCGGAGAGCAGATATTCAGTCCCATCCCTTATGATATGCAGAACTTAATCAAGAACGAATCAACAGCCCGTAAGAATAGGGTAAAATCCGAAAAGGATATACTGATGGCGTTAGCCCCCTATGTAGCGGTTGTTTTCTCTATCATGTTAGTTTTAGGGTTAGGATATATGAGTATTCAAGGTATCCTTAAAATTAATGAAATGAACAATCAGAATATGTTGCAGCGTTCCCAAATAATGTTAGAGATTACAGAAACGCAAAGGGATGGCATGATGGAATTTTCAAAAAGGAGTTTAGAGGCAGCCGAATTATACGCCTCTGCATCCAAAGAACTATCGGCAACCATCAATAATGAATTGGCGTTCCTTAATGGTGAAATAGACAGATTAACGAAACAAATAAATAGTAGTAAATTAAAATGAAATAATATGAAAAGATTACTACTGCTTTTTGTAATAATTCTATTATTTCCGATTGTCAATGGCGATTGCACATTGAATTTAGATAAGGCAGCATATATAAGTGGTGGAAATGCTAATGCCATAATGTCATGTTCGTTAGGCAACGAAAAGGGAGTTCCCTATGCAGTAAAATGGCGTAATCAGGCAGGAACATTAATATGGCAATCTAATGGCACTACCCCCACAATTTCAGACACTCCATTTTTTGCATCACTTTCAATTCCGCCTGGAATAACGCAAATCAGGGCAAACCTTACGGGAACAAATTTAGAGGGGTATGATACAGCCACAATTTCTCCACCAACTAATACCACATTGAATATAGTTAATGTCACATTTCGGAATGATATATATATAGGGTTAGAAAATCCCATTTCTTATCGTGTATATACAAGTTCAGGAGAATTGGCTAATGGTGGATATTGCAGTAGGGCATCGGAGGATGGGATTACAAAATCTCCTATATCCGTTCAAGAAACGGGGGAGGACATTATAGTTTCGGGCTATGTCCATTCCACAAATGAATTAAATTTTAATGCTTTTGATGAAGATAGGCAATATTTATTGCATATATCTTGTAATTATGATGGCGATGGCGATGGCATTATTGACGCATGGGCTAATTATAGGTTTCCTTTTGCTGTCAAGAAATGGTTGAATGTGAATACTTTAGTAGATAGAGATATATATTATCCGAAACAGACAATAAGCATCTGTGCCAATGTAACCAACATTGATTACATTGATAGATTAACAATGCACATAGCATATCAAGTAAGGTGTTCATTATTAGATGATAATGATTCTGATTTAGATAGGTTTATTATTATAAGCGACGATGCGGATTATGATATAAGAGGAATTAGTGCCAATACCACGCAGATGCAATGCAAAAGATTCATATTCCCCGAAGCAAGAAACTTGCAGGGGAGTAATGCTACTTGCCATGCCTCATCCCAGGTTGATGTATTATCAAAAGATGGTCATATATTGGTTATATATGATACCATATCACCAGCATTCACATTAGTATCAAAGGATTTAAATGTTGATGCCAAATGGATAATGACAAGCCCCCAAAAATTTACTGCTACAATAAACCTCTCGTCCCCCGAATATCAGGATTATAATGGAAATATGATTGGAAACCTTAATATAAGATTGGACAATGGGGAAGAAGATATAAGGCATTGGGAACAATACTATATAAATGGTATGGACTTCAAGAGTTTCGGGGACATGGAACTTATTACTAATCTCGAAGCAAATTATTGTAATGGCAGCGATGTATTATCAGGGATTCAATTATTGGAGGATGGCTTTTTAGAGATTGAATTAGATAATGTCGAGCTGAATGAATCAGGATGTTATGTTGTATCATTTACATTGTTGGAGGAGAATAATATGTTACCTATAATGATCGGGCTAATAGCGATTGCCATATACTTTATCTTGATGGGCTTCATTACCTCAAATCCAAGTCGTTTAGGCAATTCTATCCGTTGGGCATCAAATATCATTGGGTATGTCCAACTGCTGCTTATCGCCGCCCTTTCCTATGCGTATTCGATAGGTTTAAATGTATCGGAACTTATGAGGTTGAATCTATGGATTGTGGGATTATTGGGATTCGGTTTGATGATGCTTACTTTATATATGAAAAGCGTTGAATTGATGATGCCCATAGAAACAGAAAAAGATGGTAAATGGTAGGATTACAACACGCAAGAATCGGCAAAGAATTGTCGGATTTAATAAGAAAGATAAAGGCACAGGCATTATTGGATGGCAGAAAACCGCCATCAACATCGCAGATAACGGATGTTATCGCCAAAAAGATTAAGGAAAAGGAGATATTACTTAATGAATTTATCCGTTTCAAATAAGGGGAATCTGAATTTGGGTTGGTTTGTTATCGTTATAATTGTAGGTCTATTTGCGGTGGGTATATTCTCCATATTTTTGTATCTGTTTAATACCTCATTTTTCACAATGTTCGATTCCACAGGATTAAATGATAGCAGCACAATGTCGGTTGAGAATAGCATATTAGGTGCTAATTTGATGCTCGATTGGGTTATGGTTTTATTTATGATAATGGCTATTGTCGGTATCGCTGTATTGGGTTATCGTAATACATCTGCCCCTATAAATTTCATTATAATCATATTTTTAGCGATATTTTTAGGATTAGTTTCATACCTATTCAATTACCTGTTCTATCAGATAGTAACAAATAGCACTTTTGCAAGTGTAGTATTATTTTTTCCGAATACCATTCTGATATGCACGAATCTGCATTGGTTATCGTTAGGTATGCTTATAGTTGGCAGTTTCGCCACATTCACATCAAATAGGAGTGGGCAGGTGGGGTTATGAAACGCTTTATCATGTTAGTAATGATAATGTTAGCAATGCCGATAGTGATGGGGGCATTGAATAATGATGATGTGACGCATTACTATTCATTCGATACGGATTATACTGATGGTGTCGGCTCTATAAATTTCGTTCAATCTGACGATGCAAATATTAGCACTGCTACCCCCAAACTGGGTACTGGTGCAGCTTTCTTTGATGATTTAGGCGATTACGCATCCACAAATGGTTATCTACCCGATGATGTGTTTGAAACTGAATATACATTATGTGCATGGGTGTATCCCTTATCTTATCAGGTTAGTGGAGATTCAAATATATTGTTTAGTGGTGGCGTAGGCGGTGGGACGGGTAGATATTATGTGGGGGATACAGTTTTTTTTAAAAATGGTGGCACTGCTCCGACTTATGGGGCAGGGCATAATACATCATCACCAGTTGGTTATAAGTTACTATGTATAGCCGATAATGGCTCTCAAAGTGATGTATTTTTCAATGGTGTAACCTATGGAACATCTGGAACAACTGGTGTTTTAAGAGAAAATCAAGGAGTATTCAGATTGGGGGGTTTATTCGACCTTAATGGACAATGGTATTATGGGTATATAGATGAGTTATTGATATTCAATACATCATTATCAAGTGCTGATATGGTGGAATTATATAATGGCGGTGCGGGGTTACAATACCCCTTTACTACGCCCCAAAACGAATGGGTTTATACCAATAGCAGTTGGAATAAATCTGTGGATGAAACAGGGGCATCGGGCATAAATGGAGAGGGCATAACTTTTGATGGCACATATTGGTGGTTGGTAGGCGTAAATGCCGAATATGTAAATAAATATAATTCATCATGGGGTGCAAGGATTGAGAGGCACTCGGTAAATGATGATAGCAGCCCTAATGATATGCAATTTGTCGGTGATTATATGTATGTTATGGGGAATACTGATGGCTTACTGCGTTATTACAATGCGA
>Ga0209986_10004886_pt1 | contig 11266 bp, 12 predicted proteins | sample BlataG_FD_183168 | JGI IMG/M metagenome (GOLD analysis project Ga0209986, IMG submission 183168) | Deep subsurface microbial communities from Black Sea to uncover new lineages of life (NeLLi) - Black_00105 metaG (SPAdes) (version 2) | ecosystem: Environmental > Aquatic > Marine > Oceanic >...
CCCGTTCCGACGACGGAGTGCCATTGCATGCCGAGACCGGCTACCTCCGGGTGCCGTCGCCGGGCCGGATCGAGTTCGTGATCGCCCATCCCACCGGGGTCACCGAGATCGACGAAGGCACCGTCACCACCGACGGCACCGGTCTGCTCATCGCCGCTCGCTCGACCACCATCGGACTGACTGCGTCTGCCAAAGAGGTGGTGGCGCTAGCACGTTCAATCCGTCTGACGGGCGACGAGCTGCGTTACACCCTGGATATGGGTGCCGTGGGCCTGCCGCTGCAGCACCATCTCACCGCCACCCTGCACCGCCAGCCGTGACGGAGCGCGTGGCCGACGGCACCATCCGCATTCCGGTTGACCTCGACGCCGTCACCGATATCGGCCAGGAGGATCCCGGTCCCCTCTCCCCCGCCGTCGCGGACCGGATCTGGGTTGCGGCCCGGCACTGGTACGCCGCCGGGATGCATCCGGCCATCCAGGTCTGCATCCGGCACAACGGCCGGGTTCTGCTCAACCGGGCCATCGGGCATGCCTGGGGCAACGGCCCAGCCGATCCGCCGGACGCCGCACGGGTGCCGGTGACCACCACGACGCCGTACTGCGTGTATTCCGCGGCCAAGGCGATCACCACCACCGTGGTGCACATGCTCGTCGAACGCGGGTACTTCGCACTCGACGACCGGGTCTGCGAATACCTGCCCTCCTACACCGGCCACGGCAAGGAACGCACCACCATCCGGCATGTGCTGACGCACAGCGCCGGGGTGCCACTGGCCACCGGACCGCGGCCCGACCTCAAGCGGATGAACGACAGCGAGTACGCCCGGGAAAAACTCGGTGAGCTCAAGCCGATCCACCGGCCGGGACTGGTACACCTCTACCACGGGCTCACCTGGGGACCGCTGGTGCGCGAGATCGTCTCCGCGGCGACCGGACGCAATATCCGCGAGATCCTGGCGACCGAGATTCTCGACCCGCTGGGTTTCCGCTGGACCAACTACGGTGTCGCCGACGCCGACGTGCCCCTGGTGGCACCCAGCCACGTCACCGGCAAACCGCTGCCGGCCCCGATCGCCGCGGCCATGAAATTGGCCCTGGGCGGCAGTATGCAGCGGATCATCCCGTTTTCGAACAGCCCGATGTTCCTCACCAGTGTTGTCCCGTCGTCGAGCACCGTGTCGACGGCTGACGAGTTGTCCCGTTTCGCCGAAATGCTCTGCCGCGGAGGGGAACTCGACGGTGTTCGAGTGCTGAGCCGGGAGTCGCTGCGGTCGGCGACCCGGCAGTGCCGCCGGCTTCGGCCGGATATCGCCACCGGACTCGTGCCGATGCGATGGGGAACCGGCTACATGCTCGGCTCCACACGTTTCGGACCGTTCGGCCGGGACGCCTCCGGTGCGTTCGGCCATACCGGACTGACCAACGTCGCGATCTGGGCCGACCCGCAACGCAGCCTGGCGGTGGGTGTGGTGAGCAGTGGCAAGCCCGGTCGGCATCCGCAGGCCGGCCGCTACACAGCGCTGCTGGACCGGATCAACGCCGAGATCCCGCGCGGGTGAATTGTGGGCGGGTGAACGCGCGGTTAGCGTGGTCGCATGGCTGAGTCGATGCTGCAGCACCAACTCGACGAAGTGCGCGTGCTGCTGCAACGGGCACGTGCGCTGTTCGGGACCCAGCCGGTGCCGCCACCGCAGTCGCTCGGCCCGACCTCCGTCGACCGGCAGGCCCGCTGATCGGATCAGCAGCCGCCGAATCGGTGCCCGCGTAGGGCGGCCTCGGCGTCATCGAGGTCCTCGGCAGTCGGCAACGCGGCTGTCGGGGTGAATCCGGCGTCGATGATCTCCCGGCGGATCTGCATAACCGACTTCAGGTGTGAGACCTCCGCCGCCCGCAGTACGGCATCGGCCAGGGCGCCGGCGTCGGCGTCCATCGCGGCTTCGGACAGTACGACACCGTGCAGGTATCCCCCGCGACAGGACCGGAACATCAGGTGGCCGCTGGGGTGAACGGCGTCGAACTCCGGGTCGGGTTCGCTCATGGCCCACCCTCGGCGACGGCGCGCAGGCGCTGCGCGGCCTCGGCCTCGTGCTGCTCCCAGACATCCGCCGCACGGCCGAGTCGCTCGGCGAGATCGGCATGGGCGGCGGCCTGCTGCTGGTAGCAGACCCGCCGCTGATCGAGCAGTTCGCGCCCGGCGTCACGCAGGTCGGCGAAGATCGGGCCGAGCGACTCCAGGCTCGCCATCACCTCGGCGTTGCCGGCGGGAACCGCGGCCAGGTTCTCGGCGGTCAGCCGGTGTTCGCGGGCCGCCCCGCGAAGCTCGGCGGGCACCACGTTGAGCTGTTCTGCCATTGCTCGTCTCCTGTCAGGACGGGGCCGTCGGGGCCGACGGGATCGGTGCCGGGGGCACCGGCGGGGTGGGCATCGGTTCGGTTTGCGGGGCCGGCGGATGCTGCCAGCCTAGGAAGCCCGGGCCCATCACGCTCGCGAGGGGCACAATCTGCTGGTCGAGCAGGGCTGTGCCGCTGCCGAGGGCCAGGGCGTGCCGGTCGGTGAGCAGCCCGATGTCACCGGGCAGGAGTTGCTGCGGGTCCAGGGATCCGGTGACCGGCATGCCCGGCTCCGCGATGGTGATGCACTGCTGGCGGAAGGCCTCCGCAATCGGCGTCCCGGCCACCGCGGCGGTGATGACCGCGGCCAGTTCAGGGCTGGGGGCCGAGACGGTCTGCCCGCCGGGCAGTTCCACGGCGGCAGTCTCGTCCGCAACCGGCTCGAGGGCGGACTCGTCGGGATCCTGCGCCGCCTCCGGCTCCGGATTCTGCTGCGAGTCCCCCGCGGAGTCCTCATCGGGGTCCCGCGCGGGGGCCGGGACGGAATCCCGGCGCAGGTAATCGGCGAAGTCTCCGGGCAGATCGGTGGGGAGCGACGGCAGCGACGGCGCCTGCGGCGCGGCCATCCCGCCCCCGAACGGGGCGGCTGGCGGTAGGCCGGCGCCCCAACCGGGTGCGGGTGGAGCTATCGCCGCCGCGGGCGGCGGCACCGGCTGCGCCGCCGGATCGGACAGCGGCAGCAGACCGAAGTCGTCCCGCAGTGCCGGCAGCGGGTCCGACATCCATCCCGCACGATCACCCGGGTCGTTGCCACGCGCCTCCCCCCCGTTCGCAGGGTCCCCCTCCCCGGTGTCCTCGTCACCGGTATCGTCTCCGCGCCCCGGCGATGGCTTCGGCGCGACAGATCCACCCTCACCGGCGCCCGATCCCCGTGGTGGCGGTGTCGATGAGGCGTACAGGTTGGTCAGCGCTTCGGCCAGTTCGGCCTTGGAAGTGGAATCCAGCCCCGCACTCTCGACGACGGCGCGGATATCCCGAAGCCGGTCGACCAGATAGCGCTGAAAGGCCCGCGCTCCGGCCGGGGTGTCGAGGTCGGCGTGGGCCGCCACCGCATCCTCGATCTCGCGCTGAAGCCGGTCCAACGCGGCCACCCCCTCAGCACGGCCGGCGTGGGCATTGCGGACCGCTTCGAGGACCTGCAGGTCGGCCTGAGCGGCAGCCGACTTCTGCTGACCCAGGGCTTCTTGCGCGTCCCGAATCGCCTCGGCAGCCGCGCCCTGTGGGGCCGGCGGTACCGGTTCCGGCGCCGGACCCGCCGTCGCCCCGGGCAGGAACGAACCGGGATGGGCAGCGATCAGTTTGGCCATCACCGCGCCGAGTTCGGCGGGTTGGCTCAACGGATTGGTCACGACCGCGATGTCCTCACCGGTCAGCCCGGCCGTCCACCCATCCGGATCACCGGTGGCAGTCCGGATCCGCGCTATCGCGTCGAGCAGGTCTTGGTGGGTCGCCACCGGGTGCCTCTCATACCGGTGACTCTAGGCAGCGATCCCGGTGCCGACAATTCACCCCTGTGCGGAGCTCTCAGCCGCTTGACGAGGTCCGGTACCTCTCGGAGAGATGTTGCAGCACAATGCTGTTCGACTCTGCGACCGCACGAGCATCCTGCACCAGCGCGGTGATCTCACGCTGTTTGGCGACCAGCAGGCGGGTCAATTCGTGGGCCTCGGCGGGGCTCTCTGGCGGCCGCGCGGTAGCCACGGCGTCCAGATCGGCGCGGATCTCGTCCATCCGCGCGATCGACTGCGTCGCGGCGGCATGGGCTGCGGCCACCGCCTCCGCCATCAGGCGATCGGCGTCGGCGAGGTCGGCATCGCGTGCGGCCAGCGCGGCCCGGGCGGATGCCAACTGTGGCCCGGACTCCCCCTCCTGCAGCGCCATGGGCACGACCGTACCCAGGGGCGGCACGACCAACAACTCACTACCGGGCGGTGCCCGTTGGCTAAAACGGTCGGCGGATCGCCACGTTCTGCCCCATCCGGCTGATCTGCACGGTCGCCCCGGCATGGGGTGCCTCCACCACGAGGTTGCCGCCGATGGCCAGTTGGACATGGCCGGCGTGCGGGAAGACCAGGTCACCGGCGCGCACCTGGGACCGTGACACCGGCGCACCGTCGTGGATCTGTTCATAGGTGGTGCGGTGCAGGGGCACCCCGGCCTGGGCGTACGCCCACTGGACCAGGCCGGAGCAGTCGAAGCGGTCCGGTCCGGTCGCCCCCCAGACGTAAGGTCTGCCCAGCTTGCTCAGCGCGGCCCGCACGGCGGCCTCCGGGCGACGCCCGGTCGGCCCCGCCGCTTCGCGTGCTCGCAACCGGTACCGCAACGCCCGGAGCGAACCACGGCGCCGGCGGGCCCGGCGGCGGGCTGCCAGCAGATGCGCCCGTTGGGCGCGTAGCCGATAAGCCCTGCGGCGCAACGCCTCCCGGGCGGCGATCGGGTTGTCGGGGACCGTTGCGGCGTCCGCCCGGGCAGCTGCCAGAACCGCGCCGGTGCCGCGGTGAGCCTCCCGGTGGTCCCGGTACGCCCGGGCAAGTATCCCGGCCAGTTGGGCGTCAACCCATCGGGCGCCCTGCAGCCGATCGCCCCAGGTGCCCGCCTGCTGACGGTATCCGGCCGCCGTCGCGCCGACGGACCCTCCCGGGATCCCCGCCGGCGATGCCCCGGCGACCTCGACAGCGGGGGGTTCGGCGGCGCCGGCGAACAGTGCGTGCGCCCGACGCAGAACCTGAAGTTCGCCGCTCACCGCTGGGCCTCCACGAAGGCGCCGACCCTGGGCAGCGCACCGGGCGGGATTCGCCCGCGGTTGCGGATATCCCACATCTCCTCGGTGGTGACCCCCAGCAGTTCGGCGACCACCGTGTCGGGCAGTGCACTGCGGCGGCAGGCCCGGTCGAATCGGGCACCGATGGCCCCCGGCATCCGATCCAGTAGACCGGTGCGGATTCCTTCCAGGGTCCGGAGTTGCCCCATCAGCCGGTCGGCGGACTCCGAACCGGCGTTGACGGCGACCCGCCAGGAGTTGGCGGTCAGCTTCTCCGCCGTCACACACTGTCCGATCACGGAAAGAATATACGTCTCGTATTCGTTTGAAGTCTCCGCAGGCAGGCGATCTATCAACGAGTTGAGCGAATCGATATGAGCCCGGGCATGCGCTTCGAAGACTTCGGCATCGCTATGGCGGGTGACGACCACTGGGGCGGAATCGGAAGAAACCGTCGGCCGGACCGCCGGGGTGGCCGTCAACTGCGCCAGTTCGGCATCCGGATCGGGGGCCGCCAGCAGCCGGGAGTAGGTGCCCGGTGGCAGGCCAAGACCATTTTCTACCCTTTGAACTGTGCCTTTGTGCGGCTTTCTGGCACCGCGTTCCAGATAGCTCAACCCCATGATGCTGACGCCGGTGGCCGCGGCCAGATCAGCCAGCGACCAGTCGCGGGACTCCCGCAGGGCCCGGAGGGCGGCACCGGCCGCCTCACGGTTCACCGAGCGGCTCCAGCCATATCCGAATCGTACACAGCCGCCTTGCTATATACGTTTCCGTGTACGTTTTGATTGCACAACGGACGGTGTGTGTATACGCTTTCATCACCGAAACCTACTGAGGAGCTGTTATGGACATCCGTGTGGAGATCCGCCCCTGTTCCGCCGACCCCGACCTGTGGTTCGGCTACGCCGACGACGACACCAGCGACGGGGCGGCCAAGGCCCGGGTCTACGAACGATCGTCCGCCCGGGCCCGCACCATCTGCCTGCGTCGCTGCCCGCTGGCCCAGCAGCGGCGGTGCGCCCGTCAGGCGGTGGAGGCCGGCGAGGAGTACGGCGTCTGGGCCGGGGTGAAACTCCCCGGCGGGCAGTACCGGAAGCGCTACGAGTTGGCCCATGCCCACGACGTGCTGCAGCGGATCGCCGACGGTCTGCTCAATCCCCGGGAACTGCCGGAGAGTGCCGAATTGCTGGCCCGCGGGGAGCCACTGCCGCCCGCGCCGGCGACCGTCGTGCACGGGCCACTCGGGCGGCGCCCCCGTAGGGCGGCCTGACCGGCGGCGAGGCGCAGCACCGGTCCGGCCCTGTCGGGGCGCAGACTGTACCGGTGCGTCCCGTCCTGATGCTGGCTGTGGCCGGCCTGGTTGCGCTCGTGTTGGCCGTGCTGACCGGCAGTACCCCGCTGGCCATGCTGGTGATCGCGCTGGCCGTCATCGGCATCGTTGTGCTGCTGCGGAACTGGCGAGACGAGCGCCTGGATGTCCTCGGGCGGGAATCCGGGCCGCCGCCCGGTGCGGAACTCGACGCAGACCCGCGCCGCACCGGGCCAAATCCCGACGAGTTCTCCCCAGACATCTCCGGAGACCCGGACGGACCCTCCTCGGACGCCCGGGCGGATTGAAGTCAGGGGAGCAGGTCCAGGGTCCCCAGTTCCCTGATGGCCCGGCTACCGCGTTCGAGCATCGCCAGCGCCATATCGTCGCCGCGCTCGGTGGCGGCCGAGAACGCGAACCCCAGCGTGGTGATCAGCGGGACCTGCAGCATGCCCAGCCGGTAGTCCTGCCAACAGGTTTCAGCGTCATAGTCATTCACCTGGTATCCCGTCAGCGCCCGGTGATATACACCGACCAGCTCACGTTCGTACTCGGCGCGCTCGCCGGGGGCCAGGCTGGTCGCGACGAAGTACGCCAGGTCGCGAGCCGGCAGGCCGACGGCCAGGGTCTGCCAGTCCACCACGGTCACCCGGGTGCGGTCGGGGTCGAAGAGCAGGTTGTCCAGGCGGTAGTCGCCGTGCAACAGCGCGAACCGGTCCGGAGCACTCAACAGCCAGTCGGCGATCCGATCGGCCGACTCGAGCACCGTCGCCCGGTCGGCCTCCGACATCCGCTCACCAAGCTTTTCGATGGTGGTCGCCGCGGCCAGTTTGGTGATCTCACCCAGCCCGCGTGCGGTCGGCTCGTCGAGTTTGGGCATCACCGTGCCGGCGAAGCTCAGCCAGGCCGGGTCGCACCAGCGCGGTCCGTGCAGACCGGCCAACGCAGCCGCGGCCAGCCGGGCCTCGGCGGCGGTGCCGCCTCGAATCTGATCGCCCTGCTCGGCGGGCGCCATATCGGCCAGCAGCAGCACGAACTGGCCGCCATCGTCGGCGATGGCGCAGTGGTAGCAGCGGGGGAGTGGCACGGCCACGGTCTCGGCGACCTCGGTGTAGAACGCGTGCTCGGAGCGGTAGCTCAGCGCCACCCGGTCCCGCACCGCGTCATCCTGGGCGGGGAGTTTGACAACGAACGAGTCCGGAAGACCGGGCTCGGGCACCGCATAACGAACCGCGACCCGGTAGGTGGCACCGGTCTGACCGGTGCCGATTGGGGTGACCTCCGCGTCGACGACGACCGGGTGCCCCGGACCGCTCAGGACCTCTGAGAGCCACTGCGCGGTGACCTGCTCGGGCGTGCTGGGGATCTCCGCTTGCGGGGCCATGCCGCGATTAGACCACCGGCGAGCATCGGCGGCCATGATCCGGCCGGATCCGAGACCGGCTCAGGGCCACGGCCAACCGGACGGGGGACCGCCGCCCGGCGGTGACTGGTTCTGCAGGATGCTCAGGCAGGTCCCCAGCGATCTCCCCGGAATGCAGGGAATCCCACCCACTGTCGGCAGTGAGTTGGGGGTGTAGCACTGCCCGGTGATGGGATCGGCCATGAAGCCGCTCGGGCACGCCGACGCCGATGGTGCGGTCGCCAACGAGGATCCCATGAGTGCGCCTGAGGCGACCGCCGCCAGCACAATCCGACCGACGCCGGTAAGAGCGATCACGCTAGGAGCGTACGCCGGGACATGCATACGCCCAGCCATGTCAATTCACAGTCGACCCGCGACGAAGGCGGCGGCCTGACTCGTCATTCCCGGGACGTACCACTTGTGCGCCTCAAAGTTGTCGCCGTTCGAACAGACCGGGTCACCGGGCTCGCAGAGATCGATTGTCACCGCGCCCCACACCGGACTGACCGTCAAAGGCAGGCCGACCTTGGCTGACGGGTTGCCGAACACCGCAATCGCGGCGACGTGCTGGGGCACGTTGGGAGGCAGCGGCGCGTCGAACCCGATGGCGGGGAATGGCACCGCGGCGATAACGTCGATCACCGCTGCGCCCTGGGAGTAGCCACCCAAAACCAGCCTGGTGTTCGGGCAGTTGTTCACCATGTATTGAATGTGGCCGCTCGCGTTGTTGGCGCCGCCGCCGGCGGCGAGGAAGTCGAATGTGGCCGGATAGCTGACGGCGTACACCCCGACCGACCGGCCGCCGACCTGACCCCGCAGCGAGTCGACGAAGGCCTGTCCAACCCGGCCGATGCCAGGCGGCTCATCGGTGCCCCGGGCGAACACCACCTCGATGTCGGGGCAGCCGGCGGCCTGCGCGGACGCGAGGCCGAGGCCCGACACGGCGGGCGCGACCGCGAGGGCGACGGCCGTCAGCGCGACGGCGCCGCAGGACAGCACGCGGGCGCGCCGGGACCGGTGGCGCCGAATTAATGGTCGATGGAATCTGCCCTCATGGTGGATGCCCACACCCCGATGTTAGCGGCGCCCACAGGCTCGGACACCGTTGGCGGCAGTGCCCCAGCCCTATGGCGCCGTAGTGTCCCCGGCAGCAGACTGCCAGCATTGCCGCCATGTTACGTTCCACTACTGGACGCACAGGAGTGCTGCGCCTTGCCCCCGGCGCAGCCGGCGCTGGAGCACTGCTCGGGAGGCCTTGTGAAAAGTCTTGGTTCACTGCTGGTTACAGCCTCAGCACTGTTTCTTGTCGCATCGATCCCGGTTACACCGACGCATGCGATTGCAACACCCCTAGGCCACGGATCCGCGCACGACATGTCGGCACCGGCGGGTCCCGGCCAGGTGTTGACCGTGACCGTGGAGTCAGGGTCGGTGATCCTCACGGGTCAATCCAGCGTGCTCACCGACGAGCCTGCACCGCATGGGGCCGACCCCGCCGGAGCCGGATCCGATCCGGCCCCCGGCCTGCTGCTTCACATCGACACCCGTACGACCCTAAGCACGCGCCTTCCGCACGATGGGGACAATCCCCGGGTACAGGCCCTGAATTCTCGTTTCCCGGTTACGCCGACCGTCGCGGGATATGGCGACGGATCGTCGCGGCGCGGGGTCAGGGCGACCACGTCACTCACAGCAAGCGCCAACGCCATGCCTGTTGCTGCAGCGGCCGACTCGTCGTTGGTGCAGTCCTCGACCGCGGCGGCGCAGCCCGAGACCGTCACCGCGCAAACGGAAATCCCTGTTCTCATCGTGCATGGAACGTTCAGCAACACCACAGAAGTGGAGCCGCTGAAAGCGAATCTCGAGTCGCGGGGTCTGACGGTGTATTCCTACAATTACGGCAACGCCTTCAGCCTGATCGGATTGCTGTATCCAACAGCCGGCGGCATCCAAAACATGAACCTGTCCGTCGAGGACCTTGCTGCACAAATCTCCAGAGCGAAAGCCGAGACCGGATCCGATCAAATCGACCTGGTGGGGCACTCCCAGGGAGGTCTGCTGGTCAAAGACTATCTGGCGCACTATCCCGATGACGGTGTGCGAAAGGTGGTTGACCTGGCAGCCACCAATCACGGCACGACCTTCGGCGGCGGTGCAGAGACGCTGCTCAACGCATTCGCGCCCGGTTTGGTCGACCCGCTCAATGCCGTCTTCGGCAAGTCGGCAGTCCGGTACTTCCTTTCGGGCAACATGCTGTTCGATGTCGTCGCTCTGTTCCCGGGACCACTACAGCCTGTGGTGCGATGGCTTGCCGACCGGGTGATCGACGTCGTACTCGGCGTGGCCCCCCGACAGCAGTTGCTCGGCAGCGCGTTTATCGACGCACTCGACCAGACTCCGGACACCAAGCCTGGCGTGGATTATCTGGTTATCGCGACAAGGGACGATGACTGGGTGACTCCGTACCAATCAACGTATTTGAAAGCAGTGATAGGCGCGCAAGTCCGCAATGTCGAGGTGCACTCATTGACCGGAGTGCGACCCGATGAGGTGATTCTTCACGATGACCTTCTCACCAATGCGCCCGTTGCGGACGCCGTAGCGGATTTTCTGACCTCCCCCTCGCCGGCTCCCGATCCAGATATCGGCACCACGACCACGGTCGATGGTGGAACGACCACAATTGAGCAGGTCAGCGAGACCGCTGCCGACCCGGCCGACGCCATCTCAGTCCCCACGGGTGCGAACGCGGGGACCCAAGTCAATCTGGCCGAGATGGAACCCTCCGCGGACGCCGAGATACCGGCACAAGCCGCCGTGACGGCGACGAGCGGACCAACGGCGCCCGCGCCTACAACCCCAACACCAGCCACCGTCGTTGACACCGTGACAGAAAGCGCTGACGCCGCCGCCGGGAGCCGGGCTCAAAAGCGCGGCGGTGGCAGCCTTAAGCGGCCCCCATCCCATCACCGACAAGACCGTCCGGCTCACATCGATCGCAGAACACTCGCGCGTACTTAACACTGCTCGCTCCGAGTGTTGACCCAAACAGGGGGACTTCGCCGACGAAGTCCCCTCGTCTCAATTTCGGCGCGCGGAGTCCGACCAACCCACCAAACACACAGTTCACGACCTCTATCGAGTTCGTGACCCAAGCGCTTGCAGTTCGTGGAACCTCACCAGTCCCGACGATCCCGGCTTGATCTTCTTCAAGCCCTTCCACCTCCCGGCTGGCTTGGCCGGCCCAAGGCCGACGCCCAGCGTGCGGTGCAGTATGGATGTGGGATCGGGCCGGACGGCACCATCGGATGCGACCACGTTCCCGGGAATCCGTTCGAAAATACAGACGCCTAGAGCTGCGGCGAACTGCGTCAGCGGGGACAACGGGTTCACGCT
>Ga0209986_10004888_pt1 | contig 11263 bp, 8 predicted proteins | sample BlataG_FD_183168 | JGI IMG/M metagenome (GOLD analysis project Ga0209986, IMG submission 183168) | Deep subsurface microbial communities from Black Sea to uncover new lineages of life (NeLLi) - Black_00105 metaG (SPAdes) (version 2) | ecosystem: Environmental > Aquatic > Marine > Oceanic >...
CGGATGGCCAGGAGGAATCCCGTTTCGGATTTCCAGAAACACCGAAGCCCATTAGAAATGAGCCCTTTTGGCAGACTGGTGGAAGTTCGGTACAGACTTCTAACAGGGCGAACCGTGGAAGTTATCGCGAAAAAAGTTCTCCGTTGGATGAACTGAATAAGCTTTCGCAAGCTGACTTATCCGCCAGGGCCAGCCGCATTAGGGGACCACACACCAGCCCTGAGTCTTACTCGGAGGCCAAGTTCAATCAGCACCTCCAGACAGCACAAGGCCATCTAAAGGCCGGCAGGTACTACGCGGCAGCGGACTCTTTTGCTTTGGCTTCTATTTATAAGCTGGATCCCGGCGAAGCCGGGTCGGATCCGGTCCAGGCCGGTGGCCTGGCACTTTGCTTTGCCGGCAGAGGCCATGCGTTATTCGCCGCCGGCGAATATATCAGCAGTGCGCTGTTTCTTTCCAGAGCGCTCAAGATTGCTCCGGAATATGCACGGACTAAAATCGACCTTGCTGGTATGTTAGGCGGTGAAAACAAGCTCGAAAGCAGAATAGCTGATATTAAAGAATGGTTAGGAAGGAGTGATTCAGCCCAGTTGGAATTTCTCTTAGGTTATGTTTGTTACCGAATGGGCAGACTCGGCCAGGCAAAGCAGGCCATTGATTCGGCTTACACCAAGATGCCTCAGTCCTCCGCTGTGGTTGCAGTTAAAAAAGCTATTGACGATGCGACAGCAGGGCAGTAAACGAAAGACACTTCTTTTAAGCGTTTGTTCATAGAATACCGCATGGGCTGAATCCCATCCTACCGGCTGCTTCTCGACAAGTTTATCGTCCAGAATTAGAATATTCGCGATTGACATCGGTCCGCAGTTTGAATATTCTACTTATTAATTGAAGAAACAACGGGAACTTCTTATACAAAAAGAAGTCTGTGTTTGGCGTTTTATACAGACTGTATAATCATTTTCAAGCAAGGAGAAGCAGGTATGGGCGATAAGGGGAAAAAAGATAAAGGCAAAAAGGAACACCAGAAAAAGGCCAAGCTTAATCTAAAGGAAAAACGAAAATTGAAAAAAGAAAAGAAGAATAAATAAGAAATTCAAAACGAAATTGTTTCGTTCCTGCGTTCCTCCTAAGAAAATAAACGGTTTTCGTATTTTGAAGGTTGAGATTGCCACAGTCGCCTGCGGCTCCTTCGCAATGACATTGTTGGTCCATTTTCTTTTGCATACCCGATTATTCGAGTAGAAGAAAAACCCCCGGTAAAACCGGGGGCTAAATAGACATATTTAGAGCCTATCCAAATAACCCGCTCTATTGCGGCCGGCTGCAAAGCCCGATGCCTGCGTTGTCGGCCAAAAATGTTCTCAACGTGGAGAAAACCACGCCTCCGAGCATTTTTGGCCTGCCGCCTTGGCCTCGAACTTTTCGCTCGGCCTCATAACGACCCGGTTATTCGGATAAGCTCTTAGATTCCGGCTTCGAGCTGAGTGAGTATGGTTCTGGCTTTGCAGACTTTATTTCCTGCGAGGCCTTGCCAGTGAAGCTCGGCATTTTTCTTGAGCATCTCTTCGATTTTTTTACAGGCCAGCAGTACGGTGGCGTGATTTTTATTGCCCATAAATCTGCCTACCTCAGAGGACGACATCTTTGTGTACTTCCTGGTCAGATACATACTAAAATGGCGGGCCAAGGCCACTGTCCTGTCTTTTTTGGACGAGTGTATCTTAGCCGGCGTTGTGCCAAAATAAGTGGCGACGGCTGATTCGATATCCGATACGTGCACAATCGGGTCGCACCTTTCGAGGTGTTCAGCCATAACGGCTCTGGCCATAGACAGGTTGATTTTTTCGTTTTTCAGTGCCGAGTACGCAATTACTTTCAGCAGGGCCCCCTCCAGCTCCCGCACATTGGTGCGGAGATTTTCGGCAATGTATGTTATTACGCTTTCGGGGATTTGAGATTTTAGCTTTAAGTTTTGATTTTTCAGGTACTGCCTGCATATTTGGCAGCGGGTGCGGAAATCAGGATTCTGAATTTTGACAACCATTCCCGATACGAAACGGTTAACCAGCTTTTCGGACAGTTGTCCTATCATTTTCGGATGTGCATCGCAGGCCAGCACAACCTGTTTACCAGCCAGGCTGATTGTATTGAAAGTATGCAGGAATTCCTCCTGCGTTGAAGGCTTGCTGGCCAAGAAGTGAATGTCGTCGATTGCCAACAAATCCGTTTGCCGCATTCGTCGTCTAAAAGCCTCCAGCTTTTTTGTCTTCAAGGCCAGCACAAACTGATTGACAAAATCTTCCGCTGAGAGATATAGCCAATTAGTCTGGGGGCGCTTCTCGCACACTGCATTGCATATCCCTTGCAGCAGATGTGTTTTGCCTACCCCGTATCCTCCATGAATAAACAGCGGATTGAAAGGGCTTTGTTGTTCATTTACGACCGCTTTGGCGGCGTTGTAGGCCAGCTCATTTGACGAACCTACAACGAATGTATTCAGACTCAGCTTGAGTCTTCCGGATGCTCGATGCCGGCTACTCGATGCTCGTCGAGAATCGAGAATCGACTTCGGGGAACTCAGTCGCCCCGAGGATCGAGTCCTACCGGCGCCAACAACAAGCGGGGGCTGCGAATCCAGTTGTGTTCGCCTCTGGTGGCCGGAAAGCTCCGGATCGATGGCGAAGGTAATCTTTGTTTTGTTGCCGGTAACTGTCCGAACCACCTGGGTAATTTCATTCAAAAAATGGTTTTCAATCCAACTTGCTATAAAAAGATTCGGCACACCAACCTTCAAATATCCGTCGGCAAGTGTCATATTAGTTGAATTCTTAAACCAAATTCGAAACTTCTTCGGTCCCACTTTCTCAGCAAGAGCTTCGTTAATAGCACTTATCTGAGACGCTGCTGTACGAGAACTCTCATCCGTGATTGTGCTCTGCATTAGTATTCTCCCGGTGCCAGGGTTTTATTTCTCGATACTTGATTGGGTTCCCGCAAGGCGGGGTCCCTCTCGATACTCGACGAGCATCCGGCATCGAGCATTGAACTTCAAGGCTATTATTGGGCAACGAAAAAACAAATCAATTGCGTTTTGCGAAATTTCTTTTCCACTTGATAGAGGTTGCTGTCAGTATTGACTTTGCGCATAAAAAAAATTTGTTTTTAACAGGTTTTGCACATCGTAAGTTTGTTTTGTGGAAAAGCTGTGAATTGGATTTGTAAATCAAAATTAAAAAACTCGATGCTGGATTCTCGATACTCGATACTTGTCATTATGTTGCGATGATTATTGCTGTATATCCACCATCACAGTCGAATTCTCTTGCCAACGGGAGGGTCAGCCTTTCGAATTCAAGCTCGAAATTGTGGTTTTTCCGGAGGAAGTCTCTAACAAGGTCATTGTTTTCATCCTTTTGAATGCTGCAGGTGCTGTAGCAGATTTTACCGTGAGGTTTTAACATTTGTGCTGCGGTATTCAGCAGTTCGCTTTGTGTTTTGGCCAGTTCTTTTATTGCCTTTGGCTTTATCCTATAGCGTGCTTCGATGCGTCTGGCCAATACGCCGGTGTTGGAGCACGGCACATCCAGGAGGACGCAATCGAACTTAGAATCGAGGAGCTCCTCGTATGGAACAATATCGACGCTGTTTATGCCGAGCCGAGTGGTGTTTTCTTTGACTTTTTTGAGGCGCTCGGAATCGATATCAGTTGCGATAATCTTCGACGAATCGCCGGTAGCTTCAGCTAACTGTGTTGTTTTTACACCCGGTGCGGCGCAGAGGTCGAGTATCGTCCAGTCCGATTTCGGCTTGAGAATCCTTACCGCCTGCGAAGCTGTAATATCCTGAACTGTAAACAGACCTTCTGCAAAGCCGGGAAGCTGTGTTACCGCTCGGGGACTTTTGATTTTTATCATGCTTGATTCTTGGTTCTCGATTCTCGATTCTCGACGAGCGTCCGACATCGAGCATTGAACGTCGACTATTTCAAAGTCGATATCTGCCTGTTGAAATTTTTCGGCTAAATTTTGTGTGGTCGTCTTTAAGCTGTTTGGTCTGAGGTAGATACTCGGCTTGCGATTGGATGCGAAGCAAACCTGACGAGTCAATTCTGCGCCGAATTCATTTAGCCAGTCAATTATGAGCCATTTGGGCAGCGAAAAAACGGTGCTTAAGTAATCGGCCGACAAAGCTTCAGGGTCGGGCAAAAAATCCGTGTCGAATTCGCAGCCGGTTTCAAATGTTTGGGTAAGGGTACATCTGGAATCGACCTGCGGCAACTGGATTTGGCGATTCGTTATGTGTCTTGTGATTTGGCGCAGGACTGCATTTACAAAGCCGACCTGCTTTTCCGGCGCGATGTCTTTGGCGTTCTCGACCGCTTCGTTGACAATGGAATGCTGACCGGTCGCAGGTGAATATACAAGCTCGTAGGTCCCGATCCGGATGATGTTGAGCAGTTTGTCCGGTATCCTTTCGACGGGTCGACCGGAGAATGTGGCTATCACTGTATCGATTGCACTGCGGTTTCTTATCGTTCCAAGGACAAGGTCGGTGGCTCGTTGTTTCTGGTCGGTTTCGTGCAACAGCTTGTTTAGTATCGGGCCGGCGTAATTGCGTTTTGGGTTACAGCGGTTCAGGGCCTCAATTGCTATAATGCGTGCGGATTTTGGTTTTTGGCCAGCCATATCTTACTTGTCTATCTTAATAAACAAATCGCCGGGCTGGGTTTGTCGGCCGTTGACGAAATCCTTGAAATCCATAAGAGGTGAGCCTGCCGGCTTGATTTTTGTAATTTTTAAGGCGTCTGTACCACAGGTTACATTTAGGTTTTCGGCAAGCGTTCCCGAAGATAAGCCGGATGGATTTTGAGTTTTGACTACTTCCACCGTTGCGATGGTTACCCGCGTGGATCTGTTGGTTTTTTTAGAAAGATATGTTGCTGAAGCACCGGGCCAGGGCCAGAAGCCACGTATCTTTCTTTCCAAAGACTGGGCAGGTTCGTTAAAGTCGATATAGCCGTCAGATTTTTTCAGCTTCGGCGCGAGGGTAGCTTCGGAATGGTCCTGCTCGGTATAGGTAACAGTATTGTTAGCGATCTGTCCAATTGTACTGAGCAATAACGGTGCTGCTATTTGGGCCAGTCTGTCGTGTAGTCGGCCGGCTGTTTCATCGGGAGCGATGTTGGTTTGTGATTGTGCCAGGATTTGGCCCGCGTCCATTTTTTCAGCTAATGTGATTATACTTATACCGGTTTTGGTTTCGCCTTTGATTATGGCCCAGTTTATCGGTGCAGCTCCGCGATATTTTGGAAGTAAAGAGGCGTGGACATTTATAGCGCCTTTTGGCGGCAGATTTATCAACTCATTGCCGATTTTTTGGCCGAATGCAATCACCACAATCAGGTCCGGCTTATAATCAGCTATCTTTGTTTGCATCTCCGGAGTGTTTACGTTATCTGTTTCAACAAACGGTATCGAATTGGTATTCGCCCAGTTGGCTGCTGGTGTCGGGCTCTGTTTTCTGCCTCTGCCGGCCGGGTGTGGAGGCTGAGTGACGATGAATTGCAAGCTATGGCTCGACCGCTCCAACACATTCAGGCACTCAATACCGAATTGGCCGCTGCCCAGATATACTATTTTCATTTATCGACCCGACAATCAAACAATTTTATTAAACCAGCGTAAACATTTATATAAAAAGTGTTATACAATTAGAAACCGAAATATATTCAATTTGATTCAGATTTTTCTTGATTTTGCCGAAACATACATTATACTTTAAATGTAGATAGAATAGAATTACGATGAGAGGCTATCCAAAGGGTTCCGTCCCGCGGCTATGCCTCTCTTACTTTTTATAGCCCAATTTACCCTTAAGTTTGTTTATTCCTACGATGTAAGCTGCGAATTTCCTCAGAAGAGAAGAGTACCGGGTATCGTCCGGCACCATTAATTTCAATTATTTTGATCTCTTTTCTGTCAGTTTTTTGAGCTGTCTCCTGTGTGCGATTTTGGCGGTTTGGCTCATACGGTTAGCGATGGTCATTCCCTCGATATGGTCGTGCTCGTGCTGTAGAGCCCGCGCGTAAAGACCTTCGGCCTGTTCGGTAAACTCGTTTCCATCAAGGCCGGTGGCGGTAACTTTACATTTTTTGTATCTTCGAATTTTTGTAAAAACACCCGGCACCGACAGGCAGCCTTCTTCCGTTGAGACAAGCTCGCCGGCCGGTGTAACGGTTGGGTTTATATAGACTTTGACGCTTTCTCTTGTTCCATCGAGCGATATGATAAAGAGTCGCAATGGTACACCCACCTGTGGTGCCGCCAGACCGACGCCCCTTTTTTTCAGCATAATGTCGGTCATTTTCTCTACAAGTTGGCGAATATTATCATCAATTTCTCCTACCGGCTCGGCTCGCTTAGTTAAAACCTCAGCCGGATAATGTGTGATTCGACATTTTTCAATATCAATCATTTCTGGTGTTCCGTATTTTGCTTTAGGCTTATCTGTCGTCGAATTCGTCGCCGGTGAACGTATTGCCGAGATAAGATTTTCTGACGGTTTCATTACGGATGATTTCGGCGGGCGGTCCTGCTCCTATCACCCTGCCATGGTCGATAATGTAGGCCTTATCGACCACTTCAAGCGTTCTCTCGACATTATGGTCGGTAACAAGAATACTGACGCCGGAATCAACGAGGCGGCGGATCTCATGCTGCAAATCCTGAACGGCAATGGGGTCAACCCCGCTAAACGGTTCGTCCAAAAGAATCAGTGAAGGGTCGGTTACCATGGCACGGGCGATCTCGAGCTTTCTTCGCTCACCGCCGGAGAGGAATCTACCCTGACTGTTAGCGACCTCAGTTAGTGCGAAACGCTCAATGAGCATATCAGCTTTGCGATTGCGCTGAGCTTTGGTGATGGACATCGTTTCCAGAATCGCATAGAGATTGTCGCGGACGCTGAGGCGCTGGAAGATGCTGGGTTCCTGTGAAAGATACCCAATACCCAATCGTGCGCGTTTGTACATCTGCAGCTTGGTGATGTTCCGGCCTTCAAAAATGACCGAGCCGCCGTTTGGGGCAACCATACCCATAATCATTCTAAAGGACGTGGTTTTTCCGGCCCCGTTTCGGCCCAGAAGCCCGACAATACTGCGCTGTTCGATAGTAATGGATACTTCGTTAACAACGATTCGGCCGGAATATTTTTTTACCAGCCCCTGAGTTTCAAGAAGAGTCATACTTACCATTTTCGTATCTCGTATCGTGTATCCGCCAAACAAAAGTCCGCCACGGGCGGATATCGTATTTCGTACGGGGTATTATAACAATACTTATGACTAAAGAAAACCGTCTTTTTTCGAATCTGTCGAGCTTTGGCAATGGTGTTCCGGCCTTGCGGAATTCCAAAATCGTGTTTTCTTCAAAAGCCAATAAATATTCTGGCATTTTTGCGTTATTTTTGCTATTTAAGTATTTTTCTGTATAAGAAAAGTTGATTTTATTTGGTTCCCGCGAAACGGGGGCCCCTTAAGGGCTTTTATGTTTGCGATTCTAAGCGATATACATTCGAATCTCGAAGCCTTGACGACAGTTCTGGCTGACATTAAAAAACGGGGTATAAAAACTATTTATTGTCTGGGGGATGTGGTCGGCTACGGGCCAAATCCCAAGGAATGTCTCGACCTGATTATAGAGAAGACCAAGTGGTGCGTTCTGGGCAATCACGATTATGCGGTCTTCTATGAGCCGACAAATTTCAACTACGGGGCAGAGCAGGCGAGCTTCTGGAGCCGGGAAGTTCTGGAATCGGAAGAAGAAAAACAGTGCCGCGACAGGCGCTGGAGCTTTTTGGGTGAGCTGCCGATGCGGCACACGCTCAAAAGCAAATTAGAAACAAACTCAGCAACAATAGATTTTGTTCACGCTTCGCCCAGAAGGCCGATTAATGAATATATTTTTCCCGATGATGTTTACACCAATCCGCTGAAGGTTCGGCTGCTGTTCGAGCGGGTCACACACATCTGCTTTGTGGGCCACACACATATGCCCGGGGTGTTTCTTAATGAGCCGGACTTCTATCTGCCGACTGAGCTTGGCGATGTCTACCCGATTGTCGATGCCGAAAAGGCGATTATCAATATCGGCTCGGTCGGGCAGCCCAGGGACAAGGACAACCGTACCAGCTATGTGTATGTGAATAAAAACGAGGTGCATTTTGTACGGCTCGAATACGATTTTGAAACTACTATGAAAAAGATAATATCAATCGAACAATTAGACAATTTCCACGCGGAGCGGCTGCAGAACGGAAGATAAACTCGTTTCTCGATACTCGTAAGAGATAGAAGATGCAGGATACAAGATTATGAGAATTGCTTTGACCTTGGTTGTAGTCGGTTTTTGTTTGTTTTGCGGCTGGCTCGTTGTTGAGTCCGGACTTTTTGAGTGCTCGCTGCCAAATTCAGGGCCTTGCATCCTTTTGCAAAGCTCAACAGGCGATAAAAATAGCAGCGATGCGAATGTCCCTGCTGAGGAACCATCGCAGATAGGAGCGGACGATTCTGTCACTTTCAGCGCTGTCGGTGCACCGGCTAAAAACGTTACGCTTGGCTCAGTGGACCCTAACAGCGGCTTTAATTTCCAGTTGGAGCTGAGCTCGAAAGGCGCGGCTATCAGGAAAGCCACCTTTAGCGGATTTGATGATCGTGATTATAAAAACCCTCAGCCATTAGTTATTCTTTCGCCGGTGCGGCTACCTAATGACGATGAGATTTTGTCAATGTCACTCACGAATTTTGGGTTATTTTTGGAGCCTAAGAGCACCTTGCTGAGACCTTTCCATCTGGAACAGCTAAGCTGGCAAAGCTTCGACGTTGTAAAAGCTGAGGATGGCTCGCAAACGGCTCGCTTTGAAGCGACAATTAAAGTTCAAGATACGAATGAGCCGGTCTTGAAATTGATTAAAACCTATAAAATCATCCCCCGCAGCTATCTTCTTGAATGCAACATAGCTGTCGAAAATCTTAGCGGCATTGAGCAAAAGGTTCGTTTCAATTTATCCGGGCCGGGCGGACTCGGCAGAGAGGGTGTCAGAGGCGATATGAGAAAGGTCGTGGCCGGCTTTAGAGATTCGCAGGGGCAAATCAGCAGTGTAAGACTTGCCAAGAAAGACCTCATCAAAGCAAAGAACCTTGATGACAGACAGCTAACAAAACCTGGTTACAACTTTCTCTGGGTAGCTGCGGTCAATAAATATTTTGCAGCAATAGTAGTTCCTCTGCCGGAAGAGGGCAAAGAGTATTGCGATTGGGTAACGGATAAAACAGGCCGATTTCACAATCCCGATGGAGACAGCAAGGCCGACAGCGGGGATGAAACAATAGGATTGGATTTGAAAATTGCGCCAAATACGTTAGCTGCAGCGGGCCAGGTCAATAGCTCAAAGATATATAACTTCCAATTGTATATTGGGCCCAAGGATAAAAGTCTTTTCGATAAAAACGAGCGGTATCGAGAGCTGGGTTTTGTTCAGACGATAGATTTTATGATGTGCTGCTGCCCAGCCGGCATTATAAAGCCTCTGGCCTTCGGGATATTGGCGATAATGAAATGGATGTACGCCTTTATCGGCAACTACGGCGTAGTCATTATCATATTGGTGTTTTTGATGCGGCTTGCTATGCATCCTATCACGAAGAAGAGCCAGGTCTCGATGAGCAAAATGAGCAAGCTGGCTCCGAAGGCCGAGGAGATAAAGAAAAAATACGCCAACAACAAGGCTGAAATGAACAAACAGATGATGGCCCTTTACAGAGAGCAGGGCGCCTCGCCGATTATGGGCTTTCTTCCGATGATGGTTCAGATGCCGATTTGGATTGCTTTGTGGAGCGCGGTGTACGCCAGCATTGAGCTGCGTGGTGCTGCATTTTTGCCGTTTTGGATTACTGACCTTTCGTTACCGGATGCTCTTTATAGATTTCCAACGGCAATAGTCGTGCCTTTGTTGGGCTGGAAAATAGTATCGCTGAACCTTCTGCCGCTTATGATGGGCCTGGCGTTTTATCTTCAGCAGAAACTAATGCCGTCCCAGGCGGCGGCATCTGCTAACCCACAGGTTGCTCAGCAGCAAAAAATGATGATGATTATGATGCCGTTACTGTTCCCGCTGATGTTATACAAGGCCCCGTCGGGAGTGAATCTGTATATTATGGCAAGTACTTTTGCCGGCGTCTTTGAGCAGTATGTCATTCGCAAACACATCCGGGAAAAGGAACAGGCCGAATCACAGGGTCTGGTTGCCGTGACGAGCAAGACCGGCGGCAAAGTCAAAAAGAAAAAGCCCAAGCCGTTTTATAAAAATATGTAAGGCAGCCACAACTGTCATTCCTACGGAAACAGGAATCCAAAAATGACGATATCGTAGATTCCGCTTGCGCGGGAATGACAAGGGGGATGGCAATGCCGAATGTACGACTTGAATGACACTATTTTAGCTGTCAGTTCTCCAACTTCGGGCGCAAGGGTAATTGTTCGCATAACCGGCCCGGAGACAATCGAGACCTGCAAACAGATTTTCAACTCACCAATCGCCAACCACAAATTACACAGATTCCGGTCGATTAACTTAGATAAATCCGTGAAATCTTTAATAATCGGAGGAATCTGCGGAGTTGATGCCGAACTAAAAGTTGATGCGCAATTGTACTTATTCTTGGCTCCGCATTCTTATACCGGCGATGATATAGCTGAGATTCACATCCATACAAATCCTGCTGTTACTGAGGTCTTAATAGGTAATTTATTAGGCAAAGGACTTCGGATGGCTGGGCCGGGTGAATTCACGGCACGGGCGTATCTGAACGGCAAAATCGATTTGTCCCAGGCCGAGGCGGTGAACGAGATTATCGTAAGCTCCAACGCATTTCAATTAGCCGCCGCTGAGAAACTTCTCAGCGGACGGCTATCCGAGACCACGGCAAAGGTACGCTCGGCGATAATGGATTGTCTTAGCTTAATCGAGGCGGGACTGGATTTCAGCGCAGAAGATATCGAGCTGGAAACCATAGCGGAGGTAATTGAAAGACTTCTCGGCGTAAAGGAACAGCTTGAGCAGCTTCTTTCCGGGAGTATCAGGTACGAGTCGCTAATTGATTTACCAGCGGTGGGGATTGCCGGCGCTCCCAATGCCGGTAAGAGCAGCCTGCTCAATACACTGCTCGGTAAAGAAAGAAGTATTGTCTCGCACAAGCGCAAAA
>Ga0209986_10004889_pt1 | contig 11259 bp, 14 predicted proteins | sample BlataG_FD_183168 | JGI IMG/M metagenome (GOLD analysis project Ga0209986, IMG submission 183168) | Deep subsurface microbial communities from Black Sea to uncover new lineages of life (NeLLi) - Black_00105 metaG (SPAdes) (version 2) | ecosystem: Environmental > Aquatic > Marine > Oceanic >...
AGGCAGGACATTTATGGCGCATACGACAACACATTAGCAAGCTAATGAACTCCTATATTTTGCACGATGAATCGTGCGACTACATTAGTCCACCAAGTTTTGAACAGTTATTGTTACCTCTTGACATAGATTCCATATTCTGTATAATCTTATACAGAAGAAGGGAACTATGAAGGCGATAGAAATAATCCAGAAAATCGACCGGTTAAAGTGCCGGGTTGTGAGGATCCGCGACCTCGCGAAATTGACCAACACATATAATGATAATACTCTTTATAAAATCGTAGAAAGGTTGATAAAAAACGGGATTCTCACACGAATAGCCCACGGTTTATATATGCAAAGTGACAACACTCCGGAATCGTTCGAGATTGCAAATGTGCTCTATGCGCCATCATATGTTTCCCTTGAATCGGCCCTTTATCGATACGGAGTCATTGACCAGGCACCATACATTATTACATCGGTGACACCACGAAAAACAAAGAAGAAAACAGTTTTTAGTCATGAATATGAATATGTACACCTGAATCCCAAATTTTTTTTTGGATATATACGTGATAAAAATATCCTCATTGCTGTTCAAGAAAAAGCATTACTTGATTTGCTGTACCTCGTTTCAAAAAAGACACGGAGTATTAACTTAAATAACCTCGATTGGACCACAGTACGGAAGAACGTGTTTAATAGATATGCGCGATTATATAAATACAATCCACTGGCTCGTTTGATTAAAAGGATTAGACCGTGATTGAACGAAATGTGGTTACTGAATATGCGCGCAGATTTGACATAGATGAATACACCGTGCTCCGAGAATACCTTCAATTGATTTTCCTACGTAATCTTTATGATATTTCTGAATGTAATCATTTGTATTTTAAAGGCGGCACTAGTATTCATTTTTTGCTACACTCATTTCGGTTTTCAGAAGATCTGGATTTTACAGCAAGAATTAAGCAACCGAATCTAGACAGAATAATTCAATTGGCAACAAAGAAAACACGTTTGGAAGCGCCTGATCTGAAGGTAGAAATACGATCTTCTACACGATTATCATCTTCCTACCGATTGATATTTCCTACAGAACTGTCACGCCAGCCACTTACAATTCGCGTTGAGATTTCTACCCGGGAAAAGCCTTTGACAAGACGGATAAGTGTTATTGAAACTGAATTGCCTGTTTCACCCTATCCAATGGTTGTACACCTCGATTACGAGGAGATCCTTGCAGAGAAAATCAGAGCCATACTTACACGCTCACAAGGACGTGATCTATTTGATACCTGGTTCATGTTTTCCAAAGGTGTACAGTTGAACAGCAAATACATTGAAGAGAAGATGAAGTACTATAAACAAAAATACAGTTTGCAGGTGTTGAAAAGGACAATTGAAGATATCTCCGCACAAAGTTTGAAAGATGATATTGCTAAGTTTTTACCACAAAAAACGAGAAGGATAATTAGCGAACTGAAAGGATTATTGTTTAAAAGCTTACAGAAGTAAATTGTAAGGTCTACTTCATCAGTTTTGAGGATAGATGTAATATCTCCGATCAATTTTCTTACTAAGGAGAACATATAATAGATTAATCACCAAAATCACCCCCACCCTGAAATAAATTCAGGGCAGGCTCTTGATCGTTCGACTGTCTTCGACCCTGAGCTCAGACCGAAGGGAGCTCACGTCGAAGTCCTCCCCTCCACCTGAGGCGGACAGGCGTCATCCGCCACACCGTTTGACGGATAAATATTTAAAACACCCCCTCCCACTGAAACAATACTGAAATGACATTCAGCACAAGGTTCAGGGCAGGCTTTATCCTCCCCCTCTTTGAGGGGAAGGAAGGTGGGGGTGTAAACATTTTTGATTTATATTTCGGTAAACCGAATTAATTTCAGGTTTTGTAGCAAGATAACCTCACTTCGTTCGGTCACTTGGTGCATTCGTCAAAGTATTATTGGTGTCGGCATAACAATGAAAAGACTGAAAATTTTTCTCTTGACTCTGTGCAATTTAAGAATAAAATAGATTATAATGAATTACACTAAGAGGGTTTCTTTATACATAGAAACATCGGTTTTTGGCTTTTATTATGATGATAAACCTGAAAATCGCAGTAAGCAGCAGGTTACTGAAATGCTTTTTAATCAGATACAAAGAGATTTCTTTATAGCTTTCTACAGCGATATCACTCTTGCAGAAATAGAAAGAACGAAAGATAATGTTAAAAAAAAGAAGTTATTAGATTTAATCCCGAATTTTGGGTTACAGAAGATTGAAATGGCACCAGAAGGTGAATTGCAGTTACTTGCTAATTTATTCCTTGAAAAAGGAATTATACCCAAGGACAAAAAGGACGATGCTTTGCATTTAGCTTTTGTTATACTTTCGCCTCAGATTGATTATTTTATTACGTGGAATTGTAAGCATCTCGCCAACATAAATGTTTTTAGAAAAGTAAGGTCGTCAGCTCTTTCCTTAGGATATGAAATAAAATTTGAAACAATTACACCTGAGGAGGTGATTTTTTATGAAGAAATCTAAGGATTGGTTAGAGGAAGTCTGGGAAATAAAGGCGAAAATTGCTGAAGAAACAAAAGCAATGAGTTTTCAGGATTATCTTAAATATCTTAAGGATCTTGCGCAAAAAGCAGAAAAGCGAATAAGAATAACCGAGAAAGCAGAGAATTAAGAGCAAATTTTTATACAGCAAAGCTTTTTGTCACCCCCAAAATACTTATAAAACAAATACAATCTCTGTTCACGGAAATCAAGAAATGTATGTCGATTCAAATTTGTCCTGAAATTGATTTGAAAAATAAAGAAGATCTTGGTTTGATAGCCGTTATTCCCGACACAGATATTTTAAGCACATTTGCCAAAGTTGGTGATAGGTAGAGGAGAAATTGAAACTATGATTATCGCCCGTGATGAAGGATTGTTAATTCTAACAAATGACCGTGTTGCCAAGAGAATCTGCGATAAATACAGTCTTAATTTTTTGGATCTTGCAGAAATTTTGAGAACAATGAAAATCAAAGGTATAGTTTCAAGAAAGGGATTAATTAGTTTAATTGTGAGAATTGAGGAAGAAGATAGAACAATAATAAAGGGAAAAGCGAATATTTTACTTTGAGAGGAAATTCTACATAGTAGCAAACTTGGAAAAGAAGTCAAGGTGGAGCGTCGAAGACTTAAGCGTCTAACTCTTGACTTCTTTTTAATAATATCTATAATGTGAGAATGAGAGATGGGATCAATATCTTTGAGGAAGATTTTTGGGCAATCAACGATACGTTAAACCGTCTCTTGCAAGGTACCAATGCCCGGACCATCCTTCTCATTGACAAAGCTGGTCAGCTCATCACGTCTTGTGGTGATACGGCAAGTCTTGATACATCGTCATTTGCAACGCTTTCTGCTGCAGATTTTGCAGCAACCAGCCAGTTAGCTTCATTGATTGGCGAGAAGGAATTCTCCACGCTTTTTCACCAGGGTGAAAAAGAGAATTTATATGTTTGCCTTATTGCTGACCGTGTTATTCTTGCCGTGATATTTGATCATCGAACCACGCTCGGCTTGATAAGAGTGAAAACAAAGAATAGTGCAGCTGAGCTTGAAAAGATCTTCAGTGAAATCTTCAGTAAGCTCGAGAAAGAAGGTGGACCCTCAGATGGAATAGATACTGATTTTACCAAAGCTGCTGAAGAAGAACTGGATAAGCTTTTCGGATTTTAGGATGCACAGATTGGATTTTGGAGTTTGGAATTTGAGACTTGATCTATTATGGCATTGATTAATTATGCATCAAGGGAAATAAATGCAAAAATAGTCTACTATGGTGCAGGACTTGGCGGTAAAACCACTAACATTAAATACATATATACGAAGCTGAACCCTTCAGTTAAAGGGAAGTTGATTAGTCTTGCAACTGAGCTTGACCGAACACTTTTTTTCGATTTCTTGCCCGTAGATCTTGGTACGATCCGTGGTTTTAAAACCAGGTTCCATCTTTACACTGTACCGGGTCAGGTATTTTACAATGCTTCGCGAAAGCTTATCCTCAGAGGGGTTGATGGAATAATATTTGTCGCGGATTCACAGATTGAGCGTTTTGACGAAAATATGGAATCCTTTGATAATATGATGGATAACTTAAAAACTTACAACCTGTCATTGGAAAGAATTCCCTTGATTGTCCAATATAATAAGAGGGATTTACCTAACATAACATCAGTTGAGGAGTTGCAAAAGGTTTTGAACTCTGATAACAAATATCCATTTTTTGAAGCCGTTGCGACTCAAGGTATTGGCGTTTTTGAATCACTGAAAGAAGTATGTAGGTTTGTGCTCAAAGCACTGGCATAATGACTAAAGACTAAGAACGGATATATATATGTCATCACAAAGATGTCAGAGGTGCTCAAAAATTATTAACCCGGGTGATTTATTCTATCGCTTGACTATAAAAATCTTTGCCGATTTTGATGGTGTCATAAATATAAAAAGCGCAAAAATAAACTTGAAAGAGGAATTTGAGAAAGCTAAATCATATCCTGAGGATCTGATTGAAGAAGAAGTATATAAAGAATTTGATTTCGTACTGTGCCCACGATGTAAGGAGATATATTGTGCTAATCCTTTGCACTTGCCTTTGGGCGAAAAAAAAATCGGCGGTAATGTTTAGGAATAAACACAATGCAGCATCACTGCGTTCGCAGCATCACTGCGTTCGCAGCATCACTGCGTTCGCAGTATTCCCTTTAGTTCGCAATTACGTTCTGTCATGTCTTAGCGAGTGTAACGATCCTGCAATTTCTGCGAGTGTAACGATCCTGCGAGCCCCGAAGGGGCGATACTGCATTTAATACCATGTCTTTTATTCATCTTCATAACCATACAGAATACTCTTTGCTCGACGGCGCTATGAGGATCGATCGGCTCACAGATCTTGCAGCAAAATACAAAATGCCAGCCCTGGCCATTACTGACCACGGTAATATGTTCGGTGCTATCAAGTTTTACAAGAGCGCACATCGCCGGGGCATTAAGCCGATCATTGGCATTGAAACCTATATCGCGCCGAGGTCCAGAACGGATCGTTCAAAGAACATCCGGATACCAGAATCTTCCTTCCATTTAACCCTTTTGTGCAAAGATGAGACCGGCTATAGAAACTTGATAAAACTTTCATCAGCAGCCTATCTTGAGGGGTTCTATTACAAACCAAGAATTGACAAAGATCTATTAGCCAATCTTCATAAGGGGCTCATCGGGATGTCTGGCTGCCTCAAAGGCGAGATACCATACAAGATCAGTATGGGTGATATTAAGGGCGCTAAAGCAGCGCTTCAGCAATACCAGGATATCTTTGGTAAACGTAATTTCTATATCGAAATAATGAGATTGGGTTTGAAAAGAGAAGAGCGGGTACATAATGAATTGCTAAAACTCGCCAATGAATTTGATGCTCCCCTGGTTGCAACTAATGACTGTCACTATTTTTATCAAGATGACTATAAAGCGCATGATATACTACTGTGCATTGGTACAAAGAAAACTCTATCTGATCGGGAGCGGCTCCGTTTTGAAACCCATCATGCTTATTTCCGTAGACCAGAAGAAATGTCTAAACTCTTTGATGATTTGCCTGAAGCAATCACCAATACCCAACTCATCGCTGAAAAATGTAATCTAAGGATTGATACTTCGGGCAAAGATGTTAAACTGCCGATTTTTCCAAGACCCCCAAATTTTGAAACAGATTTTGACTATTTGAAATATCTAACTTTTAAAGGCATAAGGCATAGATTTGACCGGATAACCCAGGGGATCGAAGACCGCCTGAATTATGAATTGCGGATAATTAAGAAAACGGGTTTGTCAGGATACTTCCTTATTGTGCGTGAGATTATACAGTTTGCTCGGGAAAAAGGTATCCCGGTTGGGCCTGGTCGGGGTTCAGCAGTGGGCAGTCTAGCACTGTACTCCCTTGGCATAGCTAATGTAGATCCTTTAAAATACAACCTGATTTTTGAAAGGTTTTTAAACCCTGACCGACTTAGCTTACCCGATATTGATTCTGATTTTGGTGATGCAAGGAGAGATGAGGTTATTGACTTTATTAGAAAACGATATGGCGAAAAGAACGTAACCCAAGTCATTACCTTTGGTACTATGCAGGCACGAGCTGTGCTTAGAGATGTCGCCAGGGTAATGGGTATACCTTATGGTGAAATCGACCGCATTGCTAAACTCATCCCACTTCATAAAGGCATTGATGACGCGATAAGTGAAGTCAAGGAACTCAAGACCCTTATTGAATCCAAGGAAGACTACAAGGAGCTGATAAGTATCGCCAAGAAACTGGAAGGTCTTGCCCGGCATCCAGCTACGCATGCTGCTGGCGTTGTAATCACGCCTAAAGAGCTTGTTGAGTATGTCCCATTGTATAAAAGTCCCGAAAAAAAGGAAATTTCTACGCAGTATGCAAAGAATTCACTTGAAGATATCGGCATCCTTAAAATGGATATCCTTGGTTTAAGAACCCTTACTGTTATTGATGACACACTTAAGTTGATTGGTCGGCAGGTCAGTGATATTCCAATCTATGACAAGGATACGTATGGTCTGCTCAAGCAGGGCGAGACCGTTGGTGTATTTCAACTGGAGAGCCAGGGCATGCAGGAGATCCTCAAGTCTTTCAAGCCTGAGAACTTTGAGGACTTGATAGCAGTTATTGCTTTATATCGACCCGGCCCAATGGGCAATATCCAAAAAATGGTTGAGAATAAAACAAATCCGAAAAGGATTTCATACCTTCATCCTCTATTAGAACCGATTCTAAAGGAAACCTACGGTATGATTGTATACCAGGAGCAGGTTATGCAGATTGCTTCTGTAGTTGCTGGTTTTACAATGGCTGAAGCTGATACGCTACGCCGAGCAATGGGTAAGAAAATCCCGGAACTCATGGATGAAACAAGAGAGAAATTCATTTCTGGCGCCCAGAAAAAAGGTCTTGCATCCAATATTGCTGAGACTATCTTTAATAAGGTTGCCCCGTTTGCTGGTTATGGTTTTAATAAATCCCATGCTGCTGCTTATGCGACATTGGCAAATCAAACAGCGTATCTTAAATGCCATTTTAAGCAAGAATTCATGATATCATCACTTAATAGTGAGATAAACGATACCAAACGATTGTGGATTCTTATTAGAGAATCGCGCAGAATGGGTATTAAAATATTGAACCCGGATATCAATAAGAGCGACTATGAATTTAAAAAGGAAGGCGATAATATCAGTTATGGCCTTGGTGCTCTGAAAAATCTTGGCAAACCAATAGTCGAATCAATAATAAAGGAAAGAGAAAGGGATCTATTCAAGTCATTTTTTGATTTCCAGGCTCGGACCAAGGGTCTCAACCGGAAATCTTTAGAATCGTTAATAAAATCAGGTGCTTTTCAGACATTGAACGAGGATATTGATAAGCTGCTTAAATTTCTGAAACCTGGAGCCAGGGTCATTGGTACGCAAGCCGGTCTTTTTGATGATTGCAATGGAGAACTGAATAATATTGAGGATGAACAGTCTAATAAAACAGAAGACAATATCTCTTTCCAAAAAGAGGCTTTTGGTTTTTATTTCTCAAAACACCCCTTAGAGAATTTCAAAGAAGAATTTGCTGTGCTCGGTCTAACGTCTATAAGCAACCTCACCAGTGCAAAAAACGGAGATTATATTACTATCGGTGGTTTACTCAATTCGAAAAAGGTTAAGAAAGACAAAAAAGGCCGAAATTACGCGATTATTAATCTTGAAGACTTTGATGGTTCTATTGATGTTTTTGTCTTTTCAGATAACTTTGACAGATATTCGCAGTTCTTACAAGTTGACACGCCCTTGATAGTCAAAGGCAGGATTTCTGGAGACGATGATAGAAGAAGTATCAGGGCGGCTGATATTCTGCTATTGAAAAATGCAAGGGATTACTATAAAAAGATTTTTATCAATTTCAATACTTCTGATCTTCCTAATGAGGATTTAAAGCAGTTACATGAAATAATTAGCAATAATGAGGGTGAATGTGAGGTTTGGTTTAAACTAAATGGTACTAAGGATTGTCGAAAATTCAGGTCGCGTACCATGAAAATCAATCCAGATCCAGATGTTCTTAATAAAATAAAGGGTATTGTTGGTGATATGGGAGTACGGATCTACGGCAGGATATGAGAAATACAAGAAGGCAGAAAAAGGCAGGAGAAGGCGAAAGGAGGTTAGATGGCAATAATCTTTTTGTTGTTGAGTTTATACTATATTGATCAGCCTTTTTTAGATGTTTCTGATCATGGGGAATTCAGTCTTCAACTACGTTTTGGTCCAGATGGTGAGATATTGGGGTTTTTTGATGTTGGAGTCTTGGACAGATTCGGGTTTGGTGTAAGCTATGGAGCCTCAAACCTGATCGGTGCCGGAGACCCTGATTTCTATGAAATCCCTGGTGTCCAATTGAAGATTGTTGTTATTGATCAAGGGTTTGCTGCACCTGAGGTCATATTCGGTTTTGATAATCAAGGGTATGGTCCATACACTGAACCAAGATACTATACTATGTCTAAAGGGGTGTATTGTCAGACAGGAAAGACGCTTTTGCTTTCCAATATCAAGGTTGTCCCGAGTTTAGGCTGCAACTATTGCTTTGAAGGCGATAATAGGTTTGATATGTTTGCGGGACTCCAAATTCAGTTTGGGTTTAGTTCTGCTCTTGTATTTGATTATTCACCGAATTTCAATGATGCTTTAGACCAAAATAAGGGTAATATGAATGTCGGTCTGAAATTCATATTCTATGATGAGCTATTCTTTGAATTCGCCTTGCGCGATCTTTTTGATAATGGTCCTTCTGGAGAAGATCAGCAATTTAATAGGATGATTCGGCTTGGCTATAAGCAGATGTTCTGATAATGTTTCACGTGAAACATACCAAGGTTTTTCATACAAATACACAATTATTAGTCCAAACCTTAGTTTTTCAGGTAGCGTGGACAGAATTTCACTAATTTAAGGAGGTTATTATGGTGAAAGAACTTACAGATACGGATTTTCATCAGGAAGTTGATAAGTCAGATGTTCCTTATTTGGTTGATTTTTGGGCGATATGGTGTGGCCCTTGTTCAGTGGTTTCTCCAATCATGGAGGAGATCGCCCAGGAATATGACGGGAAAGTAAAGGTCGGTAAGGTTAATGTTGACAACGAAATAAAGACGGCAAATGAACACGGGATACAGAACATCCCAACAATAATGATATTTAAACAAGGTAAAGAAGCAGAACGCATTATCGGTGCTGTTCCCAAAGATCATATTGTAAAAAAACTAAAAAAATACCTTGAGTAAATAACAGGAGGCATAATGATTAAGAATCTATTAGTAGCAGTATTTATTAGTTTATTGATCTTTTCTACTTGTTCTCCAAAAGATCAAACACAAACCCAAACAGATAGTAATGATTTTACCCTTACATCACTCGATGGTGAGGAAATAACTCTGTCAAAACTAAAAGGTAGTGTTGTACTCATTGATTTTTGGGCAACATGGTGTCCGCCTTGTCGAAAAAGCATACCAGTATTTATCGATCTCTACAATAAATACCATGAAAGGGGATTTATTGTACTTGGTATAAGCCGTGAAGGCAAAACGATCCTGGAAAAGTTTCGCGATGAGATTAACATTCCATATCCAATCCTTATTGACAACAAAGAGGTCGGCAAGAAGTACCATGTCCAAGCTATCCCCACGATCATAATTATTGATAAGACCGGCAAATTACGTAAGACTCAGGTTGGATTTGCTCCTGAACTAGAAGCCGGGTTTGATACTTTTATTGACTCCTTGCTCAGTGAATAAGGTAACCTTTTCGTCGGATCATGAAATACCTGATGTCTGGAAATCTTAGATGATAAAACTTTTCCTAAGCAAGGGTCTTCAATTTATCGCTGAAGATGAACTAAACCATAGAATAATTGTAGATACTGATAAGCGGCTTGGCGGTTTGGATGAGGGGATTCATCCTGTTGAATTCCTTCTGGTCTCACTCGGTGCTTGTATGGGTATGGATATTGTTAGCATACTCAAGAAAAAAGGTGGGAAAATCGACAGGTTTGAGATTACTGTCAAAGGTGCACGGGCTGAACAGCATCCAAAAGCATATAAAAAAATAGTCGTGATGATTGATTGCCAGGGGGATTATAAACGCGAAGACCTTTTGCGTTCTTTTGAATTATCGCGTGACAAGTATTGTGGTGCTTATGCCACACTTAAGAAAGGTTCAATTATTGAGTTTGTAGTTAAATAAAGATCACGACTATTCTACTTTAATAATTCTTGTTAGTATTCTACTGATATTTGTTTGAGCTATGCAGAAATACGCTCCGGCAGGTAATTCTTTCCCTTGAAAATCAGTGCCATCCCAGGAGACAGCAGAAGCAGGAAGCAAGAAGCCAGCCCGCCCCGCTTCGCGGAGCGAGGCCGGGGAAGTAAGATTAAATACTTTTACTATTCTTCCGCTTACGTCATATATTTTCAAAAGAATATCTTGCGTCCCTGTCCCGAGCGAAGTCGAGAGATTGTTTCTTACATCTTGCATCTGAATTTTTATTTCTGTCAGCCTTGAAAATGGATTTGGTAAAATGCTCAGTTGCAATTGAAGGTTAATGCCTTTTGTCTCAGTTCTTGCAACCGGATAGCCAAAATCGGCAAAGCAGATATCATATGGTGGGATTTCCAGGAAAGAAATAGGCAAAAACCAATCTTTGTTCAAACTTCATATTTTACCTCCAGTAAATTATACTGTTTCATTGATTTTTGTCAAGGTAACACATGCGACTTCTTTGATTTTTTTATTTTGTCAATTAACAAAATAAAAAAAAGATAAACAGCCATAATTGACACAGGTTTGATTGTAAGTATAATTAAACTGGCTCTTAAATTCTAATGTCCGGGGTTGCTTACTCACGCCGTTGGAATGCCTTGTCCTTAAGAACGGAGATGGTAAAGAAAAAGTGAATGATATTTTCAAAAAATGCGCGCCATTTACTTTGTTGTAATAGGTAAGTTTTTCCTAAAAATTGGAGTAGCGAGACTTGTCTCGCACCAAAACAGCGCAGAACAAGTTCTGCTACTCCGCTTGTCTGTTTGTTCTTTGTTTATTGAAGAGCGATTTAGGAAAAACTAAACTATTACACTTTGTTAGACA
>Ga0209986_10004890_pt1 | contig 11256 bp, 8 predicted proteins | sample BlataG_FD_183168 | JGI IMG/M metagenome (GOLD analysis project Ga0209986, IMG submission 183168) | Deep subsurface microbial communities from Black Sea to uncover new lineages of life (NeLLi) - Black_00105 metaG (SPAdes) (version 2) | ecosystem: Environmental > Aquatic > Marine > Oceanic >...
CGGCATTGAACTACTGTTCTCCACTTGAATTTGAGCAACTGGTAAGGTAATAGAAAAAGTAGTCCACTTTTTGAGGGGAACATCATGTCCATAATTATATAAACAATCTGCCATCGAAATCGAGATACTTAATTTATTTTGGACCTCCCCTACTTCACAAATTACTTCACTACCTTACACTAGGACATTCCGTTTAATTATGACCCCATCTACACAATAATTGTCTAACCTGTTGGTCTAGATCTAATCGCAATCTGTACCAATCTGACCTATCGAATACTAACTGAAATAATCAATTTCAGATAGCCCCTATCTATTGCATATTTCAATCGCAATTCATTCAAAACAGTGAGTCGAAGAACCCAACAAAATAATGTAAGGCGACATCAAAGCCTACTTCCTGGAGTTGTATGATCAAATCTCGGTATTACAAATTTATTCTACTGGGATCTCTTCACCCTTAATCTTGCGCGGCCATTCTACCTCTATTATCCCCGGCTCAACCAATCTTACTTTAATCTCTTCTTTTTTTACATCCCGGTTTATCTGAAAACGCAACAGATGGGAATCAGAGGTTCTGGAATACCTGACCTTGAAAGGCCGAGGACCAAAATACGCACCCATTCCAAAAGGCCCTATCTTTATATCAAAAAGACCATCCCACTCTTCCTCAAACTTCATTTTTATCCTTTTGAAAAAATTATTTCCCATTTAGGGAATGGTGCTATAATTTTACAGAGTCTATTAAGGAAATCAAATAATTTCCAGTCTCTCGCCCGCTCTCCTCCATTTTATGGGGGATCGCTAGAGCTCACAGAGCTCACCGAGATAAATATTATGTTGTCCTGATTTTTTAACCCTAGCGAAATAGAAATAAAAAAGGCATTTCACGGGGCAGGGAAGAAAAAATCAGGACAAACAATCAGTCCACCATGGGTGGACATTGATGATTCTAGTAGTGAAATCTTTTACTAAAGCATAGCAATGTTATTATGGTAATACAGCTTTAATATCCATATTCCGTAAAAACCGGAATGTGGATTTAGTTGAATTCCCTTCCCAGGAATTTAACTAAAAACTCTGATACCCTGAGAACTCCGCCTGCCCCGTAGGTGGAAACTATCGTACTGGGGTGAGAGATAAAAAATCATCTCAGGATTTCCATAAAACCGGCACATTGAGGAAATTGAAGACTGGGGTGCCATACATAAAAATACTTCATGAATAATAAATATGGCTGTGCAAGCAAAAAAGGATAAAAAGATTGAAAGAGAGGCGACTGATTGTCGTCTAAAAGAACAAGGATTTGAGTCTGGAAGCTGTATGGTGGCCTATGAAGCCGAAAGGGTCAGGCTCATAAAGCCTCTTTTCGCGAGGGCCTGCCAGGTTACCCTTAAATGGGAAGGAGATGTACCCTTCAGGCTCATAGAATCTGCCCATCTCTCCAGGCCTGAGCATTATTTTTCTATTTATCAATCAGGATGTAATTTTACTTGTAAGAAGTGTCATTCATGGTATTTTACCCAGTACGCTTCAGGAAAGTGGAGGTCCCCAAAAGATATCGGAAAATTAGCAGGTGATTATGCCAAAACTATCACCTATTGGGAGCCCAGGGAAAGGGCAACTAGCTTCCATGCCCACGATCTCTGTCACTGCTGTGGGCTATGTATTACAGAGAAAAAGAGGTCCCAAGGTTGCCCAAGGGTATTAGAACCTAATCAGGTAATCCTCTCTCCTCAAGGCTGGGGCCCAGCCAGAAATATCATCGCCTTTACAGGAGGTGATCTTGCCTGCCAGCCAGAGTTTTACTGCTTAGCCTCAGAGGAGATTAAAAGACAAAGAGAGGATCTCTGGATTCTATTTGAGACCAATGGGTATGGGCTTACTCTAAAAAATCTGGACCAATTTAAGGACTCTGGAATTGATGCCTTCTGGCTGGATATTAAGGCCTATGATAATGAAGTACATCGAAGATTGACCGGTTGCTCCAATGAGCGGATCCTAAAGCTTCCTTTTGAGATAAAGAAAAGAGGCTTTGTCCTTGAGGTGCTCTCACTTTTTATTCCTGGCTGGGTGGAGGCAGATCAGATAGAAAAGATAGCCCAGATTCTCAATGAGGTGGACCCCCAGATTCCATATACAATTCTTGCCTTTTTTCCTGAATATCAACTAAAAGAGGTTCCATCTCCTTCTCTCAGACAGATGCTTGAGGCTTACACAAGGGTAAAGGATATTGGACTTAAGAATGTGAGATTGGGAAATATTGGTATATTTGTAAGAACTGAGGAAGACCTTGAGTTATTCCAAAAAGCAGTAAAATGATTGAGAAGGCATTAAAGGTATGATTCCCACAGACCATGGATGATCCATGTGGAGTTAGAAAATGCCTTTGTTGAACTTCTTTTAAATTCATACAATTCTTCTAATAGCATAAAATCACATCCTTGACACACCAATTGAGCTTACCTATATTCCTAACATTTAAGAACATGACACCTATTATTTTTTATTGAGGTAAAGATGGATAAAAGAATCTGGATGCTTCTTCCGCTTAGTCTGTTATTTTTCCTTTCACAGTTCTATCGGGCTACATCTGCTGTGATAGCATCTGAGCTTATGCGAGATCTCAGTCTCACTGCCGAAAATCTGGGTTTTTTAAGCTCGGTCTTTTTCTATGCATTTGCCTTGATCCAGATTCCTATGGGAGCGGCCATGGATATTTTTGGGGCGAAAAGGCTGATCTTCTTCCTTTCTTCTGTGGGTATAGTTGGTGCGATAATTTTTGCCTTAGCGAATTCATTTCCTGTTGCTCTAATAGGGAGGGCATTGATGGGAGTAGGGATGGCCTGTGCCTTAATGGGGCCCTATAAACTCATCTCTATCTGGTTTCCGCCTCGTGCCTTTGCCACCACCTCCGGTCTTATCCTATCTATCGGGACAATAGGAAGTATAGTGGCTACTGCACCTCTGGCATTTGCAGTTAATTGGATAGGCTGGAGAAAGGCCTTTCTTTTGATAGCACTTATTCACCTTTTTATCACCTTATGGATCTATATGGCAGTAAAGGATTCCCCAGATGAATACCACAAAGTGAATAAATTGGATTTACACAAGAAAGGCTGGTTAAAGGAGTCGACGGATGGGATTTTGTCAGTTCTTAGGCTTCCATCTTTTTGGCTTATTGCCTTAGCTGCCTTTGTTAGGTACGGTACATATATCTCGATAGCCGGCCTTTGGGCAGGCCCGTATCTGGAACACATTTATCAAATTCCCCTCATTGAAAGAGGGAAGATATTGATGTTATTTCCAGTAGGGTTTCTTTTAGGTGGCCCTATCTTGGGTTTTCTCTCAGATCGAGTATTCAGGAATAGGAAGACTGTGGCACTGCTTGCAATGTGTTTCTATACTGTTTTTTTCTTTCCCTTGACCGGTTTTCTTCTCACACCTTCTCTCATCATGATAGCAGGGATCTTCTTTTGGATTGGGTTTCTAACATCATGCGGCAATGTAATGTATGCAAATATCAAGGAGTTACTCCCGAATTCTATTAGCGGGACTGCGATGAGTGCAGTAAACTTCTTCACTATGGCAGGTGCAGGCTTTTTTCAGCATGTGGTGGGGGTTAGTATCGATAAATTTTCTCTCCCCCAAGGACAATTACCGCCTGAGGCCTTTTCTTTTGCCTTTGGTCTTTGTTTTGTTGCCGCTGCACTAGGTACAGTAGCATATCTCTTTGTTAAAGAAGTGCATTCATGAAGACCCGGTGGCCGGCATTTCCTGTGCTTGTCTTTTTAGACTTACCCGCTGAAAAATATACATGGATGCCAGAATAATAAAACCTAACGCTTTGATAAGATTATCTGGCCAAAAAAGGAAGACAGTGGCAAGCACAACTATTGCCCTTTCTCCTATATTCATAGTTCTTAAAAGATATCCTTCCCAGCACACAGTAAAACCAAAGAGCCCAATCAAGGCTGAGAATGCTGTAATAATAACCTCAATGACAGGTCCTTCAAAGAGTATTGGGGTATAGGCAAAGAGAAAGGGAATTATATAGAGGCCCTTTGCAAGCTTCCATGAAGCAAAGCCGGTCCGCATAGGTTTGGAACCAGCTACCCCTGCTGCTGAGAATGCTGCGAGGCATACGGGCGGTGTGACATTGGCATCCTGGCTGTACCAGAAGATGATCATGTGGGCTGCAAGGAGTGAGACACCCATCTGGACCAAGGCCGGCCCTGCAAGAACAGCAAGCATTATGTAAGATGCCGTAACCGGAAGGCCCATTCCAAGAACAAGGGAAGCCAGCATGACCAGTATAATCGCAAAAAATAGAATCCCATGAGAAAGCTCCATAACAACACCTGAAAAGGTAATGGCTACCCCTGTAATTGCCACAACACCTATTATGATTCCAACACAGATCAGGATAGCTGCGGTTGATATGGTATTTTTGGCACCCATATAAAGGGCATCGAGGGTATCCTTGATACCCATCCTAGTATCCTTTTTAAACCAGCTTACTACTATAATACTCCCAATGCCAATACAGGCCGCATAGGTAGGAGTATAGCCTCTTACAAGGAGCACAACAAGTATGATTACAGGGATGGTGAAGTGGATACCTTCTTTTAAGACATCGCCTAATCTAGGAAGGTCTTCCTTTGGAACTGGCATAATACCATGCTTCAGTGCCTCTATATGGACAAAATAGGCAACAGAGACAAAGTACATGATGGACGGGATGGCAGCCACAGCGATGATCTTTAGATAAGAGATCCCTGTCCATTGGGCCATTATAAAGGCCCCTGCACCCATGATGGGCGGCATAAGCTGCCCCCCTGTGGAGGCAGCTGCCTCAACTCCACCAGCAAAATGTGCCCTGTACCCAACCTTCTTCATTAAAGGAATGGTAAAAGAACCGGTAGCCACGGTATTAGCAACAGCACTTCCAGAAACACTACCCATAAAACCGCTTGCAACAACAGCTATCTTTGCCGGACCACCTACTCTGTGACCAGCAACAGCCTGGGCCACCTTGATGATGAAATCACCTGCCCCTGATTTAAGTAAAAAGGCCCCGAATAAAATAAAAAGGATAACGTAGGTAGATGAGACAGTACAGACAATACCAAATATCCCCTCATCTGTCAGATACATCCTGTACAAAAGGCGAGTCAGGGCAACCCCCCGGTAGTGGAATGTACCAGGGATAATGTTTCCAAGAAAGAGGGCATAAAAGACAAAAAGAAGGGAAAGAGAAGGAATAAACCAGCCAACCGCCCTGTATGTTCCATAAAGTAACAAAATAAGTGCAAGAGCAGCAAATAGATAGTCCCTCAGGATCGGGACAGAGGCCCTTTCAAGATGAAGCTCCTCCTCGAAAAGAAGGATATAAATAGCCACAATTGCACTCAGAAAGGCAAATATGACATCAAGCGTGATATATCTTTGAGGGTGTCTCTTTGAGATAGGATATAGGAAAAAGACAAGGATAAGAACGAAACCCATGTGCACAGCATTCCGATAGATCCCTGGCATCACACCAAAGGTATTCACCCAGATGTGGAAAAGGGACATGATCACTGCGATGGCATATGTTATGGTTTGCCATCTTCCAGGGAGCGTTCGAACAACAGATTTTACCTCCTCAACCTCTTCCTTGAGACTATTATCAGATTCCCTGGAAGTTATGGGAGTTGAAGATGATAGATTTCTCTTATTCAAATGATTATCCTTTAACAGTCGGTAGATGCAGAAGGACCGGATCGCCTTATCGGCGATCCGGCGTGTTTTTTAGGAGCCTGGTGGGATTAGGCTATCAGGTATCTTCACTCCGACCTCTCTGTAGTACTTCAATGCCCCTGGATGTAGGGGGCAAGGTAACCCGCTTGTTGCAAGTTCCAGCTTCATGAACTTTGTCGCCTGATGTATAGCGTAAAGATAGGGAAGATTTTCATATATGGTCTTTGTCAATTTATACACGATAGCAGGATCTACATCAGCCCTGATCCCTAAAAAATTTGGTTGGGCAATGGTCTTGACCTGCTTTTTTTGTCCTGGGTATGTATTGGCCGGGATAAGGTACCAGAAGCCTGGATATGAGGTCTTGCTATTAATCGCCTTGAGTTGCTTGTCAGTAAACTCAAGGATCTTTACCTTCATTCCCGGGGTGGCAAAAAGATCGGTAACAGCAGCAACTGGTGGACCAGCACATAAGTTAGCCCCTTGTATCCTCTTGTCTTTCATTGCCTTAGATGACTCAAAGTATCCCAGATACTCTCCCTTAACATCATCCCTGCCCATGCCAACTCCACTCATAATAGTGAGTCCGGATCTTTCTGTGCCACTGCCAGCCCTTCCGATTGAGAACTTTAGGCCCTTGATATCTGTGATAGTACCAGTCTTGACCTTATCCTGGATGATTACAAAGTGCTCCACATTAGGCCATAGCAACGTGATGGATCTGAGTTCTTTCATGGGTTTGCCTTTGTATATGTCAGTCCCATTCCAGGCCATCTTTCCGAACAACCCTTGAAGGATAGCCATCTCCACTTCTTTTCCCTTGAGCATATTAACATTTTCTCCGGAACCTGCTGATGTAATGGGATTTACCTTTATAGGGGCCGGTGTGTCTTTCCGCAATTTTATGCTCCAGAGCGTTGATAGGGCCACACCAACAGGGTAATAAGTCCCACCAGTTGTGGCTGTTGCCAGAATAAGTTCAATGGGCTTTTTTTTGGCTGCCCATGAAGAAGATCCGGTGGGAAGGATCATAACAAAGGTAGCAATTACTGCTAAGGCAATTAGTTTTGGATAAATTCTCTTTCCCATAACATATCCTCCTTATTATAAATAAATGTAAGATATAGCACCTTTGACAGTGAAATAAATCTTTACACCTCCTTTCTCTATTTTCATTGTCTTAACTAAAAATTTAACTATAATATGTCAGAAGAGCAAGTCAAGGTATTTTGCTTTTAAAATTTACTTGAAAACTGATAATTGTGTACAGGATTTGTTATTGGCCATATTAGTGCGTAAAGTTTCTTTTACGAATAACGCTGAATTGAAGGACAGGGGTCATTTGCTAAAGATTATCATGAAAAGACAAGAGTGGAAGAATTTACTTCTAATCTTTATTCTCTTAAGCCTTCCTATTTTATTTTCATGTGCAAAAAAGAGTGGCCTTGAGGAGATAAAGGAATCTGGGAAAATCACCGTTATAACGAGGAATAATGCCCACTGTTATTACACCTACCGAGACAAACCCATGGGCTTTGAATACGATTTAGCCAAGGCCTTTAGTGATTATTTGGGTGTATCATTAAACGTCGTCACATCCCACTGGGAAAAGCTTTTCGATGTACTCAATGGTGGAGGGGGTGACTTTATCGCAGCCAGCTTGACCATCACGCCATCACGAGAGAAACTAATAGATTTTTCTGATGAATATCTTGCCATCCAACAACAGGCTGTTATTCATACAAGTAATTATAATACAAGAAAAATTGAAGACCTAAAAGGAAAAACCATACATATTCGCCGTGGTACGTCCTATGAGGAGCGGTTAAATGAGCTTAAGAATGAGGGCTTAGATATTACTATCCAGCTACATGAAGACACACCCACTGAAGAGCTTATTAGGATGGTGGCTGAAAAGGAGATCGAGGTCACCATAGCTGATTCCAATGTCGCCTTCTTAAATCGCCGATACTATCCCGATGTTAAGATTGCCTTTCCCATAGAAGAGCAGCAATCTTTGGCATGGGCTGTAAAGAAGGGAGAAGCAGGACTACAGAAGGCAATAAATGAATTTTTGAAAAAGATAAAAAAGGACGGAACCTTTGCGAAGATCTACAAAAAGTACTATTCAAATGTTGAAATTTTCGATTACGTGGATCTCAAAAAATACCACCGAAGGCTTAAGACGAGACTTCCGAAATATAAAGAGATTATAAAAAGGGCTGCTGAAAAACATGGTTTTGACTGGAGATTGATTGCTGCTATGGTCTATCAGGAGTCCCATTTTAATCCAAGGGCGAGGAGTTTTACGGGTGTGAGAGGAATGATGCAGCTTACCCTGGATACGGCTAAAGATATGGGCATTGAAAATCGTCTCGATCCAAAACAGAGTATCATAGGAGGCGTCAAATACCTTAAAAGCTTTATAAGAGGCATGATGATGGCAAAGGATCCGGATAGGGTGCTCATTACCCTTGCCAGTTATAATGTGGGCTATGGACACATCTTGGATGCTCAAAAGATTGCAAAAGAAAACAATCTCGATCCCAATAGCTGGGTCTCTTTGCAGGAGATTTTGCCACTGCTTCGCTACCGTAAATATTATAAAAAAACTAAAAATGGTTACTGTAGGGGCACAGAGCCGGTTCGCTATGTTAACAGAATAATGACCTATTATGAAATACTGAAAAGGGAAGCTATCTCCTAAGGATATTAATTTTTTATTGCATTCCAGATGAGCTAATGATAGAAATCGAAGAAAAAAATATCATAACTAAAACATTTTCAATTAGAAAGATATTACAATGACCAACAATGTTTCAACGTCATTGCCAGAAACGACTTCTGAAACACCACAGAACCTGGTGAGGGATATTATCTATCAGATCCGAAGGCTCATGCAAGCGGGCGAGCTCTTTACCAAGGAACTGAATAAAACCTATCAAGTAAGTGCCCCACAGCTCCACTGTCTGTTGGCCCTTAATGAGAATGGTCCTTTACCTCTCTCACAGATTGCCAGACACATTATGGTAAAATCGAGCACAGTAACCGGTATTATTGATCGTTTGGAGCAAAAAGGTCTTGTTTACAGGCTGAGAAATTCCCCAGACCGCCGTGTTATCACTATTCAGTTGACAGAGGCTGGCAAAGAACTTGCCCAAAATGCGCCTCCTCCCATACAGCATAAAATTGTGGACGGGCTTAAAAAACTCCCTGAAGGGGAGATAAAACAGATCATTCTTAGCCTCTCCAAACTCACCCATATGCTGGACGTCCAGGACTTAGAAGTAGAGTAGCTTCATGGGAGAGCTTTTATGACTCTCGTGTTTTGCCTGCCCCATAACCTGCGTATTCCTTGCATTTGTATTTCTATCTATATTTCCCTCCATGATTTTGGGCTTGACAAGATAGGTAATTCATTATAATTCTTACTCTAAATATTTGAGCTAATACATTATCAGTTTAATTTTTTTTACCAGAAATAAGTACACTTAATAATTTGCATACTCCAAGTTAAGTTAGCCAGCAAATCGGGTTAATAAAACCACGCCCTTAGAAAGTGAGACTTTTACATCTGTATTCGGAAGTCTCAAAACCTTCCCGATAGGTCTATCAGCGTTTCGGGAATTCATAAACCATAAAAAAGAAAAGGAGATAAATTATGGACAAAACACAGAACTATTTAATTAGGGTAGCAGTAATTGTTCTTGGAATTTGCTTTCTTCTCTTACCCTTTGGCTCTTATGCTACTGCAGCATCAAAGAAGCCCATTGTCTTCGGTGACAATAGCTGGGATAGCATTCAGGTCCATAACCGCATCGCCGGGTTTATTGTAAAGAATGGTTACGGGTATTCAATAGATTATGTAGCTGGCCAAACAGCTCCCCTGATGTTGGGCTTGTCTAAGGGGAATATAGATGTGTACATGGAATCCTGGACCGAAAACGTCCAGGAAATCTACGACAAGATGATCAATGATGGCACCATGTTGGATCTGGGTCCCTGTTTTCCAGACAGCTGGCAGGGATGGCTGGTTCCTACATATATGATCAAAGGAGACCCCGCACGCGGCATCAAGGCTACGGCGCCTGATTTGAAGTCCGTGTTTGATCTTCCAAAGTATTGGAAGCTCTTTAAAGATCCTGAGGTCCCCAACAAAGGCCGTTTCTATAACAGCATTCCTGGGTGGCAGTGTACCAAACACAATTCCAAAAAGTTAAAGGCCTATGGTTTGGATAAGTACTTCACCGATTTCATGCCCGGATCGGATCCAGCGCTCTCAGGATCTATGGCCGCTGCTTACAAGAAAGGGCAAGCATGGGTTGGCTATTACTGGTCCCCCACCTGGGTTCTGGGTTTGTATGACATGACCCCTCTTGAAGAGCCAACCTATGACCCAAAAGTCTGGAAGACCACCAAGGGATGCGAATTCAGCAACGTTGATGTGAACATCTTAGTCAATAGCGGTCTTCAGAAAAGGGCCCCAGGGGTTTTTGAGTTTCTCAAGAGATACGAAACAACCTGTGCCCAAAATAACAAGTTCCTGTCTTATATGAAAAAATCCAAAGGCAGCACCCAGGATGCAGCCATCTGGTTTTTAAAGAAGTATGAATCGACCTGGACGAAATGGGTTTCCCCTGAGGTGTCCAAAAAGGTTAAAGCAGCTTTGCCATAGAGGCGATATAAAAAATGGAAGATAGCGATTCAAAAAATACAAGAGCGGAAGTTTGTGTAGAGGTAAAGGGATTATGGAAGATCTTTGGCAAAAAAGCCAATGATATTCTTAACTCTGAACTTCGATCTGAATCCAAAGACAGCATATTAGAGAAAACTAGTTGTGTGATGGCGGTCCGTGATGTCTCCTTTAATGTTCATAGGGGTGAATTTTTCGTCATTATGGGGCTGTCAGGCAGCGGGAAGTCTACTCTAATCAGACTGCTCCTTCGCCTTATTGAACCCACCGCGGGTACTATGCATATTATGGGGGAGGATATCTGCAGATACAAAGACCATCAACTCATAAATTTCCGCCGTCACACGACCAGTATGGTTTTTCAGCATTTTGGTCTGTTTCCCCACCGCAGTGTTCTTGATAATGTGGCCTATGGATTGAAGGTGCGGGATATTCACAAAGAGGAACGCTACACCCGGGCTCAGGAGGCAATTGAAACCGTAGGGTTAAAGGGATGGGAGCATTACATGCCCAGTGCCTTGAGTGGTGGAATGCAACAACGGGTAGGGATTGCTAGGGCACTGACCACAGACCCAGAAATACTCCTTATGGACGAGCCTTTTAGTGGGTTGGATCCATTAATTCGCCGGGAGATGCAGGATGAGCTTATTGAACTTCAAGACAAAGTACAAAAAACGATTGTATTCGTGACCCATGATCTTCATGAAGCACTGAAGATGGGAGACCGTATTGCAATTATGAGGGATGGGGAGATTATCCAGATCGGTGTCCCGGAAGATGTCATTACCTCGCCTGCTGATGATTATGTTCGTGAATTCGTG
>Ga0209986_10004891_pt1 | contig 11254 bp, 8 predicted proteins | sample BlataG_FD_183168 | JGI IMG/M metagenome (GOLD analysis project Ga0209986, IMG submission 183168) | Deep subsurface microbial communities from Black Sea to uncover new lineages of life (NeLLi) - Black_00105 metaG (SPAdes) (version 2) | ecosystem: Environmental > Aquatic > Marine > Oceanic >...
TTTTCTTTCGTAGATGGGCATAGTGAGTACTGGAAGTGGAAAGACCCGCGTACGATAGAAATCGCCAAGATGGATTATGACTACTGGCAAGGCACAGGGCGGAATGGTGATTTATCATCTAATCCGGGCAATCAGGATTTGTATAACGTTCAGAAAGCGGTGTGGGGGAAATTAGGTTATACACCAACTGAGTGATAGGTATAGTTTTATTCGGTGGGTCTGGGCGAGTGATAGTGCACTTGAGGTGATTGTCCGTGCGTTTGTGTTTGCAAGTGCCTCGTGTTGTTAAGTGGTTTTATTTTCCTCTGCTTGCCTGCGCTCCGCGCCGGTATAATCCCGGTCGTCAGGAGTGCTTTTGGTTTGGTGTTTATCCATATAGCGTGTCAACGGCTTTGCGAGCTTTAAGAGGCCCGCGAGGACAATAATTACAATGAGAGTCGATATAGCTGCCAATTCGGGAAAACCGGCTCCGCAGGCCATTCCGATACTTGCAACAAGCCAAATGGTCGCGGCGGTAGTCAAGCCATGCACACCACGTCTGTCCTGGATGACGGCACCGGCACCTAAAAAGCCTACTCCGGTAACAATCTGGGCGGCTATCCTTGTAGTCGAGCCTTCATCAACGACTGCCAATCGTTTGGAGATTATGGTAAAAATGGCTGCGCCAAGGCATATTAAGATATTCGTCCGGAGCCCGGCGGACTTGCCACTAAGCTCCCTCTCGAGGCCTATTGCCGCTCCAAGAAAGGCAGCTAAGATTATACTGATTACATCGTCCGGCCAAACCATAGGTTTACCTTTCAATTAGTGTCTCATCAACCTGCATACCGAAGTGCCTGCCGGCCTTTTCGATATGGCCTAAGACTTTATCGCCCGGCTTCAAAGTTGTAACTGAAACCGCTTTACCGTCCGGGCTGACGAGTCTAATCGTCTCGGCATTCTGCAAGACAAGACTTATCGGCTGGCCTTCGGCATCGGCCTCGATGAGCATCACGGGCCTTTTTTCGATTTTGTTTCTGCCAAGATAAGCGGTTTGACTTTTGCCCTGGAAATCCACGAGCAGCACTTCGTCGCCGGCCTTTAAGTCAGCTAAGTATTTCGTTTTACCGCCCGGCGCTAAGGTGTATGCGTGCACAGCTCCGGCATTGACGCGGAACGGCCGGGATGCCACGTAAGGATTGTCGATGGATTCGGAATGCACCAAAAAGAAACCGGCAGCGGTATTGCCGACGAGCATCCCTTCGCCTAAAGTCATTTGCGTGCAGGTGTCGAGACAGGCCCTGTCGCCCATGCCTAATTGTTTGATGCCTGTGATAGTGGCTGTTACGAGAGCGATTTTTTCACTTACGCCGTGAATGATTTCGGCGCACTTCTTTATCTCGTTTATGTCGGTGGTATTTAAGACAACGCCATCAACACCTTTTTCAAGTATCTCGACCATAAGCTTGGCCTGTTCGCTATTTTCTACCTGCACCATAATATTTTTGCCTCGGCGGGCCAACAGGTTCTCTATCGGTATAATCGTCCAGTCGAGCATTCTAAGGACAATAATTTTTTCCGCCGACACTGCGGCAGCTTTGTCTTCGTCTTCTTTGCCGGCTATATTTATAAACTCGACATCCACGCCGGGCTTGATATCGCCGTTTTTCTCGACGGTTTTGATTTTGCCGAACTGGCGCACAGTTTCGCTTTGACCATCAGGCAGAACAACGGCCTCGGCCCCGCTTTCAAGCGCCGCTATGGCGATTTCTTTGTTATACGGATTAACATTTACCCATAGTTTTTTCATAGAATCACCTGCTGTTCTTTGAGGATCGTCTCCCTTAAGAGGGGTTTGATAGTTTCGTACTCTACCACATCCACATCTGTTTTCAGTGCTTGCTCCAGTTCAAGTTTCAGTCCCACAAAGTCAAGCAAGCTGATATCTTTGTCAATCTGAACAAGTATGTCAACATCGCTATCAGGTCGCATCCGGTCTTTGACAACCGAGCCGAACAGCGCAGCCTTGCTGACGCCATAGCGATGTAGAATCGGAAGTATTGATTCTTTTATCTGGTTTATGTTTGTGCTCATATCATTCCTTTGCTTTGCTGGTTCTTTATAACATTTAACGCGGATTGTATAGGCTTGTCAATATCTTTTGTTGTTGTGTGTATCAGAGACGAATATTTTCGAAAAAACAGTTGTTTTTTATGCTACTCCATAGTAGTATATTAACTCCGCGGGTTAATTTGTGTAGTCGAGCAGCAACTAATTTCAAAACACTTTTTTAGGAGGCCAATTATGAACCAGATGTTAGTCCAGAAGAGAATCGGCAAGTCTATCATTGTTATCTGTATTTTGTTGTTATTACAGACATCTTTTGCCCTGGCGGCCGAAGACATTATGGGTGAATGGGAAATGAAGATGGACTTTGGTGGCCGAGATAGCTTCGCCACGATGACCATCTCCAAGAAGGCGGATGGTACTCTCGCAGGCAAGTGGGGCTCCGGCGAGCTATCCGATGTCAAATTTGAGGATGGAAAGCTGACCTTTGTGCGCACAATCAGGTTTGGCGACCAGGAGTTCACAATGGAGTACGAGGGGACTCTCAAGGACGGTAAGATTACAGGTACAATGTCGAGCGACCGCGGCGAATTTACCGCCAACGGCGCTCGTAGAAAACCCAAGCTGCCTGTTCTGGGTCACTGGGATATTAACTTTAACGTCGACGACAGGGAAATTAACGCCAGACTATCAATCTCAGAAAAGCCGGATGGTACACTGGAGGGTAAGTGGGCCGAGCCTGGCGAACATGTTTTATCCAATGTTAAATTCAAAGACGGAAAGCTTACACTTACTCGAGACAGTAAAATCGAAGACTTTGAGTTTCAGACGAACTGCGAACTTACGGCCAAAGGCAATGAGCTGACCGGAACGATGAAAAGCGACATGGGAGATTTGCAGGTGAACGGCAAGCGCGTGGGCGCAGAACTCGTCGGAAAATGGAAACTTACAACAACCTCCGATTTTGGCACACGTACGAGTATGATGAGGATCGATGGAGACCTGACCGGCAGGTATGAATTCTTCGGCGGCGAGATTCCCATGAAGAACATTAAACTCGAAGGTGACCAGGTTACCTTTCTTCTCGAGATGGGCTTCGGGGACCGGACTTTCCAGATGGACTTCAAAGGCAAATTGGATGGAAAGACCCTCAAGGGCGAGCTAACATCAGAAAGGGGTACGAGCCAGGTGGTCGGTAGTAAGGCTGAAGCAGCCTCACCTATAATCGGTACATGGGAGTTCACGAGGGAGTCGTCACGGGGGACGCGTACAAGCACGCTGAAGATAAAAGAAGACATGACCGCGACGTATACCGTTCGGGACAACGAGTTAGCCGTGACGGACCTTAAGGTGGATGGAAATCAGGTGAGCTTTAAGGTCTTGATGAGGTACGGGGATCGTGAGGTCCCGATGGAATTCAAGGGTAAGGTGGACGGAAGGACACTCGTGGGAGAGCGTACTACTTCCAGAGGTACCAACAAAATCACCGGCAAGAAGATTAATTGATGTAGACTGCGGCGCTGCTTGCCGGAGAGATTTTTAATAATCTGTTTGGTCTGTGCCGTAAAAAATTGGATAGATTTGACTCTCAGATATTGCATAGTGCTGTGGGTCTGTGTCCAATGCGATGATTTTTCATCCTAAAGGATATGGGGGAGGGGTGTGCGTTTATCTTTCATCCGCAGGTTCGCCGGTTTGCTTTAAAATCCAGTCCGCCACGGTTTTCATGGCAAAGGGAGCAAATGTTTCCTTTATTTTGTTGTATTCCGATTCGGCACCGGTTTCGGCCGTCTGAAACTGGTGGTTAAGACCGGGGAGTTTTTTGACGAGGTAGTGACGGTTTCCTCCGGCTTTCAACGCCTGCTCAATACCACGTAGATTCTCATCGGGAGCGACCTGTAAATCCTTCTGGCCGTTGATGGCAAGAACGGGACATTTCACTTTAGTCAGAAACGCTTTGGGGTCGAACGCCAGCAGGTGCCGCCACCAAGGCGATAGCACGCGCTTGATTTCGTCATTCAATTTTGTCTCAGACCAATCCAGCATCTTTTTCTGTTCATCGGTCAGGTCGGCGTACATTTTGCGTATCTTCGTTTCGGCAAGGGCATCATCTTTTTCGCTGATTGCGATGGCGTAGTAACGTTCGTACCAGTCGCGGAGAAGAGCGAGCTTTTGTTCGTCGGCTCCCTTTGCTTCGGCATAGAGGCATTTCTGAGTGACCAGGAGCTTATCGAGGGGCATGCCGGCTCCGGCCATCATCACGATGAACGCGATATCGGGGGACCGGGCGGCCAACAGGGGTGCTATCATTGCCCCCTCGCTGTGGCCGACGATTCCGATTTGCGCGGGATTGATTTCTTTTCGGGTCTTGAGGTAGGCCACGCTGCCGAGGGCATCGCTCGCAAAATCCTCGGTCGTGGCCGTGTAGAAGTCACCGGTCGATTTCCAGACGCCGCGTTTATCGGCACGGAGGGTGGCGATACCGCGGCGGGTCAGGTAGTCGGTCAGGACGAGGAAAGTTCGATGTGCAAAACCGTTGTCACGGTCGTCGGTGCCGGAACCGCCTATGAGCAGCACCGCCGGGAAAGGCCCTCCGGTGCGGGGCAGGGTCAAGGTGCCGACAAGCTTTATAGCGGCCCGGCTGTTCTCATAGACGACTTCTTCATCATCGTAAGGATATGGCCGCTTGGGTTCCTGCGGCCGGTTCGGTCGGGGCAGCTCGTCCGTTCGCTTGAGCATGAGAGGAAACAAGCGGCCGGCCTGGCTCCAGTTGCCTTTGATGGTCGTACTATCGGCTTCGATTTTTCCTTCATAAGCTCCTCCTATTGATTTTGCGTCGATGTGGAGGCGGCCGTTCTCAAAGGTGACTTTATTCATGAGTGTCCTGTTCAACTGGTCGGGGCTTTCCATGTAGGCCCTTGGGAGGCCGTCGGCGTTTATTGCAATCCGAAATATGACGGGAGGGGCGGGAGCACCCGGTTTTTCAGGGGCAGCCATCCAAATGCCTTCGATGTCCCGATTAGGCATTTTATTTGAATTGGAGGCGGCCGTTACGATAGTCACCGATGCAACAACGAGGACTATGCCCATCACAACGAATAGATTAGTATGATGTGTGTTCATTTTCTCAACCTGCCTATTTATTTTTTAATAGTTCGCTTTTTTATGTAGAATGCGGCCTACAATTATACTTATTTGGAGATTTACAGCAAGGAAATTTGCCGGTTCGGGACCGGCCTTTTTCAACCGGCCGGACTTGACAGCAGGGAGAGCTTGTGAGATAGTGGGGCGTTTCAGGCCGTTTTGTTCATTACAGTTATCGAAAGGGATGCCATTATGGAAAGCGAGAAATGTTCACGGGTAAATATTGAATGTTCCAGTCACGACAGGAGAGGGTTTCTTAGATTAGGGGCCTGTACGGGGATTGGGTTAGCTATAGGCCAGGCGGGTCTTTCATGCTGTCCGCGGTGTACGGGGGGCGAAGAGGAAAAGTTAGGCGTAGATGAATTTGCTATGGTTGCTTATTGCTGCTTAGAATGTGACAAGTGCGAGGTCTATATTGCGACGAAGAACAACGATGATGAGTTAAGGGCCAAGGTGGCAAAGCAGTGGAAAATGGATATGGAAAAGCTTTATTGTGACGGGTGTAAGTCGGAGAATGCACTTTTCAACTGCGATGCGAAAAAGTGCGCCGTAGCAAGAGACCTGCCGACCTGTGCCCATTGTGATGATTTTCCAACCTGTGACAAAGAGATATGGACGAAATGGCCGGAGCTAAAGAAAAAGACGGAGGAAATGCGGAGAAGACTACGGAGCTAATAAAACATAAAAAGTATTTCGTATGTCGTATTTAGGGACAGCTCAAGATGACAACGAGGGTGGAGGACAGGGAATATCCAATATCGAACAAGGAATTTCGAATGATGAAGGGCAGGGGACGGAGGACAGATGTAGGGGATGTCCAATCCATGCACAAGAGCTAATCGAAACTATGTAAATCCTTTTGTTGTGTTCAGATGCGGCATACGTAAAGCGCGTACGCGCTTTACGTATAATAACATTTCCTGCGATTGATTGATAAGGTCAAACGAGGCAGCAGCCGAATGATCAGCTCGTGGTGGATGTCCTTAGTGCGCAAAAAGAGATTTTTCGTTTCGCTCAGAATGACAGAGGGCGGGGGACAGAGGACGGAGGTCGGGGAATGTCCAATCCCCGCACAAGAGCTAATCGAAACTATGTGAATCCCTTTGTTGTGTTCAGATGCGGCATACGTAAAGCGCGTACGCGCTTTACGTATAATAACATTTCCTGCGATTGATTGATAAGGTCAAACGAGGCAGTAGCCGTAGGAGCAACAACTCGGTTGTTCATGCGGTCCTTTATCGCCGAGTTCCTATCAAAGCGGGCGGAGCCAGATGTTTCGGAATCGTACGGGGTTGTTGTGGGCTGATAGGCTGAGCGGTAGTTTTTCGGGGATTGGCTTGTCGTACTTCGGCAGGATTCGGTGTCCGGTGGGGCCGTAGATTTTCTGGTTGTGATGGACGAGGACGCCGTTGTGCAGGACGGTGACATAAGCGGGTTTTTCGAGGCTGCCGGATTTGAAGACGGGGGCGAAGAAGATAATATCATACGATTGCCATTGGCCGGGCCTGCGGCAGGCGTTTACCATCGGGGGGGTCTGGCTGTAAACGGAGGCGGCCTGGCCGTCGGGGTAGAGCTTCTCGGTGTATGAGTCATAAACCTGGATTTCAAATAAGCCCATTAGCATTACGCCGTTATTGCCACGGTCCCAGATGCCGCCCTGAGGCGGGTCCGGGGTCATCCATTCGATGTGCAACTGGCAGTCACCGAAGGGCTGTTTGGTTGTGAGATTTCCTGAGACGGCGATAAGCTCGCCGTTTACGATTTTCCAGTCGGAAGGGTTCCATTGCGAAAGGTCGGTGCCGTCGAAGAGGACGATTGCATCGGATGGGGCAGCGCCGGTCTTCCCCTGTGCGTCGGGTGGGGCGGGGGTGACTTTTTCAGGTGCCGGCCGGTCTGGGTCGTGCACGTGGTAGCCGCACCAGGGCAGGATGGGGGTGTCTTTGTAGCCTATGATGCTTGAGCCATCTTTGGCCTTTACGAGTTTCGGATTGTCCTGGCCTTTGGTCGATTGAGCCAAGCCAAGAAACAAAATTATGCCGGTTAATACTGTGGCCAAAACGATAATTGCCGGGTGACGATTCATAATAAACTCCTTCAAGAATACGATGTTGCATAAATGTCAATTATAATGGTACTGTGTTTTACAAATAATGCAACTATAAGGAAAAAGAGAGAGCAAGGGCTGAATTCCATCCTACTGAATTTTACCGTCTTTATTGTGATGTCCTTCAAGGGGAGGGTCCAGGATTTCATAATCGGAGAATATAAGGATTTTTGATTCGAAGGGCTGCAAACTAACGCTACCATATATTTTGTTACCCTGCACATCGCAATATTTATCCGAATCCAGGTCAATGCTAATTACATCAAGCGAGGTATTATAAATAATCCGGGACTTTTTTGGGCTGTCTATGGTAATATCATCGAATTGATTTAAATATGAGAAATCTTTTGAATCTTCATCATACCCTGATAATGCACGCCATCCACTAAGTGTTAAATCATCACGCGTCCATCTGTCTTCGTAAGCTTTATGACAACTAACAAAGATATGCCTATAATTGTAGGGATTATAAAAATAATTATTGTCGGACTGGCCGAAATGCACGTCGTCGTAGTTTATGCCCAGGTAAAATGTTTTCTGTTGCGCATCCGTCGCGAACATGATGTTGTCGAGAACGACCTCATCGACAAGCTTCTCGCCCGGCTGATTGCGGCCGCTGAACCAGATCTGGGCCTCCTTGTTGCCATATAGCGTGTTGTTCCGCACGACGTTGCCGGGCGCCCAGTGAAAGAAAATGCCCGCCATGTGAGAGTTGATGACGGTGTTGTGCTCGATGATTCGGTTGTTGCCCCGCTCATCCACGTAGATGCCGGGTGAGGTGCCGCCGGAGTATTTCTCGATGGTTACCGGCAATCCCTTGTCGTAATTCCGGTCCATCGACTGGCATCCAATTACATTTTCAAAGATGTTGTGGTGGATATGGTCTTCCTCGGTTTCGTCGTAGAAGCCGCCCGTGTAGATGCCGCCGCTCTCAGTCAGCGCCAGGCCGACGTTGGTGACGTAGTTGTAGGACACCTCGCGGCCGAACGATACCCCGCTGATGTATAGGGCCTTGTGGCCCGTGCGGTCAATCCTGTTGTTGTACACACGTGCATACGGCCCGGTGACATAGATTGCCTCACCTCGACCCTTCATCAAATCGCCGCCGTACGTGTCCGTTCCCGTGCCGTAAACGTAGTTGCCTTCGATGTTGGTATAGGAGCAGGTGATGTTTACGCCTATGCCGTAAGAGGCGCAGTACTTGATCGTATTGCGGACGATCTGATTGCGGTCGCCCGTTGCTCCAATCCCTGCGTAAATATAAATGCCGAGGTTGTACGCATGCTCCACCGTGTTGTCCTCCAGCGTCATGTCATTCGACCGGTACAGGTAAATGCCATGCAGGTAGGCATTGCGCATCGTCAGTCCGCGCACGATGTTCCACGAGGTGCCGCTGTAGGAGCGCAGGCAGTACTGTCGATACGTTAATTCCACATCCTCTGGCACGTCGCCCTTGGGCCATAGATAGAGCCTCTTGAACGTCGGGTCGTAGGCCCATTCGCCCTCCTCATTGATTTCGCCGACAATACTGTTGATGTAGTATCCGAATCGCGTCGATATGTCGTACCGGGGGCTCGTCGCCAGGGTAATCGCACGTCGAGAGAAATCTGTAATAGGGATCTGGTCGATATGTCCTGCGGCTGTCTTCACATGGCATACCGAGCCGACAAAATATCCATCGGGCTTAGCGAGAGAGTAGTCAATGAACGTCGTCTTGGGGTCCGTGATAGCCGTTGGATAGCTCCATCCGGCGTCCGGATACCGCGATCGATTGAGCAATTCCCCATGCTGAAAGACCTGTCTGACCGCAAATGCACTCTCGGGGTGGGACTGCACCAGGACCGCCACGTCCGCAACGTAGATGTGCTCCCAGTATGGATTCCCGGCACAATCAGATGGCCCGGTACACTTACGCCAGTTTGTTACGGGTTCTGCAGCGTTAATTATTGCCTTACCTTCGTCTCCGGGATAAGCCCGGATCCTTATGGGGTTAGCTTCCGTTCCGCTTCTCGTCAGGATCACCGTTTCTCTATAGGTCCCGGCCTTTATTAGCAGAGTATCGCCCGGTTGCAGCGATTGCACGCCCCTTCCAATCGTCTTCCAGGGTCGAGCTTCGGTCCCGGGATTGCCATCATTGGCGACGCGATTGCCTTCGTCAACGTAATACGCTGCCGCCCAGAATGCGTCCGCCGACATGGTAGTGAAACTCCAGACGTCACCTTTGTGCGTCGCGTCGCCGTCGAACTCATCTACGCGCCAGTAATACGTCTCGTCGAATTCAAGAACGCCGGGGTTGTACCGGATTAGTGCCTGAGGTATTCCCCCCACGGCATTCGCCACGGCGTCAAGATCGTCGCCGAAGTACACTGTGTGCGTCTGGGCGCCGCTACCGGCCGCCCACGTGAGGATCACGTCCGGGGCTACAGATTCGGCGCCGTCAGCCGGGTAGGGGCTATAGGCCTTACCGGAGGGAACGAAGAAGCTCCACACGCTGCCTCTATGCCTGGTGTCGCCGTCGGCTTCCACTTCATCAATGCGCCAGTAATACGTCGTGCCAGGAACGAGGCCGTCCGGATAGGGACATCCGGACAGGCCTACAAGGAAATCATTTGAGGGCTGATTGCCCCGGAAGGTGCCACCGGTGCCGGCATCCACATCGTCAAAATTCTCGCCGAAGTACACATCGTGTGAGTCGGCGGTAGAACCCGGCGTCCAGTAGAGACTCGCCCACGTTTCAAGGTGGATAGCGCCGTCAGCAGGATTGGGCCAGTAGGCTTTGAGAATGGCGCCGCCCTGGGTCTCCATGGCTGACCTGATATCATCCTGGCTCATCGCGTGGTCGCAGACCCGGACGTCGTCGACGATGCCCGTATAGGACTCACCAAGCCATGTAGGATCACCTCCAATGTAATGGTCTTCGTTCGCGCCATCTGTTGTCTGGAAGGCTGATTCCTGTGAGAGGGCCCCGTTGACATAGATGCGAAAGTTCGTCCCATCCCCTACCACTGCAACGTGTGTCCATTGGTCGGCAGGAACAACACCTGGGGCTGTCTCACACATACCTCCCGCCCAACCTCCGCCAAGGCGACCTCGCCATGAAAGCCTCCCATCGTTATTAATGAACAGCGTGTCATTTGAGCTGTCAGCCGCTATCATCGACCGAAAAATCTGCTGCCACGTGTTGCCGGTTCGCTTCGGATTAATCCAGGCGGACAGCGTAAATGATCCCTGAAACAGGTCGGCGGTTAACGAATCAGAGGCGGGGATTGCGACGCGACTGCCGTCAAATGCGAGCGCTTGTCCAAATTGTCCGTCGACAACTGTCGGATCGTCTTCCAGTGTTCCGCCGTTGCCGTTGCCCGTTGCGTCCATCGCAGTCGTGCCGGAGCCTTCATCGAGCTTCCATTGGCCTACAAGCTCAGCGTGGGCTGCACCGGCCGGAATCACACCCAGCACCAAACACCCAAGAAGCAGATAAATCAATTCCCTACGCATAGTTATTCTCCCAGCAAAAGGTTACAAAAAACGACCGATAACAATCCTCACACTCGCTACATTTCTGCTCTGAGATTAATTCAGGACAGCCACTGTCTTCCACCTCGTTTTCTGTGCACTGTGCGCAAGCCATTACTGAGCAGCATAAATCTAAGATGTCTCGCATCGCCGCTCGCTAATGACAAATCTACACGATTGAAGCGGGATTGTCAAGAGAAAAACAGAAAACTTAAGACAGTTGTTGGTTGTGCAGAGCCGAGGAATAAAATTACGCCAGCCAACACTACGATTAAAACGATAATTGCGGAATAGCGATTCATAATAATCTCCTTCAAGAGACATTATGAGTTGAAGCTCATACTACGAAGCTGCGCTCAGGATGATAATGGGAGTGATAGAGGTTTTCAGGCTCTCCAGGGGCGGTGTCTATTTGTTTTTGAGAGTATGTCTTTGGCGATGATTACA
>Ga0209986_10004893_pt1 | contig 11249 bp, 5 predicted proteins | sample BlataG_FD_183168 | JGI IMG/M metagenome (GOLD analysis project Ga0209986, IMG submission 183168) | Deep subsurface microbial communities from Black Sea to uncover new lineages of life (NeLLi) - Black_00105 metaG (SPAdes) (version 2) | ecosystem: Environmental > Aquatic > Marine > Oceanic >...
TGCCACTCCAAATCGTAGCCTAGTTCTATTTCTATATTTTCTTTTTGATCATGTAAAAAATCATAATATTGTTTTGCGTATTTATCATACATAAGATTTCACAACCTACACGACGAGAGACGGTGCTTACAGTAAAGTACATACGAAAACCTGTACGACCGATGGCGATATTAAACCAATGTTGCGGGCTTGGTGTTCTTCCCAACTGCACAGGACTAGATGGTTTCTTGTTTGCATATTCTTGAATCTCTTTCCAGAAACGCAATTGATCAAGCTTTATTTCTGATACTTCTTTAGCATGACTCGCTCGTACCGCTATTAGGACATCTTATATTTTTATACTGTGATGTTGGACTAGAATCTCCAATACGAATTAAATCTATTTATAAGGCCAAGAATGTTACATCAGGCATATTTTCATTTAGCCAATCCATCGCTTGGCGATGTTCATCCGTTAAGGACGGTGCCACCCAAACACAAGTTACAGCGTTTTGGCCGGAGGCATATGTGATGATTTTTCCCAAGTGATCGTGATTGGTCGTATCGAGTTGATTTTCAATGACAACAATACGCTCCTCGTCGTCTTCAATGATTTGGGCAACAATATCAGCTTTTTAAGCGCCAGTGCGACTTTCAGTAGCGATAAGCTCAAGCTCAACACCAAGCACTTCACCGAGTAATGTCAAACCACCATCGCCTGCTAACCAGGGCGTAAAATCCCGAGCCTCATCTTTCCAAACATCACGTGGGTTAACATTTTCGATTTTTCCAAGTCCCATCATAATATCCCTATTAAATATCTCCCTTTCATCCATCCATACCAAATCTATTCAAGTCAAGATTCCTATAAATCGAAAAACATAGGGGATGATCTGCTGTACAGAATTTACTGCGCAATTTTTGTAATTAGGCATTCACTTACCTCAAACATTTACCATCCTTGCATCAATACTTTTTTCCTCGCTGTTGCATCTAATACATCCTGGCATGATTCCCAATTTATTTTCTCAACCTCTGAGTATCTCAATTCAAATGGATGGTATTCAGGGACCGAGTCAATTATTTTTTCGGCTTGTTCTTTATCCCCCAATGCCAAAGCTATCCAGACATCTTCTAGGACATCCGGTATTTGTCCAAAAAGTTGATAGATGTTTTTAAGGCGACTTGAAAGAAGTTGGTGGACGCGGTCTTCAACCGAGTCTTTGTATCGCATATTGTAAACATAAACAGTATCGTGTATTTGCCCAATTCTTTGAATCCGCCCTTTTCGCTGTTCAAGACGTGTAGGATTCCAGGGCAAGTCTAGATTGATCAGAGTAGCTAATTTCTGAAGGTTGATTCCCTCTGACGCCGCATCTGTACCCAACATTAACCGAATCTCACCCCGAAAGACCATCTTCTTAAGTTCTTCTCGTTGTTTCGGCTCCCATAATCCACCCTTCATTATCCCTGAGGTCATTGGACCAGAATATAAGGCTATCGGTTCGTTTGGGAATTCTTCAGTTAATTGTTCTGCCAGCCATTGAATGCTATCCCGATATTGACTGAATATGATACATCCTAAATCTAACCAGGCACGATCTCTCAGATATTGAACCACAAGAGGATATTTTGGATCACGTTCCTGGCTTGCTTTTAAGGCTGATACAAACCTTTCAAGGATTGATCTTTCTTCATCAGTTAGAGTTTTTTGGGTTTCCTCACTTGCACCAACTTCATCTTCCTCTTCATAATTTACACTTTCCCATGATTCAAGGATTTTTTCTGCGGTTGATAAACCTGCAAAGATTGAGCTTCCTACCCTTTTCAAGAGTAGAGTCTTCAAAAATCCAGATCCATGTATTCTTTTCCCAAGCATTTTACAAAATTGCTCAGCCAATTGATATGCATCTCGAAGATAGACTGGCAGTATTATTGCTTCATTTGCAGCTTCCCCATAAAGCTCGACCTCAATTCGCTTCAATAAAGGCTCATTAGTTTCAGGATCAATTTGTGCTTCTAGTTGCTGCCGTGTTCTTCGAATAATTTTCCGAATAAAGGGATTATGGTCAAAAACTAATCTTGGGAAAACATCTTCTAAACGGGCGCGATCAGGGGGGCGCAACCTCATTAAGGTATCACCAGGAATCACCGGTTGTGAATCTGGTATGTCCAACCTTCTACGAATAATTTCAAAATCTTTATCTTCTGTCTTTGGTGGCATAGGATTTCTTGTCCATTCCCACTTCTCCTCTTCGACTTTTGGTAAATCTACTCTGGCCATTACAAGGTCAAGAGCTTCATGTGCTTTTCGCCAATACGAATATCTATTCCCTAATACAGAATCATCTCCTCGACTCAAAACATCTAGAAGATCCCAGTCTTCAACTGGTCGAATTTGAACTGGAGTAGCAGTAGCAAGTAATAAACTGCGTGTTTGGAAAGCAATTTCATACATGAAGAGCAGCATATTATTCGGGTCGGGTTGAGCTCCATCCTTACCATCTCCTAAATTCCGACGCCTTGCTCTATGAGCCTCATCAAGTATGACGCACTCATATTCTAATTTACTTAATTGTTGAGCGGCTTGTGATTTACTAGTGATAAGTCCACCTGAAACAATACCGACTCTTCTTGGGCATTTCGTAATTCCTTTTGGTCCTAAAACTGGATATTCGATTCCGTATTCATCCACCCACCTTCTACCATCCCAAACTGCCGAAGGCATATCCAGTAAATTTCTCATTTCCCCTTGCCACTGCCAAATTAGGGTCTTAGGGCAAATTATCAGGATTGGTTTTGAACCGGTCAACCCAATCAATTGAGCAGTCATTGCCAATTGTAAGGTCTTGCCCAATCCAACCTGATCAGCCAGCACATATCTTGCTTTTCCGATCGGGCCTCGATGGGAATCGAATGCTAATTTCACAAAATATTTTTGGTGATCCCAAAGCCCCACTTCTTTCCGGAAGACTGGAGCTTCAATTACAACTGGCGCAGCATCTAATTCACCATTAAGCTCTTCGTGTTGTTCCCACTCTTTTACCGTGTGTAAAACTTTTCTCTTAGATAATCTTTCAATATCCTGAATGACTGAATCTGCCAATGAAACCGCATGAGCTGATCCCCATAATGCGTCAAATTCTTCCTGTACCCAGGATATTGCTTCGGGTGATGAATCCTCCCATACCAACTCGTAATTTATTTTCCAGCCAAACTTTGACTCGTTTGTGCTGCCAATAAAGCTCGTTTTCGAACCGTCTGCCAAAGTAATCACACCGGCCTTGCCATGAATTAATCCGAATGTGCTATCTGGAAGAACCCTGACCTGCAGTTTTTTAGTGCGTAATATTTCGTATAGGCGTTTGAATCGCTCCTGAACATAGGGGGCAGCTTCGCTATCAAGTAATGCCTCCGGTTCCGAGGTTGTCCAGGATCTCCTTACAGCCATCTTTGCTGCCTTCGCTGTTTTTACGTCAAGTGGATGGAGATTTGAATTACAAATTACTCGAATGACCCCCTTAACATTTTCAAGTTCTTCCCCTACCACTTCTAAAAGTGACGATGAAAAATATCCTGCAATCCGATCATAAGCTCGAGCCCCCTTTAACCGCTCTGTTAAAAATGTATGATCCAGATGCTGGCGCCGTGAAGAAAATCGCCTTATCCCAGACTCAGACATGATCGTTTCTTACCGCTCCTGCTAAAAGAGAAGCAGCATGAGCTTCTTTATGCCAGTGCTCCATCCCCCTCACGTTTCCAATCGTTGCCAAATACTCAAGAACCTTGATGATTTTTTCCCGGCTTGCCCAATAATCAGATAGCTCCGTCCGGAACCAATTGAGCCCAACGTTTACCTCGTCTTCTTGGACAGTTTGATATATTCCAAACAAGCAATGCCTCACAAGAGAGCCTGAAAACCCTTCACCAGACAAGTTTTTCCGGCCAAATTCACTCGGTCTTTTCAATCGAGTTTCATTAGCTTTTGTGCTTGAGAGCAAGTCAGTATATTCCATAGCCCCAAATCCCCTAGCTAGCTCCTGGTAAACACCATTTCGGTATTCTCCATGACTTTCAACTTCAATCCCTTTGAGATAAAAGCGCTCCTTTGGGACCAATCCCTTCCAAAGATCTCTATCGAATCCTTTGGGGACAAGATGATCACAGGCGATTTTTACTGCATTTATTATCAATTGTTCCACAGAACCTACTTCGCTTTTCGGTCGATCCCTCAGAATTTCCATTTCTGGATCGATCTCATAAATTGGACGTTCTGTCAAAACCCTTAAGGCTGCCGCATAAGCTGCCAATTGATAATCCGCGTCTCCAAAACTCGGATCACTTTCATCTTCAATTGCTAACATGGTATTTAGCTGTTTTTTTACTTCCAAATCGATCCTATAATTTATTTCGTCGAGAAAAATTGGTTCCAAATCTTTTCGTTTTTGCAAAACTAATAAAACTGTTCCTTGAACATAGTTCCCTTGTTTTATACCTGCTTTGGTCTCAGTAGCTATTGTCCATGCTGCAATTACTCGCAATCCAGCCGCCCATAAAATCATACTCAAATCAGCCCATACAGATGCATCCTGATGAGTAAACATAACGATTTGATACCCATCTTCTGGCATGTTCATAGATAACTGTCGATAACAATCAATCATCGATTTATAAAAGCTTGACTCAGTACCTTTAATCGCTAAGGCTCTTTTTGAATCAATATACCAGTCGGGGAATATTTGTCTTAACCACCCTTCATACCATGATAGGAATAGTTCTGAAATCTCTTCATAGTTCACAGCATCAGCATAAGGGGGATCTGTAATCCAAATATCAGCAAAATCACTTATATTTCGGGCATCACCAGGGATGACTTTTGAATTTCCAGTCAGCTTTGAATCACTAATTTTAGCAAACCAAGTTGTCCTAATACTATTCGAAGTTCGAATTCCATAATTATAAAGAGTATTCAGTGCTTGATTCAAGAATATCTGTTCTGTTTTTTCATTTGCTGCATCCGAATTCCATACACAAAGCTTAGAATTCCAATTGGCACACCTACCAATATTTAATAGAATTCCAACCATTGAATAGGTATCCCCCATATAATTTCCAATTTCTGAGTTTAACAATCCGATTAGCAAAAGTTGCCGAGGAGTATATAAATGATGCCAAAAAGTCCAACCTCGCTCTCTAACTGGCTGATCAGTATTATATCCAGTTACAATTTTCCGGCTTGGAATATAACCTTTTTCCTGCCAAACTATGAAATTTTCTTTTACCAATTCTAGGATCTTTTTCTCGCGTTGAAAATCTTCAATGTTTGGAGCTCGATAATGTTTTACTGTTGTTTCTTTTCCATTCTCACCCACTTTTGTTTCAATCCACCGAATACAAAATAATCTTTCTTGAAAAATGTCCTCTGGACGTGGTACTAAATCATTGTTTTCCCACATGCGCATGTTATTTCTTATAACATTAATCGGAATTGAGACATCGGAATTTGGCGGAACTAGGCGAGAATTTATTATTGTCCCACTATTCCTAGCATTTTCCATCTCAGCATCTGAAACAGCTTCTAATACTTCAATATCATACATTTTGTTGAGTTCATCCGGTATTAGCCTAATAATCGTATTAGTTTTTTGGCCAATAACTAGATTTGGTAATAATGGTATTTTCCAGCCAGATTCAGGGTCAACCACTTCAACACAATATAAATAATAATCCGCCTTCCAACCAAAACTATTTTTTTCAATTCCCCATGCGTTTATCCTCTCCTCAACTGATAGAAAAACCTTCTCTTGGGATTTTCTAACCCGATCAATGATTTCTTCTCCCCCTCCAACAATATTTATAGCTGCCCAAGTTAACAATGCTGCAACAGGATTCAGATCTGATCCAAATACGTCGCATCCCAACCTGGCTGCTTCAAATGGAACTGACCCTCCACCACAAAACGCATCTCCCACCTTTAGTCGATGACCAAATCTCCTTTCCCCAAGCTCATTCATTAGGTCATCAAGACTATTTGTATTTGTACCTAAATGCTGATTTATCGCAATCCAAGATTCTTCGGAAGGTCCTTCTATTTGCTCAGGGCGATCACAATATTTTAATTTCTCAACATACGAAAGCCGCTTAAATATTAATTTTTGTAGTTCTATTTTTTCATCTCTGCTTAGATTTTTAAGGCTTGGATTATTATTATTGCCAAAATCTAAATAGTGCTTTTGAATGCCTGGAGATATTGTGAGTAATTCTTCTATTAACCGTTTTCCAGGAATGTTTTTACTTTTACGAAGCCACAGTCCTTCAGGATCCATGGTCATAATTTTTAAAAATATCTCTTCATCCTTTTTGGGATCACTAGAAGCAGGCATAAGCAACCCCAAGAGAGCAGATCGAACTAATACCAAGGGTTTTCTTCCCCACCATTTCCCTAACCCAGTTAAGGTCTGTCCATGCTTTGCACTCCTTTCTTTATAACTTTCCATAGACACTTTAGCAACCGGAAATTGCACTTCAATGAAACACCGAGTTTCTGCTAAATGCATTTCAAGGTTAAATTCATTCTTCATATCTTTTTCCATAATTATTAATCAATATTTTCCTGACTCGATTTATTAAAAAGAGGAGTTTCACTTGCCTGTCTGAAAAATTCGGGCACAATCGAATCTAAAGGTGGTCTTCCGGTTATTGGATTTTCTGTGAGCGCGTATCGTACAGCTAAACGCCACCCTTTTCCTTTATCCCCGATACCATGTCCAGTGGCTGCTGCTGTCTGGGTATATAGCCACCATCGTTCTTCAGGAACCAGGCCGCTCCAATTAGCAATTCCTGCAGGGATCAACGCAGGGTCTGCATCTTCAATCGCCCACGCCAAAAGCACAAGCTCTTTTCCTAATTCCCTGCGTAAAAGGTTGTCACCCACCTTCCAGCCGCCTATTTTTTTTCCAGATTTTTTCATACGTTGGTTGAATTGTGCTCTAACCTCATCCGCTATCGCATCCCACTTAGGACGTTGAAGGATTACGCGTATTTGACCATCTAACCGAGTTCCATACGTTCTCTCGCTTGATCCAGTTTCTGGTTCCCAGGTGAAGTGTTCACTAATTTCAATATTCGCTGAGCCGCCACGGGGAATAAGCACTAAAAAATGGTGTGTGCTTTCCTCTGGGTCAAAGCCAAATGAGCGATCAATAACAGTCTTGTCAAAAATATCAGCCATTTATTGCTTCACTTCGCCCGGCTGTAATTCTGTCCGTAGCTCTTCAACCAAATCCAACAGGTTTTGCCCTATTTCAAAATGCATTCTTTCAGCAACCAATTGCACCTGACCGGTTCCCTGTAGTTTTCGCAGCATTTCCAAACACTCTTCGAGTAATTCGGAACCGACAATTTTATGCTCATACATAGTCAATTCAACCCAATCTTTATTTCCCGATTCGCCCAAAATCGTTAAAGTCACACCTGATGCTCGAGCAAAATGCTTTCTAAGTAACTCAAGGAATTCATATGAATCCTTTGTGCTGTTAAACCCGTGTCGATGATGCCAAATTACTGGGTGTTTTGGATCGACTTCCACTTTGCCTATTTGCTCCCAATCCACAGCAATGCGTTCAACATCAGACTCGATTCCCTCTTTTGCAGCGAATGCCAAAACCATAATGGTATCTTTTGGAATTATAAAAGGATCTATATAAACAGCGCCCGAATCTCTTGGGTTTGATCCATCAGTCGAATACCGGATTTCACCTTCGGGAATTGCTTTTAATTCCATTCTTTTATCTGTTCCACTTTGATAAGGTCTGTGCTTTAAGGTAAGTCGATTCATCCACTCAAAGGGTTCTCCTGTTTCATGCTGCCCCTTCGAATCAACAGCGAGGAATGACACACGCAACTCATCAGTCTTTAGAATCCCACCATCAACTTTTGCAGATCCTGTAGTTGCTTCTGCACCTACATCATAGTAAACCATATCTCCATTTGCTGGCGTGAGTTTCAATGTCACTTCGCCAGTATCAGGATCACGGCTTACTTCTTGAATAATTACTTCAGTTTTTGGCTGTGGAAATGGTCCTTTATCGATATACCCCCCTTGCGAACGCCAGATGTCCTTCATTATACATTTAGCTTTCAATGCATCAAGGGCTCCTGGATGGTGCCATTGCCATTTTGGATTTGATGCAGCTCGTTTTTTAATCTCGATCCATGGCAATGATTCTATTGTGAACAGACGCTGCTCACATTTCAGCCTGAATGTTTCACCCTCAATATCCTCTGTGAATTTCATTTTTTCTATGAGCAACTCAACAATTTGCATTTCCCCATTGTATTTGTTACCTTCGAATTTCATCCGGAAATCCGCACTTACTAAACCCTCTTCCAGTGGATACCATAATAAGGTAAATGTCTCTCTCACAGCGGAATGGAAATTCTGCTGAATAATATCTGAAATATCTTTTGCTTGAATCATCTGCGGATCATCATCTCGTAAATTATCAGATACAAGATCTCCAATGACCTGCTTAATGGCTTTCAAACGTTTTCCTGTGTCAATGAGCAGATCATAAGTGTCTTTTGAACCTGTCAAGAACGCCACCCGATTCTTCCACGTTGCTTGATCGTAAAATTCCACAAGCTCTTTTCTCAATCCCGATCCTGATCTTGGTTCGGAAATGACCAGAGTAACTTTTTCTTGTTCTAATTCAATTTCATCTACTGCTGGTAATGCCAATACTAGTTGATAGCACCACCCATTGGTCGGTTTAAAGATCAGCTCTAACCGAGATCTCAATTCTTTTAAAGCTTGTTCTGGAATGTATGCCCGAACTAAAGATTCTAATTTTGCATTTAGATTTTGAACATTCTTGAAGAATAGCTTTCCATCCCGATTTGTATGTAGATACCAAACGGCGGTAGAAAGCTTCTCTAAAACATCCCCTTTCAGACGAGTTAAGTCTCGTCCGGGAGAGGCTAAATAGGCGACCAATTCAGGAATTGACAGCCCCAAAACTGCATTTGGGACATTAGAAAGGGATGCCATCAAAAGAAGCTTACATGCATCTTGAGCATCTGTGCCTTCTAGATTTGAATCCATCACTTCGGCCACCGCATTACCACCTGAAGCAATGTCGTGAGCGATCGCATTTTCTAGTGTGTTATTGATCTGTGTTAATTCTGCAAGAGTTTCCCTGTCATTGAAATCCAGGTCATGTGCTGCAATTAAATATTGCTTATCAGCTAAACCAGATTTCCATAACCTGGAAGTAATTATCCGCATCAAACGTATTAGCCCCCGGGTTTGCTGAAAACCTGGATTTTCCCTGAAACGTGCATATAGATCTCTAATTGCAGGATGGAAGGGATAAGAAGAGTGAATGCGAGTGGCAAATTGTTCTGGCGATTCATTTGTAATAGCCATTTGTTTCGCATCTCTCATAGCCTTTGCATATGCCTGAGCAACTTCATCGATTTCCCGTTCAGAGGGAACCTCATCGAATATTCTGGTTCTTAGGATGTGATAAAGTTCATCAGAGTTCAATCTTACAGGCTCTAAAGTCATTGCTGTTCGGTGCGTTTCTTTTTCTAAATCAGAAATTGTCTCAGAAAGTTGTTGTCCCCCACTTTGATATGCTCCGGTCAATTCTGAAATAACTAAACATACTCGCGAACATGAATCTTTGCCTAAAGCCATTAAAAGGTTTGATAAAGCGGTACCTGTAACTTTGGCCAAATCTGAATTGCCAATTGCTATAGATTTAGCATTCTCTAAGTAAGGAGCTAATTCATCCAGCAAGATCAGAATAGTTTTCCCAGCAAACAATTTTTCCCAGGCAGTTTGTCCAGGAGCCTTTAAAGGAGAGTAGCAATCTTTGAAATGTTCTTTTTCCCCAAGTTGGTCTGCAATTGCCCCCCAAATCCCCAATGGAGCATCCGACTCTCTCCCTGAAAAGCCAACCACTTCAACAGGTCCAAGTTTAGGATCTGGAGTATATATTGACCCCATCACCTTATTGCGTAATTTTGGATTTTTGGCTAGTAATCCTAAAGCAAGCAAGTTATGGGTTTTACCACCACCCATAGCTTGTGCCAGTTTATATATACCTTGACTGGATTTTCCTTCAAGTCTACGAAAACCTTGTTCGAGCAATGTTTTCATGCCCTCAGTCACAAAGTTTTCTTCGAAAAATTCTGATGCATCAATACGGTTATCAATTAGGTCAGACAAATCTAGAACCGTATCTCGTCGTTGTGCATCAAATACACTATCGCGAGGATTACAAAGCTGTCGAAGTGATTTCATTCTACATCCCTCCCAGGACTTTCGTATCGTTGGACCATAGCCTAATTCTGTTTTATCAGATAATGGATATTGGATTTTGAGGTTATTCTTTTATAGGAAAACGATAAAGTACTATGATTATAACGTAAGTAAGACCATTAGTTATGTATCACAAACACTATTTCTGCAATAAGGAAATAATAAACTTACCTTGTTGATTCAAAGAAATCTGACGAACGTCCTTATGAAATGTAGTGAAGTTAATTATTGGTTCGTAGCGAATCCTCAGTTAAGCATAAGGTTTTGAAAAATGGGGTCGCTTTTTCCTCTTCATGCCTGGTGTAAATTGTGCGCGATTGTATGCAGATTGTGTTCCAAAGCATGGAAATAATGTATAGATTAGACGATTATTTTAACTTATTGTGTAACAAATGGACATTATTACACAACAAAGTACTACATAGACAAACAATTCCTCGATTTAAAATTCACTGGTATACTAACAATTATCGTTAGATAACATGACACTTTTTTTCTTCCCAGTAGGTGATGAATTAATTAATTCTGTCAACTCTCTCATCTGAATTTGGATATAATTTGGCATCGAGTCACCTTTCCTTGCTTCATGTCGGGTGCAACCGGGTGCAACGCCAGTAACACAGCATGGAAACTATGGACTTCTTGGACGTTTTGGCCCCCATATATGATGGTTGTATGGACTTTATACAGCCATATATAAGCTGTGGACATAGTGGACGAACCCTTAGCCTCAATCGCACTAAGGCGGACCGGGGTTCGAATCCCCTGGTAAACGGGAAATTTGTATTTACTTGATCAGAAAATCCACAACAAAAGTGAGATGATCGCTTGCAGTTAATGAGTCGTCGGCTTCTAATCCATATTCAGCCAGCTTCTCCTCGGAAAGTTCAGCGGTGTCCAAAATATAATGCTTGGTCACATCCAGAACGCTGTCAGTGAAGAT
>Ga0209986_10004894_pt1 | contig 11248 bp, 8 predicted proteins | sample BlataG_FD_183168 | JGI IMG/M metagenome (GOLD analysis project Ga0209986, IMG submission 183168) | Deep subsurface microbial communities from Black Sea to uncover new lineages of life (NeLLi) - Black_00105 metaG (SPAdes) (version 2) | ecosystem: Environmental > Aquatic > Marine > Oceanic >...
CCGATCCAAGAAATTATTCCTTGCGTGTTTGAGAAGAGAAAAGTCAACATTTTCTTCACCTTCAGCCCGTGCAAGCGATTTCGCCTCTCGTTTCAAGTTCTCTATACAATCATTAGCTTGCATCTCTGATAAGATTTCTGTGTATTGTTCTGGCATCTTTTCACACAAAACTGTTTCTATGTCCTCTTTAATTCCTTCACGAAGTTTCGTTTCCTCCTGAAGGGATATGCCTATTGAAGGCGTTTTTTGCCTCATGGAAACTACTTGAAGCCAAATATCCTCACCAATAGCTCTCGTCAGATTCGGTATGTATGCATCACACTCTATTAACTTGCTCAAATCCGGAATAGAGACTTCGAACTCGAAGAATTTATGAAGCATGTCCTTATAGAGTTGTTTTCCGGTGCTGTAAGATTTTATCATCGCTCCTAAGATGGAATATTCGCCTTGAAACGCAAATCTTCTTCTGCTTTCCTCATCCAAGAGCTTGAAAGTCGAACCTTCCACGGAACTAAAATAGTTCCTGCCCATAACAATCCTTTCGGCAACGTGTATCTCTATTCCATCACCTATACCCATACTTCTCCCTTTTATCCCTGACTTGGGAGGCAAAAACGACCTGTATTCCGGTGGCAACATCAACTCCATTGTTTTGCATAATTCGTGTGCAAAATCTGATCCATCAAGAATAGATGCTAATGAAATTCCTCCAACATCGCCCAGAACAAAAGGAGAACTTACGAGAGGGGATTGTAAAGATTCTGCCATGGTTTTTTCTGCATTGATATTCTCCTCAATTATTTTACTGATAATTCTACTTTCAAAAGGCACATCTACATAGATGTAATCGCTTTCGAGTTCTTCACAGTCTTCTATTATTATTGCATATTCCCCTGTTGTGGATTTTGTGTGACTATCGAGCAGTGCAACCTTTTTGGAAGAGTTAATCCTGATCAAAGAGTAATCAGGTGGTATTGTACCTAGAGGAAAAAACGCAATTAAAGGATGGACAGGGCAATTTCTGAGGGCAGAAAGTCCTTTACATAAGTAATTCCCTGTTCCAATGTAAGTTAGCCAACTGGGTTTGATTTTAATTGGCACTACATAGTAGCACACTTCCTCTAGCGCAGCACGATATGGAACACGCTGGAAATTTTTCATCCAGCCATTTACCTCATTTATTCTTTTTCTTTCTGATTTTAGGAAGTCGGTATTGAGGTAACGCTCCCAAGGATATTTCTTATTGCTATGTCTTCTCCATAAGTACCATTCCTCGCTCTTTAAATGTTCCATGACTTTATTCCTCTATCTTGCTTAGTTATTTAAATATGTTCATGCACTGCGGGACAATGCAATACAATGTATTACCACAAGATGTTTTTGAAATACAAAGAATGACAAAAGATTACAAAACGAAAAGCATTTAAATACTTTGTAATACAATATATTTTTATGGAGAATAAAAAACCAATTTCAATAAGGATAGAGGAAGAAGAATTGAAAAAATTAGAGGAACTGTCTAAGAAGGAAGGCATAAATCGGAGTGTATTAATCAGTAAAGCAATAAAGCAATTCGTCCAGAGCTATGACAAGAAAACGCCGGAGTTAAGTGAGACTTTAAACAGGCTTGAAGAATTGGAAAGAAAGTATGAAACACTTCTTACAAGGGTGAACATTTTAACTGGACAAGTTGATAATTTAGTTAAAAAGGAGAGGCGTTGAACTGCATGAGTGCTAATAATCCTCCTGAGATTGAAGGGGTGATAGAATCTATAATAAAAAATCAAAATCCTTGGCATGACCCTGCGAATAGAGATTGGTATCTAAAAGATGGAGCACTAAGAGAATTGATGGATGCTGATAATGAAGGTTTATACGAATCTCCAAAAATTTATTATTTCCTTAAAGAAAGGTTCTTTAGACCCCTTTATTCGAACGATAGAGCGTATGGAGTATTAATAATCAGGGGACCCAGGAGAATTGGAAAAACGTCCACTTTAAAATATATGATAAAAGATTACATCCAAAGAGGTTATACTCCCGATTCTTTTATTTACCTTTCGCTCGATTCCGACGAACTTTTAAGAGAGTTTGACAGGAAAAGATACCTAAGAGAATTAGTTGATGAAATCATTAAGAGGTTTAAAAAGGAAAACAAACCGCTTATTATTATTCTCGATGAGGTGACTTTCTATAAGGGATGGGCAAGGGCAATTAAAAACTTGATTGATAGCGGAAGCATAGGTCCCGGCATAGCGTTAATAGCAACGGGAAGTTATTCTTTAGACTTAAGTAGTGCAAAAAGAGAGTTAGCTGGGAGGTTTGGACCCTTGGGGGAAAGATTAAGAGGTGAGCAATTCTTTTATCCCAGAAGATTTATAGAAATGGCAGAATCCATTTTAGGAAGCAAATTTCAGGGTTCTATCAGAGGAATGTTTGGAAGTGGGAGTGGAAGAAGAATAGGTCTTATGGAGTATTTCTCTGGATTTCAAACAGATACAAATGGCATGTTTTACAATTATAAAGAATTTCTGAATAAAATACTGCAAGCCTATTATGGTGACCTTCATAACCTTTTTGAAAATATCTATTTATACACTGGAGGATATCCAAGAAGCATATACGATAAATATCCCCTTTGCGAGATATAGCGATGACATATACAACCTTTTGGTGACGGATTCGATAAAATTCAGGCTTTCTGAAGATATGATAAAACAGGTACTCCGCACTATTAATTCGCCTTCTATGAGACTTTCCAGTAGTTATGGCACTTTAACGCAAAATCTTGGAAAGGATGATGCGGAGAAAAATATCTCTTACCTTAGAGCGTCTGGCTTATTCTCCTTTCTTCCCGATATATCTTCTCCAACACAAATAGACCTCGATTCTGCATGTGTAACACCAAGAAAAGATAGGTTGAAGTTAATCGTAAATGATCCCGCAGCCTTTATATCTATATATCTGTGTTCAAGAGGTGCCACTACATTTAATCAAGTTAAGAAATTGCTTTCAGATGAGAGGGTAAGAGAGCACCTATTTGAAGCTGTGGTTGTTTCCCATTTGCGATACATGCCGCGTATAAGGATTGCACCTGAAAATATGGGATATATTCTCACAGAAGATGAAGAAGAACTTGTAGATGGGTTTGCGTGGTATCTTGATAGGTCTAACAGGCTTGTTCTTTTAGCTGTGGAAGCAAAATATACACAAAGAGGCGTAGACATTAGAGATATTAAAAGGAAGGCAAGATTATTAAAAGAGAATTTTCATGTTAAACGCCTGATTGTAACTACAAATCATAAGACATTGGAAATAGAGGAAGATTACGCTATCATCCCTGCTGAAATCTTCCTTTTGTTAATGTAGTGCTTCTCCCGGTCTTTCGATTTTTAAAATTTTTATCGCTTTGGGATTCATAACCCTAAAACTAACCACCGTTTTAACCAAAAGATCAACTTTTGAGTTATCCGCATCATAATCTTTTATTTTGACAATTAATCTTTCTCTGGTCTTTTCATCAGGTTCAAAAGTCCAAATTCCCGCGCTTTTATCCAGAACTATAATATCTTCAAAGGGAGTAAGTTTTGACGAGTTTATCACTTTTAATTCTGTATCATCATCTATCTTCAAATGCTCAAAAGTTTCCGCAAGTCTTTTTTTCAAAAACTCGGTGTGAATCTCTAAAGGCATAAAAATAACGGAAGGCTTGTAATTTTGCTCTCTTAAATTCCCTGCAACCGATTTAATCTCGTTAAGTATTTCTTCGCACTCTGCATTTTTAATTCTAACTCTCTCAATCCTGCCGTCCTCTAAAATTCGTTTGATCAAATAATTTATCTCTCCAACTGCAACAACTCTATGACCTAAATCAAACCAAAGCGTACTACAATCAACAAATGATGGTTTAATAAGGCAATCCTTGGGAATTAAAGGTCTTTTGTAAATCTGAAGGAACTCAAGCTCTTTATCCCTTTCTTCATCAAACTCCTTAACTTGCGCCACTTCTTGGATTTTACTACTTTCTTTATAGCTTTTTAAAATATCTTCTCTACATTTCGCCACCTTTTCCAGATCCAACGGCAAAATTGTTTCTATTTCCTTTTTTACCTTTTCACATTCTTGTGATGTTTTATCAATCCATTCTTTAGTCTTTTTCAACGCTTCTTTTGCATTGTTCTTAAACAAATCATTCCAATTATCCGATTTTTCGATTAAACTATCGCAATATTTTATCAAATCTTCGGATTTGCCTTTAAATCCATTCGAAAACTGATATAATTCTTCCAGTTCGTAAGTCCGGTCTTCTTTCATCATCTTCTCTAAATCGTCATTTTGGGGCAATCCCAAATTATTTTTCCCTTTCTCAACGCTTTTTGCGATGCAAAGCAGATAATACTGATAGGCATAGTCCGTAGTGCCATGAAAACCTTCAAATCTAACGCCCATATCACGAAGCCAAAAACCACTATTCACACCGCCATACAACAGGAGATATGTTAGCCAGAAAGGATTAAATGTAACCGGTGTTTCGTTGCAAATTATAGCATGAGCGTCTTCTGGATGTGTATGTTCCCATAATTCCTTTAAATATCTTTCATCATCTATTTTCCCCTCTTTTCCTTTAAACAAAATATAAGCTCCGATTACAAAGAAGGTTTTGTGAACCTTTGAGCTTATATAATGTTCTTTCAGCCAATGCTTAATACTCCATAATTCATGCTCACTTCCTTCTATTTTCTCTTTAACTTTCTTTATACTATCCTCAATCTGCCTTTTAATATATTCAAACTCTTCTGTTGTAATCTCATCAGATTCTCTCAGGATTTTGGATTTGTAATAGGTTTCATCCTTCATCTTTTCTAAATATCCGATAACAAGCTCCTTAAATTCTCCTAACTTCTCTTCAAATTCTTTTTTATTTTCAATGTCTTTTGATAAAGCATAACTGATTAAAAATTGTAAATAGTCCCTTTTTCTTTTAATTTCTTTAGAGATTTCCTGGTTTTTGTATAACGTTCGATACATTTCTTGATTCAAGTATAAATCGTTTTTAATATCTTCCTGAATTTTATCTGGTGACTGGATAGATCCCATGCTAAAATAGTCAATCTCGCTTTTAAATAGTTCAAAATCATCGTGGTCAATTATTAGCCGAGTTACTTCAAGAAGGTGTGAAGAGATGAATTTATCCAAGTGTTTATCCCCGATTCTGCCTTGTTTAGATAAGGCTATCTGTAAAACATCCGTTAAATGATGTATTAAATAGAACCTTGATTTATCTTTGTTTTCAATTGTAAATTCACAGAGTAGATACTCCATCCTTAGCACCTGTTCAACCAAATCCGTATCTTTTTCTGTAAAACACTTATCCAAAATAAAAGACAGTTTTAGGTAGGTCTCCATTGTTATTCCCTCAGCCTTTCTAAAGACTGCTTCTTTGTAAATTCTCGAATATTGATCTAAGACATAACCTAAGATGTTATTTTTAGCATTATCTCCCTCATAATAGCTCAAATTAACGACTGGTTTGTATTTCTCCGGATTCGCTTGTTTTAACTTAAAAAACTCATCAAAGACGTTGTATAAAGTTTGAATATACTCATTACATACTCTTTCTTCATTTCGTTGAAGCGATTTAACGGATATATCCCCCAGAGAACTAATGTAATTTTGAATCTCCTTCTCGTTTTGATTTTTGATGTGTTCAATAGTTTCTTTTTCTAAAATAGACGCAAATTCAAGAGGATTTATTATTTCAAACATGAAGTTGAAATATTTGATGAATAATGAAAAAGAGTACACAAACCCAAAGAGTAAGGCGAATAGCAGCATAAATGAAATTGTTGGAGGAAGAAAAGCGTTTACAAATAAAAGCAAAATAGAGAGTGTTATGACCGTTACAAAGCCAAATAAAGTCCTTATTGTCTTTGGGTCATTTTTGTATCTCTCCAAAATATAAGGTGAATACCTTTCCGAAAGATTTGAAATAATGATTTGCGATATTGCAAAGACGATTGCTAAAATTGCAGCTAAAGCACCAGCGATTGTGCTTAAAATAGCTGTAATAGGTAGTTCGTTGAAAAGGTCAATATTAAAACTTATGCTATAATTGTTAAGCAAGAATGAAGGATTTGTGGAAGATTGAACGTCCAATAGAGTCATTAAACCAAATATAACTGCTGCCACCGTTAGCAGAAAAATGGGCAGAATAAAGAAATTTGTTTTATCCTTTAAGCCTTTACGAAAGCTTTCGATTATTGCTTGTTTTGATACCATTTTTAATTCCATTTAAGATGCCATAATATAAAACTAACCTCAAGCCAAAAACTCCTCAATCACCATTCTATCCCCCTCATCCAACCCATACAACTCATAAACGAGTTCATCAATGCTTTTATCCAAATCCGCTATCTCTCGCTTTAAACCTCCCATTTTATCCAAATCTCCCTCATATTCTTTCATTATCCCCTCAGCATCTACATCAGAAGGAACATTCATCCTCAACAAATCGTTCTTTATTATCCTTTCTTTCCTTTTAAGAATCTCAAAAAGGAACTTCGCCGAATTCTCAGTTTTGAATGAGATATACTCCTTCTTCGTTAATGCCAGTTTGTGTATCGTTTTTCCTTCAATGTCTTTAAAAACCTCGATTCCCAACCTTGATGGGCTGTATGATTCTTTTGACAGTTCTTGACTCCCCATCACATTCAATAGGGGCTGCAGTTCTTCAGTTATGTACGAATCCGGAAACTCCGATGTTTTATTTTCACGTTTTGAGAATTCTTTATGGTGATTTAATATCAGGTTTACCTTTTCAACAATTTCTTCTGCAAGCTTCTTCCCTTCTTCTGTTTTTGGAAGGTTTACCGGTAATTGTTCTAAATATCCTTTGAAATATCTGTATCCTTTCTTGCCCAAATAAGAACCAATCTGCTTAAAATAAAATTCTAAGACGCGGGAATTTAACAAACCTAAAAGATATTTGAGATTCACGCCTTCCTCCTTTGGGGTTATCAAATAACAAGTATTTAAACAAAAATACTCTCCCTCGTCATAGGCAAAGTTACTCCCTTCTGAGATATCGGGAGTAATTATCTTTTTGGATTCGAAGATGTCATAATAGTCGCAAGGTCTTAGTTCATACCACTCACTTCCAGAACCTCTTATGTCTGTTCTTTTCGCTAAAGCTTCTTTATATTGGCGTAAGAATTGATGCATATTTAGGTATTTTTCGATTTCAATAACTTTATATTGCCCTTCAGTTGCATCTCTTTCATAGGGAAATATGAGATATTTCCCCTTATCCCTTGTTTCATACCTTCTGACATCCTCACCCTCTAAGATGGGCTTCAACAAATCCTTTTCCAAATTTAACTTTTTTATCTCATCTTCATCTACAACAAAAACTGAGTTTAATCCTGTTTTTACGCCAAGATATACCAAACCAACATCTTTTAATAGATGGCTTGAATTCTCCTTTACCTTATCAAAAACATTGCGAACCTCACTCGAAATTAATTTCCATTCCTCCACAAACTTCTTGCCTTCCTCCCCTTGAACATTTTCACTTAATTGCTCTTGTGCAACTTTGTAAGACTGAATATACTCATCTTTGTATCTCTTTCCAACACGGCTTTCTATGCGATTGAGCATTTTCTTTATCTTCTCTTCCACCGTTTTCTCTTCAACATCGCTTATTACCCTTACATACCCTAATTCGTTTTTCTTTGGGTCTTCCTTCTCAAGAATAAGAATAACAGGGTCGTTGGTAGCTTCTTTGAATATCTTGGAGCCTCTGAGGTCTATAAATTGGTTAATGGTGTAATTCATGGCAATATATGCCCTTATGTATTTCCCATATCTCGCTTTTGTGAACTTGTCTGAAACGATGTAACCAAATCTTCCACAATCGTTAAGCCAATCTGCTCCCTTTTTGATAAAATACACGCACAAATCGTTATCTCCATGGTAAATTCCCTGAAATTCCCTGAGCTTGCTTAAACTCTCTTTATAATCAGTTGGTATTTTCTCCTTTCTCACATAAGGAGGATTCCCAACAACGAAATCGAACTTCATGCCCTTTATCCTTGCTATATCCTTAATATTATTCAGAAAGGGCTTCACCCGCACATCGCAGAAATCCTCTAATTTCGATTCTGGCGGCATTAAAGAATCGGTATGGAACACATTAAACCCCTTAAAAACTTCCTCCTTATACTTGCTCTTCACTGCACCGTACAAATCAATAGTTTGGAAGAACAGGTTCATTTCCGCAATGTGGCATGCGAAAATATTGATGTCAAGTCCGTAAATGCTCTCTCTCACCTCATTAAGTATAGCATTTGCATCTTCAGGCTCAAGTCTCGCCACAGAGGACTTATGGAACTTCGTTAAAAATCTCCTTATAAGTCGCCTCGTTACCTCTACCAAGAACGTCCCTGAACCGCATGAAGGGTCTAAAATCCTCTTACCTTCTATTTCTTCCGACGGAGTGTAACCAACAGCATCTAGAATATACCGCACCACTTCCAGCGGCGTGTAATATTCACCAAGCTTCTTCCTCTCCTTCTTTGGCAAATAGTCCTCATAGACATGTCCAAGAATATCACTATCCACAGTCTGAAAATCAAAATGATTGAACCTCTTCAGCACGCTTCCAATCGCATAATCAAGCTCTTTCTCAAAGTTTCCCTGCTCCCTTTTCTCGTCTTCGCTAAATGTGTATCTATCTGCCTTCTCAACCTTCCACCAGTCAAATATTCCCACCCGGTATATTCGCTCATATTCTCCCTCTGCGAAATCAAACGCATCTTCTAACGCCTTCAAATAAGGCATCTTCAACCCTTTATGCATTTCAATAAAATTCGCAATAAATTTTCCGGAAATCCTCTTTTGCATGAATCCCTTGTCCTCGCAAATCCTCGCAAACAACATTCTGTTGAGAAGGATGTAAGCCGTTTCTTTGCAAAATGTCTCCTGAGATTCTATCTCGCCGCCCACTCTCGTTTTATTCCAATTCTCAAATGCTTCCCGCAGTATTTTCCCGCTGATATGGCTTCTTTTAATATAAACATCAAAGAATTGCCTAAATACTTCATTTAACTCCTCTAAAGACTTCCTTAAACCTTCAATAAAGAAATAATAACCTCGTCTGGAATTTTATGGGATGTCATTACGATAAGTTGTGAAATACTCAATATCATTGAAACTGACAAACCTGTCTTTAACGAATATCCTGAGTAGAAAGATTTTACTCCTCTCTTCTTCGGTGAGATTATCAATGCCTTTATGAACTATTTCGTCTAAGTCAAGTTCTAATCTCTTGTTTATTCTCTCAGCTTTCTTCTCTCGCTCATACGCATAAACACTTAAATCATGTCCATTCGTAAGAATCCCGTATCTCACTCTCCCCATTTCTTTTAAGTAACCTTCCAGTTTAGTGATATGAGATGCAGATTCCTCGTTTGGATTCACAGTTTCCACAATCAAAACGGGTAGAGGCGGGTCGCTGTCATCGTAAAATAAAATGTCTTTTCGCTCCCTTTCTACTTTGAAATGCCCTTCTCCTTCTTTCTGTCCCCACCCTAAAACGTCTCTAAAAAGATAATCTACAAGTTGATATCGAAAATCGAACTCCCCACCCTTTTCATCTATTTCTCCTTTGATTTTAGAGAATGCTTCTAATACTTTTGATACAAATTCAGTTTCGGACATTTTATTTTTCTTTATGATATAAAAGCAATTCATAATTTATTATTTTTCTCTCATCATCCTCAACACCGCTTTCCCGTAATCCTTAATCTTCCTCCTGCCAATGCCTTTAATCTCCGCCAACTCATCCTCGGTCTTCGGTAACCGATTCGCTATTGTGATTTACATATTATCGCAAAAAATCCCTTCTTCTTCTCTATTTCAAACTCAACGTCCAAAAACTTCTTTGTCACGTACATATTCGTTTCGAGATGCTTCGTCATCTCACGAACCTTTATCTCCGATTTGCCGTTTGCAAGTGCGATATACGGAATAAGCTGGTCGGCAAGGTAGACGTCAACCGTAGATGCAGATTCCAATTCTTTTATGATGTTCCCTGCCGCTTCTTCACCCACGCGTTCCGCTCGTTTGCCTCGCTCGCCCAATGCACTGCCACTTTTGTAGCCCTTCCATAGCGTTATGCCACAGCCCGTTGTCCTCCCACCTCCATTCTCTATTTCTGTTTTTATCTCGGCATCGTACCCATTTTCAGTTAATACGCTTTCCGCGGCTTTCGCCTGTCTTTCCGCTACGTGCGCCGGAAGCCCGCAGGAATGAGAGATGCCCTTTACGGCTCCTTCTCCTGTTCTCTCGCTCTCAGCCTCCACTAAAACAATTCCTTTCAAGTAAGCCCTTACAGGGCTTGCGGGTAAGCCCCTCCTGGGCTTGCGGGGGTACGGGCGGAGCCCGTGATGGGACAGAGCCCCACAATGTGAAGGCGTTATTTTTGCTTCCACCAATCCGTCACCTTTTGGGTAATAACCCCTACGTTTCAGGTCGAGATGCACGTCACAACCCATTTCACGAATAGCTTTAAAGAACAGTTCCGTGTAAAAATCCATTGGTGGCGACCATTTAACGTCTGTTCCACCTCTTATACGCACTTTCGTCTCGCTATCCGCAAAAACCGCAACGGGAATAAGACACTGCAATAGCAGTGTGATGCTTCCCGCAGTGCCTATGTCTATTTCACCTTCAAATCCTTTTAACGCACCGGGTGCAAATTTTAACCCTGTAGAACGCAACTCCAGTCCCTCTGTTTTACCACCAGACAGTTTTTCTACCGCTTTCACCGCATGCAGGTGCTGTGCTGAAAGTCCGGGATTGGGTCTGTTCGCTCTTATGTTCTCTATCTCTACTTCCTCGCCTGTTATCGCCGCAAGTGCGATTGCAGTCCTTATTATCTGCCCGCCGCCTTCGCCGTAGGTGCCGTCTATTTTGACCATAAACTTTCTTTCTTTGAAAAAGAAAGAACCTTTACTAAGAAAGAAATAGTGAAATTACTATATTCTAAAAATTCACCGCAGAGTTCACGGAGACCGCAAAGGCACCAGAAAATAAATAAAAACCACAGAGACGCAGAGACACGGAGGAGGAAAGAATGAGGAATACAAGTGAGAAAATAGATACCAAAATCCCAATTGATAAGTTCTCTGATTCTCGGTGTCTCCGTGGTGAACAACATGATTTAACCAGAAAGCCTAAGCAATGATTG
>Ga0209986_10004897_pt1 | contig 11245 bp, 11 predicted proteins | sample BlataG_FD_183168 | JGI IMG/M metagenome (GOLD analysis project Ga0209986, IMG submission 183168) | Deep subsurface microbial communities from Black Sea to uncover new lineages of life (NeLLi) - Black_00105 metaG (SPAdes) (version 2) | ecosystem: Environmental > Aquatic > Marine > Oceanic >...
GGTTGTTGCTAGCATTTGACCTCATCTCCTCAAAGCATCAATAGAGCACAGAAAGCAGATCAAACAGAAAGCGCCTCCAATGCTGTTGGCAATCGTACCCAGCTTTGGATCAGCCAATCAGCGACAGTGAACGCTGTAGTGTGGCCTGATGCCTATTCGAATGCCAAAGCTTATATTATATCACCTTTGTCGATTTTGTCAAATTATCCGAATTGCCTGTCATCTTCAATTCAAAAGCGAACCATTTGCAGCTGAAAAGTGTACTGGTCATGCTAGGTTTCTCCCGCACTGACAAGGAAGCAATGCGTAACGCTTGGTGTGAATCAGTGTCTAATGTTCAGCGGCAGTTGCGCAGTCCCCGCAGCGCAGCAGAGCGGGGTACTGCCGCGGGTTAGCGACGTCCACTCCGAGTGCAGTGCTTTGCTTACCCGCAGTGCCTTTGTCTTTACGCCACCTCTGGTCTTTACGCCAGAGGCGTAAACGGAAGGCGTAAACGGCAACTGCTGGAGAACCTAGGGAAAACAAGGCATTGGTCTCGACCATGGAAGCTCCTATCCCTCAGGATGGAATCTAGAACCTAACCTCCCGGACGCCCTAGAGACCAGATCACGGATACCTACATCTGGTGGAGTGACACAGTGCTGCGCTCTATCACCTTGCCTTTAGAAGAACTGGGTGTCCACTTTTCGAGTTTTCCTAACAATTGTCAAATCCCCTTGTTATTTGCAATCCAAAAGCGCACTGGTCGTGGCAGATTTCTCCTGGACTCATAAGGAAGCAATACCTAACGCTTGGTGTGGATCAGTATCCAATCTTCAGCGGCGGTTGCCGTTTACGCCACCTCTAGTCTCTACACCTTGTCGCGTACCTCTGGCCTTCACGCCAGAAGCGCCGTCTACGCCTTGGCGCGTACCTCTGGTCTTTACGCCAGAGGCGTAAACGGGAGACAAGGCAAGCGGCAACCGCCGGAGAACCTAGGAAGAACAAGGCATTCGAGTCAAGATCATAGCTCCTGTCCTGTTGAAGATACAATCTGGAAACTCCCTTCCCGGATACACTGAAGTAGTTCATGGACATCCCTATCTGGTGAAATGGCAAAATGGCACACTCTGTCACGTTACCCTCGCAGGGATTCAGGGTTCACTTTTCGACTTCTCCCAACAATTCTGAAAGCCGCTTGTCATTTGAAGTTGCAAGGTAGACTGTCTGAACTTGAAAACCGAACTGCCGTGGATTCCGCCTGGAGCAAGGAGATAGCAGTGCGTGACATCTGGTGTGAACCAGCGTCTGGCGTTCAGCGGTAGTTGCCCCGCTCCCCTGCGCTGTCCGCGCTCTGCATGTCCGGCGGGGCACCGCTTGTCTCGCCGAATCGTCTCTGGGGCGACCTTGTCTCTGGGGCGACAAGACCCAGAGGCAAGACTCAGGGGCGATACCCAGAGGAAGGCGATGCCTGGGCAGAGCTACGGGCACCCCCCTCAGTTCCAGGACGCTCGATAGATCAGAAGACGTGTATCACTGCTAGCTAAGAGCTTGGCAATACGCGAGGATTGAGCTGCTCTGTTTGCCGAGGCAAGCCTCTGATTCCTACCTCTTGCACCTGGTGCGCTGCTACCTCCGCCATTCTCTTCAGCGACTCTGGAGACGGCGGACCAACTGGCGCATTGTGACCCCAGCCCACGGTCTCTCCGGGGCGGAAGCATTGCAAGTAGTACCTTTTGGCTCCGGATATGGCACGCACAATCGCCTGCACATCACTGATGTCTACCAGCCCAGGGACTACTGTTGTGCGGAACTCGTAATCAATCTCGGAACCAAGGATAAGCTCTATTGACCGCAGTAAGTGCCCTGAATCCAGTGGCACACCCGCTGCCAATTCATACTTCCCAAAGCTGCTCTTGATATCCATAGCCACATAATCCAAAAGTTGGCGTCTCAGGCATTCGTCTAGCACATCTGGCCGATAGCCATTTGTATCCAGCTTGACCGCCAAGCCTAACTGCTGAACGTCTGCCAAGAACTTGAGCAGATCGGGCTGCAGGGTGGGTTCTCCCCCCGTAACGACAAGGCTGTCAATAAACCCGCGCCGTGCTTCAAGCTCCCGCAACACCTGGCCAGGCTCGATGTCAGGCAATTGCTCAGGGCGCAACACGAGATCCACATTGTAGCAATAGGGACAGCGGAAATTACATGCGCCGACGTACACGACGTCGGCGATGTGTGCAGGGTATTCAATTAGGGAGGCGGACAACAGTGCCTTGATGTGCACTCAGGATTCCGCCTACGCTGAGGCAAGGTCTGGGCTAGTCGGCGTTGTCTCGGCAACCTGTCCCGGCTGCCTGGCTCGGCTCCGCGGCCGCTGACCCGCTGCCGATACAGGGGGGGCAAGACGAGGCGAGACCAGGTCGTGCACAGGGGGCAGGTCAGGGGACCCCAGATCAACCCCTCGCACAACATACATCCTACGTTCTGCAAACTCCTGCTGCTTGCCTTTGTTCCAATCTTGCACGGGCCGCAGATAGCCCACGATACGCGAGTACACTTCGCATGGCACCCGCTTCAAGGGCTTATGTGTGTTCCCCCTAGCGCTGTCCGGCATGCTTTTCGCTCCCTGCTGTACTCTAGAGTTGATTATGGAGGCACATGACCTAGGCGACCGGTACGCCCCAGCGTTCCAACTCGGCTTCGGTATGTTCATACGGGCAGAAGCGATGCTCTCCCCGGACATACCCGTGGACAGGACAAATGCTGAAAGTCGGCGTGACAGTAAAGTAGGGCAGATGGTATCTCTCCGCAATACGTCGCACCAGCAGTCGGGCCTGTCGCCAGTCATCAATCTGCTCACCGATGAAAGCGTGAACGACGGTCCCGCCTGTGTACAGACTCTGCAACTCATCCTGATGCTCCAGAGCCTGGAACAAGTCTTCTGTGAAACCCACCGGCAAATGGGTCGAATTGGTGTAGTAAGGGGTCTCGGATGTCCCTGCCGTAATTATGTCAGGATATTGGTTCCCGTCAGCTTTGGCCAGTCGGTAGCTTGCACTTTCGGCTGGCGTGGCCTCGAGATTGTACAAGTGCCCGGTTTCATCTTGAAAATCCTGGAGCTTGCTCCTCATGAACTTGAGAACCTGAATGGCAAAAGCTCGTCCATCAGGATGCCCTATCCCCACCTTCAGGAAGTTCAGGCAGCACTCGTTCATGCCCACGATGCCTATCGTGGAAAAGTGATTCGCCCAGTACGAGCCAAGGCGTTCGTAGACTGCTTTGAGATAGTGTCTACTGTACGGATAGAGACCTTGTTCGGTCTGGCGGACAAGCACTTTCCGTTTGATTTCCAGAGAAGTCCTGCCTATCTCCATCATGCTGGAAAGGCGATAGAAGAAATCCGCCTCACTGGTGGCACGGTAACCAATACGCGGCAGATTGAGCGTCACAACGCCAATGCTCCCCGTGAGCGGATTCGCACCAAAGAGCCCTCCGCCGCGCTTACGTAACTCACGATTATCCAGCCGTAAGCGGCAGCACATCGAGCGAGCATCCTCCGGCTTTAGGTCACTGTTGATAAAGTTGGCAAAATACGGTATGCCATACTTGGCCGTCACCTGCCACAGCGGCTCGAGTACAGGATTGTCCCAGTCGAAATCCGTGGTAATGTTGTAGGTCGGAATTGGGAAGGTGAAAACGCGGCCTCGCGCGTCGCCGTCCAGCAGAACTTCTGCAAAAGCTCTGTTGATCAGATCCATCTCAGCCTGAAAGCCAGCGTAAGTCTCTGGGCAGAGCTTGCCTCCGATGAGCACCGGAAGGTCTGCCAAAGTGCTGGGGGCTGTGAGATCCAGAGTGATGTTGGTAAAAGGGGTCTGGAAGCCTACCCTGGTGGGCACGTTGAGATTGAATACAAACTCTTGCAAGGCCTGCTTCACACCCTTGTACGACAATCCGTCGTAGCGCACAAATGGCGCCAACAGGGTATCAAGATTTGAGATTGCCTGTGCCCCGGCCGATTCCCCTTGCACGGTATAGAAAAAGTTCACGACCTGGCCCAACGCAGAGCGCAAGTGCTTAGGTGGCTTGCTTTCCAGTTTGGCCGGCACACCACCGAAGCCTCTGGCCAGCAAGTCTAGCAAATCCCAGCCGCAGCAATAAGTCGCCAACATGCCGAGGTCGTGGATGTGAAAGTCTCCTTCAGTGTGACACCTGCGCACCTCTGCCGGATAGATCTTGTTGAGCCAGTATCTGGCTGCAATGCTCGAAGCCACATAAAAGTTCAGGCCTTGGAGCGAGTAATTCATGTTAGCATTTTCGCTCACGCGCCAATCTGCGCGATCTATGTAGTCATCTACTAACTTCATACCATCCAGTAGAAGCTTCGCCGTGTTGCGCGCCTCTGAACGCTGCTCGCGATACAAGATGTAGGCCTTGGCAGCTTTGACCTCGCTCTCTAGGATTAACACCTCTTCAACGAGATCCTGTATTTGCTCAACGTGAGGACATGCTTGGGGACCCAGACGGGTCACCAGCAGTTCAGTAACATCTCGCGACAACGCACGGACATGCTCTTCCTGGTCTCCCAGGCCCACCGCCTGATACGCACGCAGTATTGCCGCGTAGATTCGCCTATGGTCAAAGGGCACGACGCGCCCATCTCTCTTCCGGACACCCCTAATGCGGAGGTCGGCTTTGCTCTCTTCGCGTGGCGCAGAATCAACCAAGTCCCTTAGCTGCCTCTCCACATCCTTCGCTAGAATCCAATTCCACTGACTGGGCAAATATCATGACCAGACCAAGAGGCGTAACAGTGCTTATGAGCGTTTCGAGCGCTTGGATTTGGCGTGCTTTTTCCACTTTTTGAATTCCTCGATCTCCTCAACAAGCCCATCGATATCCTTGAAGCGTCTGTAGACAGAAGCAAAGCGCACGTAAGCCACATCGTCCAGACGCCGCAACTGCTCCATCACCATTTGCCCGATGATTTTGCTCTCCACTTCTGCTTTGCCGAGGGCAAATAAGTCATTCTCCACCCGTCCTACTAGCGCATCAATAGTCTCGTCCGAGATGGGGCGTTTGGCACAAGCCTTGTATACACCGCGGTACACCTTTTCCCGATTGAACTGCTCTCTACGTCCGTCCTGCTTCACGATAAGCAGACTGACGGGCGCGAGACGCTCATAAGTAGTGAAACGTCGCCCACATCTTAAACACTCGCGTCTGCGGCGAACACTGTTTCTGACCCTACGGGTGTCAATAACACGAGAGTTACCTTTCTCACAGTAGGGACAGCGCATTGGATCTCTCCCTCCACAGCACAGAATACAGAACAAACACGGGATCACCACTACATGTTGTGCTTGTCCTGCTCATATAGGGCAAGATGTAGTATCGTTCACAGTTTAGCACAAAAGTCGTGCTATGACAAGAGAGGCAAGCTTGAAACGCCGTTCTTTTTAAGGTTGCTTCTGTTAATTCGAGTAATAAGCAAAAAAGGAGAGAAGCCGATTGCTTCTCTCCTACAGGGATAAGTAGATGAGCTCGTAAGTGCACACGCAGAGGCGGCCTGCCTCTCTCGTTCCATTGGGTCTCAGCGCGGCTTACCTCGCCTATTTCACCGCCGTTCGCCTCGCCTGTCGTGGGTGGCTGACACCTTGCCCTGGCAACACCTCGTCTTGGCGCCAAGACTACGACACAGGGCAGACGCGGCCGTAGCTGACCATTCATCTCGCCATAATGGTTCGCTTGGCTCGACGGAACGTTCTAGCCGCAGCTCCAGCAACTTGGAGACCCTGCGCTAGGCAACCAGGTATTCCCGAGAGCCTGGCTTGAGAAAGCACTATGCTACGTAAGAAAACGGACGCTCGATCGCAGTGCCACTGCACAGGCTACGTAGTGGCCCTCACAACCAATAGACTCAGCGGCGGCGTAGGAAAGCCGGAATGTCCAAGTCCTCGCCTTCAAAGGAACGCACCGGGAAATCAATCGTCTTTCTGGGTTGAGCGGCATAGGGTCTGGGTTGCGTGCGAGCCTCGGCATGGAACCCAGTCGCGATCACGGTGATCTGCAACTCGTCGTTCATCCTCTCATCAATCACAGCACCGAAGCGGATGTTGGCACCTGCGTCAACCCGCTCCCTGATAACGCTTGCTGCCTCTTCAACCTCGAAAAGCGTGAGGCTGGGGCCACCACAGATGTTGAACAGCACGCCTCGCGCACCATCAATAGTCACATCCAGTAAGGGGCTGGATATGGCCTCCTGTGCGGCTTCCACTGCGCGCTTGTCGCCACTGGCACGACCAATGCCCAGCAGCGCGGAGCCACCCTCAGCCATCACTGCACGGACATCAGCAAAGTCAACGTTGATTAGGCCTGGTACAGTAATGACCTCAGAGATGCCCTGCACGCCCTGGCGCAACACGTCGTCAGCAACCCCGAAGGCATCCTCAATGGATGCCTTTTTGTCCACGATCTGCAGAAGCCGGTCGTTGGGCACCACGATAAGCGTGTGCACATGTTCCTTCAGTTTGTCAATCCCCTCTTCGGCCAGCCTGGCGCGCTGGATGCCTTCGAAACTAAAGGGGCGAGTGACCACGCCTATGGCCAGGGCGCCCATCTCTCTGGCGATGCTTGAGATCACAGGGCTGGCCCCTGTACCTGTCCCACCACCCATGCCAGCGGTCAAGAACACCATATCTGAGCCCTTCAGCAGCTCACAGAGGTCATCGTAGGACTCTTCCGCAGCTTTGGCCCCGATGTCCGGATCGCCGCCAGAGCCAAGGCCCTTGGTCAGTTTGCTCCCAATGCGCAGACGAAGCGGCGCCTTGGAGAGCAGCAGCGACTGAGCGTCAGTATTGACCGCAATGAACTCGACGCCTTGCATGCCAACCTCAAGCATACGGTTGACAGCATTTCCGCCTCCGCCTCCGATACCAACAACCTTGATCTGGGCAAAACTCTCCACATCCAATCCGTTGCTCGTCATCATTCTTCTCCTTTCAATGAGGTAAGAAAGCTCTTAGAATATCTGTGAAACGTTGGTACAGGTCAGTCCAGCGATTTCCTCGCCTGTGTATCCTCTTCCCCGATGGACCATGCCGCAGTCCCCATAGCAAGAGCCCTACTGCAGTGGCATAGGCAGGCCCGCTGACCGAATCCACCAGGCCACCGATATCATGTGCACGACCGACCCTCACCGGCAACTGCAGTATCTCACGCCCCAGTTCCTTGAACCCCCGCAGTTCTGCCGTGCCGCCAGTGAGAACTAAGCCTGCTGGCAAAAGCCCCTCGTAGCCGGAACGCCTGATTTCGTGCAGTATCAGCGCAAACATCTCTTCCGCTCGCGCCTCGATAATCTGAGCCACTTGCATACGCGATACGGATTGCAATGCCTCATCCCCAAACGCAGCCACGTCAATCATCTCGGACGCATCGACCATCTCCGGCAGAGCATGTCCGTATTTGATCTTCAAGTCCTCCGCCGTAGCAAAGGGAGTACGCAGTCCAACGGCGATGTCGTTTGTCACGTTGTTGCCCCCCACAGGCAATACCATGCTCTGCCAGATACTCCCGCCTACGAAAACGGCCACATCGGTCGTACCTCCACCTGCATCCATCAGTACCACGCCTGTCTCACGCTCCTCAGGCGTGAGCACCGCTTCGCTAGAGGCTAATGGCTGTAGAATGAGGTCATTGACCTCCACATCAGCGTTCTCTACGCACTGGACAAGGTTGTGAATAGAGGCCATTGCTCCGGTGACGATGTGCACTTCCACCTCCAACCGGAAACCCATCATGCCTATCGGGTCACGTACTCCCTCTTGCCCGTCCAGGACAAAACTACGCGGAATGACGTGCACGATCTCCTGGTTGTGCGGGACAGCGATGGCCTGAGCCGCATCTATGGCCCTCTCTACATCGTCCTCCGTGATGTAGCGCTCACCCCGGCCGACCGCCACAACACCCCGACTGTTGAGCGCGGAGATATGCTTGCCGCCCAGCCCGACATAAGCGGCCTCGATTGTATAGCCGGAAACGCGCTCCGCTCTCCGTATGGAAGTAGCGATACACTTTGACGCTTCGTCTACGTTCACGACAACAGCTTTGTTGAGCCCGTGAGAAGGAGCAACACCTACGCCCACAATACACACGTTGTCTGCATCGTCTACTTCGCCAACCAGAGTACAGACCTTGGTCGTGCCTACGTCAATGCCGACGATCGTCCTCTCCAAAACGCACCTCCAAGTACGTTGCCCCTGATCGGGAAAGCACGCTCACTTTCACCTCAAAGCCAGGATGGAAGCTTGTGCCTGTATTCCCACGCGCCAACTACTTGTAGCACGGACTGCCCACAAAGCGCAGATCAATGAACTCCACAGAAGCGCCACTACTCGCTATCTTCTGCAGCACAGCGTGCATGCCGGCTACCTTCTCCGCCAGCGCCTGGTCATCTCCAAAGTATATGCGCCAACCCCGTGCGTCTAGCCAACTGATCCCCTTCGCCTTTGAATAGTCAAAGGCCTTCACTTGGGGCAGTAGCCTGTGCAGGCCGCTGGCTGCGTTCACCGCCACCCGATCAACTTGGTCGCCAGGTTGTAGCGGCTGATCAGCCAAATCGCGAATAGGAAGTAACGCTCCATGCGCGCCATCGTCAACTTTCAGCACCTGCCCCTCTCCATCCACCAGGAAGGCTGTGCCCCTTGTATGCCAGACAAAACGCACCTCCCGCTCACAAATGCGGATGCACACGCGATTCGGCAGTTGGCAGCCCACATGCACCTGGGCCACACTCGGAACGTGCTGGCGAATGCGCTCCGCCACTTGAGCTTGATCCACGAAGAAGACACTCAGGGTATGCAAACCACTGGCGCGATACACTTCATCCGCGCTGATCAACGCATTACCCTGCACTTCCGCCTCATATATGAAGAAGCACGTGTCAAGGGAGAACCAGGCTAGCAAGGCTACCATCGCCAGCAATACCAGCAAGGCCAGCACACGGCTCCGGCTGATACAACTGGTCCCAGATCGCAGCCTAGGTATCATGTTGCTGACACTGTAATTGTACGTGCGTTTCCGGCGGCGGACTGCCGCGCGCTTTTTCCGCGCCCCACTTTGTCGCTTCTTATTGCTCATCGATTTCATATGATGTCGAGATTCGACTCCTGTCCCCATAGCGCTCAAGGGCAAGTTGTACGAGCCGGTCTAACAACTCTGGATAAGGGATGCCACTAGCTTCCCATAGCTTAGGATACATACTTGTAGACGTGAATCCAGGTATGGTATTGAGCTCACTTACATAGGCTTGCCCCGATTCCCGACTGAGGAGAAAGTCGGCGCGCGCCATACCAGCACAGTCCAAGGCGATGAAGGCCCGCACGGCCAACTCCTGGATTTCTGCTGCCTTCTCCAGAGGCAAGTCCGCAGGGATGATCAACTCTGTAGAGTCATCAAAGTACTTGGCAGCATAGTCATAGAATTCACGCTTGGGCACGATTTCGCCTAGCACCGAAGCAATAGGATGATCGTTTCCTAGCACACTGCACTCAATCTCCCGTGCGTCAACCGCTTGCTCGACCAGCATCTTGCGATCATAGAGTGCGGCAAGGTCCAGCGCGGCGGGCAATTCAGCGGCTTCATGCACCTTGGATATCCCCACGCTGGAACCGAGATTGGCTGGCTTGACGAAACAGGGGTAATCAATGCACTCCTTAACACGTCGGACGACCTCAGTGGGATGCTCTTCCCAGTCCCAGCGCATGACCAGCACATGGTTCACAACGGGCAATCCCTTGGCGCGGAAAACTGTCTTCATCGCCTCTTTGTCCATTCCCAGCGCCGAGCCAAGCACGCCCGAACCCACGTATGGAATATCTGCCAGTTCCAGCAGCCCTTGCAGAGTCCCATCCTCGCCATAAGGGCCATGCAACACCGGGAAGATCACATCCACGTAAGGAATGCCTGCTTCTCCGGCCCCAGGCACCAACTCGCGCGACGACGTCACTAATTCACGTGAAGTGACCGGAGCGCCCTCTTCCTTACACCTCGCCTCCTGTGCTCTCGCTTTCAGCGTTTTCATGGGATCACCAGCGGTCAGCCACCTGCCCTCCCTTGAGATGCCCAAGGGAATGACCTCGTACTTGTCCTTGTCAAGAGCGTCCATTATCGAACTGGCAGACATAAGTGAGACCTCATGCTCGCCAGAGCGCCCTCCGAAAATAACACCAACCCGTATCTTCCTCGACACTCTACCCCTGTCCCTCCAATAGTGTCACCAATCCCCCACTAACTCAATCTCAAGCTCGAGCATGACCTTGAATTTGGCATACACCGTTTCGCGTATGAGTTCAATGAGTTCTCGCACATCGCGTGCTGTGGCCATCCCCAAATTGATGATGAAATTGGCATGCTGGGGAGAAATAACGGCTCCCCCTGCACGTCTACCCTTCAAGCCAGCATTCTCGATGAGAAACCCAGCCGGATATTGGGCAGTGCGCCTGAACACGCTGCCAGCACTCAGACCCTCTGGTTGTCTCTCAGCGCGACGCCTGCTGTATTCCGCTGCCCTCTTCCGTATCAGCGCGGCATCCTCTGTCCGCAAAGCAAACGTAGCCGACAGAATCACAGGCGAAAAGCCTTCGGTTTTCTCGTCCTCCCTGAAGCGACTTGTGCGGTAGCCCAGCCCGAGCTCGCTGCTTGGCCACCAGTGCTCTCCATCCGCAGGCAAAAGAACTACCACGCCTCGCAGGTTGTCGCTCACATACCCACCATAGGCCCCAGCATTACCGACAACGGCACCGCCTACTGTGCCAGGCACGTCCACCGCCCATTCAAGGCCCGCCAGTCCGCGGGCTATGGTCTGGCGTGCGACCGCGCCTATCGTTGCTCCGGACTCTGCCTTTACAAGCCAGGTTGTGTCGTCTTCCTCGGGCATGATCTCAACAGCGTTACACTTGTTTTGAATCACCAGTCCACGAATGCCCTTGTCAGCAACAAGCAGATTCGCCCCACCGCCCAAGACGAAATACGGGACGTGATGAACACAAGCCAGACGGACGCAGGCGCGCAACTCGGGCACGGTGTGCGCCACCACGAACAGATCCGCTGGCCCGCCAATGCGAAGAGTTGTGTGTTTTGACAGCAGCTCACCTTCCAGAGCACTGTCTCCCAAAGCCGCTTTCAAGTTCTCAAGACCCATCTTCCACTATCGCTTCCGAACCAATGACTCCGTCCTCTGCCAGGGTGCGAAGAACACTTTCGCCAA
>Ga0209986_10004898_pt1 | contig 11245 bp, 9 predicted proteins | sample BlataG_FD_183168 | JGI IMG/M metagenome (GOLD analysis project Ga0209986, IMG submission 183168) | Deep subsurface microbial communities from Black Sea to uncover new lineages of life (NeLLi) - Black_00105 metaG (SPAdes) (version 2) | ecosystem: Environmental > Aquatic > Marine > Oceanic >...
GATCGAGGACCAGAGGTTTGCCGCCACCCGCCCCGACGTGCTCGTCTATCAGACCGACATTCTGACAGAGGATGTGACCATTGCCGGTCCAATCATAGCCGACATTTTCGTGTCAACCACCGGGACCGATTCCGACTGGATAGTGAAGCTGATCGATGTCTTACCGGGAGATGCCCCCGATACCGACTGTGGGGTGCCTATGGGTGATTTCCAGATGCTCCTGGCCGGTGAGGTGTTCAGAGGGAAATTCCGCAACAGCTACACCACGCCGGAGCCGATGGTTCCCGGTCAGGTTACAGAGATCAGATTCGACCTGCGGGACCGCTACCACACCTTCCTCAAAGGCCACAGGATAATGGTGCAGGTTCAGAGCACGTGGTTCCCGGTGATCGACCGCAACCCGCAGAAGTTCATGGATATCTACCGTGCCGAGCCCTCCGACTTCCAGAAGGCCACACAGAGGGTTTACCGCTCAGCGAGATACCCGTCGTACCTGATCCTGGGAGTCCTGGAGAAGTAGGAACTATCAGGATTTGTGAGTCTCGCAAGGGGGATGCAATGCAGGCGATAGTCAAATACCAGACAGGTGACGGCTATATAGGGTTGCGGGATGTGCCGGAGCCGGAACCGGGCGAAGGCGAAGTCAAGATCGCCGTTCATGCCGCCGGTATCTGCGGCTCCGACCTCCACATCTGGCATGGCGACATCGAGATTCCGGTGAAACCACCCGTTACCCTGGGTCACGAGTTCGCGGGTATCATTACCGCTCTGGGTCCGGGTGTGACCGAACTTGAGGTCGGATTGCGGGTGACCGCGGAGAACTCGCGTTCCGTCTGCGGCCGCTGCGAATACTGTATGACCGGGGATTACAACCTGTGTGAGGAGCGCCTGGCAACGGGCTACGCCTACGATGGCGCTTTCGCGCCCTACTGCGTTGTTCCGGCGGAAAGGGTGCATATCCTTCCGGATTCGGTAGATTTTATCACCGGTGCGCTTTCGGACCCTTCAGCCTGTGCTTACCGTGCGGTCTGTGAAAAAGGCGCAGCGGGAGCCGGGGATACCCTCCTCATCCTGGGTGTGGGTCCGATGGGGCTCTTCAGCACCCAGTACGCCAAACTCTCAGGGGGCAGGGTCATCCTGGCGGGCACACCCGCCGATGCCGCCCGGCTGGAAATCGGCCGCGAACTGGGCGCCGATTACACGGTGGATGTCACCCAACCAGATGCCGTGGACAGTATCGAGGGATATGCGGGGCGCGGCGGCATAGATGTCGTCCTGGAGTGCTCGGGTGCTCCCGAGGCGGCACGACTCGGCCTGCAGCTGATCAAGAAGCGCGGGCGTTTTATCCTGGTGGGTATCTACGGCCGGCCCTTCGAGCTGGATTTCGACCGGATCTTATACAAAGAACTCGTCGTCAAGGGGATGTTCAGCCACAAGTACGAAGCCTGGGAAAGGGCGATTTCTCTCGCTGCCCGGGGACTTATCAAAGCCAGGCCCCTCGTCACCGACATCCTGCCCCTATCCGAGTGGGAGAAAGGATTCCAAAGGTTCGCCGAGCGAAAGGCCCTCAAGGTAATATTTGAGCCCCAGCGGGAGTAGAAAGGCATTGTTTGAAAGCCGTGAACCTGGGAGTCGGCTTCTCGGCAGGCGCCGGTAACAATGTGGGTTCCTAAACGACGTTGTGCTCGACGATCTCCCTGCCTTCTCTGAACCGGGCAAGGTCGAGCTGCGAGATGTCCAGCGTGTGGGCCGCTCCGTCCACGATATCTTCGGCCAGCAGCAGGCCGCACGCGGGGCCGTGTTGAAAACCGTGACCGCTGAACCCGCCGATGCAGCAGAACCCATTCACCTCGGGTACGGGACCCAGTATGGGATGTGCGTCGGGTGAGTTCTCGTAGAGGCCTGCCCAGCGGCTGACGATCCCGGCCTTTTCCAGTACAGGAAGGCGTTGCATGGCCGCCTCCAGGTGGACCAGATCCCATTCTTCATCCACTGACTGGTTGTAACCGGTTATCTCGTCAGGATTCGACATGCCGGTCAGGATGCCAGGTCCCTCGCGGTGGAAGTAGAGGGATTGAGCGAAGTCTATGATGAAAGGGAAGTCTGAAGGGATCTCAGGCAATGGGGTGGTGACGGCGATCTGGCGCCTTACCGCGACGATGGGGATTTCCACACCGGCCATCCTTCCAACTTCTCCCGCCCACGGTCCGGCGGCGTTTACGACAACCGGTGTTGATATCTCCCCACGGTCGGTAATGACACCCGCTATCTTGCCGCCTTCAACCCGGATACCGGTCACTTCCACGTCATTCAGTAACCGGGCACCGAGCCGCCGCGCTCCCGAAACATACCCCGAAACCACACTACCGGGATCCGCCAGACCGTCACGCGCGTGGAAGGTCCCGGCCAGCACACCTTCCTGATCGATCAGCGGTGCCATCCCGGCGATCTCGTCCGGCTCAAGCCACTCTGTTTCTACGCCCAGCCGGTGCTGCATCTCCACGCTCTGGCGGAAGACCTCCACGTCCCTCTCATCGGTCAGCAGGAAGAGATAGCCGCAGTAGCGCAAGCCGATCGGCTGGCCCAGCTCTTCCTCGAAACGATCCAGCATCGGCAGGCTGAGCAATGAGAGGCGGACATTGATCTCAGAGCCGAACTGGTAGCGGATGCCGCCGGCGCTTTTACCCGTAGCCTGTGTACCGAAGAAGGGTTCCCGCTCGAGCAGCAGCACGTCCCGGCAGCCCTTCAGAGCCAGATGATAGGCAGTGCTCGTGCCCATCACGCCACCACCGATTATGACGACGTCAGCTGTGTTCACTGTCGGTCATGGTTACCCGGCTATACCAGCGATATGCCTTCCACTCTGCTGAAATGTTGCTTGTTCCTGGTGAGCAGTGAGGCTCCCTGTTCCAGTACTATCCCGGCTATGAGGCAGTCTGCCATCCCAATGTCCGCACCCTTTGAGATAAGGTCGCTCCGTACAGCTGCTGCCGAGTCGGCTGACTGCTCGTCCAGGGGAAGGGTGGGGAGAGCCCGGAGAAGCTGTTGAATTATCTTTTCCTGCTTCCTGGACTGTATTCCGGCCAACAGTTCAAACCGGTTGATGACAGTGATCCAGAGGTCACCGCCTTTCAAGTATCCTGCAACGAGACCTGCGCCCGGTTCAGCGCCGGACAGGAAATCAATTAGAGCATCCGTATCGGCCACTATCATCTCCAGGCACTCCTGATCCCTTCGATTTCCCCCCTCAGTTTCTCAGCCTCCTCTGTAGAAAGGGAACCTTTGAGTTTCAAGACCTTTCTCTGTCGTTCCCTGATCGCCTCCTGCTGGGTTAGATAGGTCTCAATAGCCTCAGCTACAACGCCGGAGAAGCCTTTCTTGCCACGTCGTGCGGCGAGCTCCAGCAATTTCGCACGATGTTCAGGCTTCATTTCTATTGTCGTTCGCATGTGATACCTCCAGAAGCAATATACATGCATGTGCATGCATTTAACAACGATTATATAGAATCCAAAGGGCCGCCGGACACGTATCATTGCCAAATGCCCTGTGCTTGACAGCTCACACGATTTATAGAGGCTTAAAAACCCCGCGCTAGGCAGCTACTTGATGTTCCCACCCTGTGTGTATTCTGATATCCTAGTTGAAAGTTGATTCCCGGAAGGAGTCCGGCATGGAGATAAAAAGTTACTTCGTCGAGGATATTCCGCGCAGGAAGTTCCTGGAGAGGAGCATCAAGGGAGGGATCGCGGTTGCGTCGGCGCCCGCCCTCATGAGCTACCTGGAATCTTGCAGCGGTATGAGATCGGGCAGCGCGAAAGTGGATATCGATCCCCAGCTTCTGGACCGTGCCCTTCACAAGGCGCTCGAAAAGGGTGGCGATTTCGCAGACGTCTATGTTGAGAACCGGATATCCCGGAACATCCTGATGGAGGAATCCAAGTTCAAGAGTGCTGTTTTCGGCGTCAGCCAGGGTGCCGGGGTGAGGGTCATAGCGGGCGATAAGACGGGTTACGCGTACACCGAAGAGATCAACGAGGAGAACCTTTCAAGGGCTGCCGAAATCGCCTCATACGTCGCCCAGGGAACTGAGGCAACCCATCCGCAGCATATCGGAGAGCCCTCCAGCCGTGATTCTTTTATCACGGTGGAACTGCCGCTGGAGAGGATTGCTGATGACAGGCGGCTGGAGATCATGCAGAGGGCGAATCAGGCGGCGCTCGATTACGACAGCCGGATCAAGATGGCCAGCATCAGCTACTACGACGAGATCCGGGGCCGCACACTGGCCACAAGTGAAGGGGTTTTCCTGAGTGACGAGCTCCCGCTCCTCTTCTTCATAGTTCAGACTCTGGGTGTCGGCAGCGGTACGCGCCACATGGGTCGTGAGCGGTTGAGCCGCCATTCCGGTTTTGAAATGTTCGACGAGGTGACTCCGGAGCAGGTTGCTCGTACCTGTGCACGCGAATCTGTCGTAATGCTCGATGCCAGGGATGCTCCGGCCGGACAGATGGATGTCGTGATGCAGAATGGCTGGGGCGGCGTGCTGGTGCACGAAGCGGTAGGCCATCCTCTGGAGGCGGACAACATCGCGAAGAAGATCGGTGCGTTTACCGGGAAGATGGGTCAGAAAGTTGCCAGCGGCGTTTTCACAATGGTCGATGACGGTTCGCTTCCCAATATGAGGGGTACAACCAACTTCGACGATGAAGGCACCCAGATGAAGCGCAACGTCCTGATCGAAAACGGGGTCCTCAGGAAATACATGACGGATATCCTATCCGCCAGGCAGTTGAATCTGGAGCGCACCGGCAACGGGCGGCGTGAGAGTTTCCGGTATATCCCCATTCCGCGTATGACGAACACCTTCATTGAGAGAGGGAAAGACGATCCTGAAGATATCGTCAGTTCCACCGGTAATGGGCTCTATGTTCAAAGCCTGAGCGGGGGCAGCGTCAATCCGATAACAGGTATGTTCAACTTCACCTGCCGGGAGGCATACCTGATCGAAAACGGTCGCAAAACAGCACCGGTCAAAGGCGCGACGCTGGTCGGCAACTGTCTCGATGTCATATCGAATATTGATGCAGTCGGGGACGATCTTGCATTCGGTCCTGGAATATGCGGCAAGGGACAGGCGGCGGAAGTCTCGGCCGGTCAGCCCACGGTAAGGATACGCGGTATCAACGTCGGCGGAAGCCGGGCATAGGGTGACGGTCCGTACCACACAGGGAGATTGAATCATGGATTATGAAAGTCTAGCAGGGCAGCTCGTCGACAGGTGTCTGCACAGGGGCGCCGATGCCGCGGAGGTTTATCTGGAGACAGCAAGGCAGCTGAGCATCGAGGTACGGAACGGGGAAGTTGAGACCATCCAGGAATCGTCTTCGCACGGTGTCGGTTTCAGGGTTTTCGTCAGGGGAAAGATGGCGTTCGCGCACTGCAACGATCTTTCCGATGAATCGCTGGATGGTACGATTACGAGCGCTGTGGATTTTGCCGGGCACATGACCTCCGATGAGTACAACGTCCTTCCGGATGATAAAGGTATTACGGAGGTGGAAGGTCTTTACGATCCAGCTATCGGCGAAGTGCCGATGGACAGGAAGATCGAGATGATCAGGGAGGTCGAGGAACTGGCGCTGCAGGACCGCAGGATAACCAAGAGCGCCGGAGCCGGATACGGTGAAGGCGAAGGCGAGGTGTATCTGGCGAATTCAAATGGAATACTGAAGAGCTACAGGGAATCGGCCTGCGGATTCGGCGTTTCGGTTGTTGCAGAGAAGGGTGATCAGAAATCGTCGGGGGGTGAATCGTGCAGCAGGCGATTCTTCGCCGACCTGCAGCCTCCGTCACAGATAGCTCAAAAAGCCGCCAGGAGCGCCTACGAGATGCTGGACCCGCGTATGGTCAAGACGCAGAAGGCGGTGATTGTCTTCGATCCCGATGTAGCCGGCTCTCTGCTGGGTGGCATTCTTGGGGCGGTCAACGGCGAGCGGGTGATGCAGGGCGCCAGCTTTCTAGCGGGCAGGGTCGGTGAGAAGATCGGTTCCGATCTCCTGACAGTGATCGATGACGGCATCAGGGCGAAAGGACTGGCCAGCAGTCCCTTTGATGGTGAAGGAGTCCCGACGCAGAGACGAACGATCATAGACAGGGGTACGCTCAAAGGCTTCATGTACAACACGATCGTTGCCGCAAGGGCAGGAGTGAGGAGCACTGGTAACGCATCGCGGGGCGGGTTCTCGAGCCTTCCAGGTATTGGTTCACACAACTTCTACATGGCAGCGGGCGAGAGCGACCCGCAGTCGATAATCAGGGCGACCAGAAATGGCCTCTATCTCAACGGCGTTACCGGATACGGGATAAATCCTGTCAGCGGCAACTTCAGCGGCGGTGCACAGGGATTCTGGATAGAGAACGGCAGGCTCGCCTTTCCGGTGAAGGGGCTGACAATCGCCTCTACAGCGGATGAGATGTTCAACGGAATCGATATGGTCGGCACCGACCTCGACCTGAACCTGTCGAGGACCGCTCCGACATTCCGGATCAGATCCATGCAGATCGGGGGTCAGTGATTCCAGACACTTCTGGCCGATACAGATCGAATACCAGCGTAATTGCGGAACGGTGCACTAAGAACGGTGCACTAAGGGGGGCCTGAGATGATACATAGGACCGGAGTCAGGATAGGCGCTGTTGTCGCCGTAATCACACTTGCCACAGCATCCAGTGTGCTGGCGCAGGGGAAGTTCACCATTGAACAGATTCTGGGCCCTGCGTATCCCTTCGAGCTCGTCTCTGCCAGGAAGGCGGACCGCATCGCGTGGATCGCGTATGAACGGGGGATGCGCAACGTCTATACGGCGGCTGCGCCCGATTTCAGGCCGGTCCGGCTGACCAGTAACCTGGAAGACGACGGGAACGATCTGACGAGTCTGCGGATATCTGATGATGGTTCGGTAATAGTATTCATCAGGGGGCATGCACCCAACAGGGAGGGATGGATAGCAAATCCAACCAGCGACCCCAGGGGCGGTGAAAGGGCGATCTGGGCTGTGAGGACCGATGGAGGTGAGCCGTGGAAGCTGGTCGAGGCGGCCAATCCCGTGCTCTCGCCTGACGGAAGATGGGTTCTCTTCACCAGGGATGGCCAGCTATACAGGGTTCCTGTCGACCGGCGCGAGATCCGCTCGAGAGCTGGCAATCCCGAAGAGCCGCTCTTCCTGGCGTGGGGCACCAACAGCAGCCCCCGCTGGTCGCCGGATAGCAGGAGAATCGCGTTCGTGAGCAATCGCGGCGACCATTCCTATATCGGTGTCTACAATGTCGAAAACCCCGGGGTGGCCTATCTGGCTCCAGGCGTGGACCGCGACAGCAGCCCGACCTGGTCGTCGGATGGGAAAAGGGTCGCCTTCATCCGGAGGCCTGGACAGGCATTCGGGTCGCAACTCTCGGGTGCAAGATCAGGCTTTCCCGGATCCCGGATGCCCGGCAGGCCAGTTGTGGAAGAGGAGGAGCGGCCGGGTCTGGTCCGTTCCGCATTCAAGGGAGGATATACGCTCTCATTCTGGGTCGGAGATGTGGAGACGGGGGAAGCAGAGGAATTATGGCACACGGCACCAGACGATACCGTTTTCGTCACCGTCCGCAGCATCGAGTGGGCTGGTGATAACGTCATTTTCAGGGTCGAGCGCAACAACTGGCGTCACTACTACTCGTTACCTGTTTCAGGCCGCCGCGACGAGCCCGTGAACCTTACCCCGGGGGATGGGATTGCAGAGTATGTCGGTCTCTCAAGCGAAGGGGATTATCTCTATTACGCCACGAATGTCGGCGATATTGACCGCCGCCACATATGGAGAACACGCACCCGCGGCGGCAGGACCCGACAGTTGACCGAAGGCGACATGATCGAGACCTACCCGGCCGTCCTGGCTTCCGGCGACAGGGTGGCGGTCCTGCAGGCGGGGTCGAATCAGCCTCTCTCCGTCGCGACTCTTCCCGCACGTGGTGGACGGCCGGAGGTCATCTTCCCGGAGCTGCCCGCCGACTTTCCGCTCGAGGAACAGGTCATCCCCGGGAATGTGACCCTGACCGCCGAAGACGGCCTGGAGTTCCGCAACCAGCTCTTCCTGCCCAAAGACCTGAAACCCGGCGAGCGCAGGCCTGCCGTTCTGTTCACCCACGGTGGCCCGCAGAGGCAGATGCTTCTCGGCTATCACTACATGCACTTCTACCACATGGCGTATGCGATCAACCAGTACCTGGCCAACCAGGGGTATGTCGTAATTTCGGTCAACTACCGAAGCGGCATCGGCTACGGCAGGGAATTCAGGAATGCTCCCGACAGAGGAAGCCGCGGCAATTCGGAATACCAGGATGTCGAGGCTGCGGGAAGGTACCTGCAGAACCACCCGAACGTCGATCCGGAACGGATCGGCCTGTGGGGTCTTTCCTACGGTGGGATCCTGACGGCGCAGGGGCTGGCCAGGAATTCCGATATCTTCTCCGCCGGGGTTGATATTGCAGGCATCCACCTGTGGGGCAGCTCCATCGACACGGCGAATGTTTCCTACCAGTCTTCCTCCATTGCCGCGATCGACAAGTGGACATCGCCCGTTCTGCTGATCCACGGTGATGATGACCGGAACGTCGCTTTCTCTCAAACCACAGGCCTCGTCCAACTGCTCCGGGCTTATGACATCTACTATGAGTTGATTGTCTTCCCCGACGACGTGCACGATTCCCTGCTCTTTGATAGATGGCTGATAACGTTCAACGCTCTGGACGATTTCTTCACCCGGTTCCTGAAGAACAAGTAAGCTCTATGGGCGATGAAAAGGTTAAAGCTGCAAGAGAGGAGCCTGACCCGGATTCCTATATCCAGAACCTGGTGGTGACTGATCCCTTACAGGAATCGGCATTCCGAAAGGCGATCCGGATACTGGAACTTCTGCCTGGCAGCCGCGGACTGGATGCAGGGTGCGGAATCGGGCTGCAGGCTTTGATGCTTGCAGAGGCGGTGGGACCTGGAGGACATGTCACCGGGCTTGATGTATCTCCCGAGTTACTTCGCTACGCAGAGAGCAAAATAGAGAAGTCCGGTATGGCGGCACGTATCTCCTTTCAGAGAGGGGATGTGAGCAGACTTCCCTTTGACGATGATACCTTCGACTGGGTGTGGAGTGCGAACTGCGTTGGATATGCTCCCATCGAACCTCTTCCATTAGTGAAAGAACTTGCACGAGTGGTGAGACCCGGCGGTAGTGTGGCTATCCTTGCCTGGTCTTCTCAGCAACTGCTTCCGGGATATCCCCGTTTAGAGGCCCGGCTGAATGCTACCTGTTCCGGAATAGCCCCTTTCATACAAGGCAGGGAACCGGAGTTACATTTCCTGCGTGCACTGGGCTGGTACCGTGAAACCGGCCTTGAAAATCCAGTGGCCCGAACTTTCGTGGACGACGTCTGCGCTCCTCTGAGCGAGGATATCCGCAGTGCTTTGATTTCGCTCTTTAGCATGCGATGGGTAGATGTGGAGTCGGAATTGACCCCGGAAGATCGGGAGGAATATAAGCGCCTCTGTCGGCCGGAGTCACCGGATTTCATTCTGGATCATCCAGATTATTACGCGTTCTTCACTTACTCTATGTTTCATGGCAAAGTAACTGAGTGAACCATCCAGGTTGATCAGGCTGTGTATAACCGTTGATTTTGCTCTCTGTGTCAAAGAGGAGGGGAAACCAACTTGTATAAACCCATATGTGAAAGACACCAAGTGAAAGACACCATAATTGGGAAGGCAGAACTCCAGTATGAATATATCACCAGAAAAATCAGGCGGTTCACAACCGGCATTCAGAAGAGCGTGGCACTTAATGAAGAGGCTCTTCATAGCATTTGCAATTTGTACAGTGCTCGTGCCGGCTGCCTCCCGGGCACAGATTGTTTCAGATTCACCTCGACAGGAACTGCTGCGTGTATTTTTAGACGGCGAGTACCATAGGATCGGCTTCGATTTTATCCGGACCGAGATCAGATTTGTGGACTGGGTCCGCGACCCGGCCGACGCGGATGTTCATATCATCGTGACCTCGCAGCGGGCTGGCAGCGGAGGCAGCGCTTATACCTTTGATTTCCTAGGAAGGAAGACCTTCGAAGGACGAGTGGATACACTGGTGCATACCTCCAGCCAGACAGATACCCAGGATGAGCTGCGTGAGGCGGTTGTGAGGATCATGAAGCTGGGGCTGGTCCCCTACGTTCTGAAAACGCCTGTCGGTGTGAATATCGATCTTCTGTACAGGGAATTGAGAAGGCGGGAGGAGGTCGAGGAAGTAGCACACAAGGACCCGTGGAACTACTGGATATACCGGACCAGTCTGAGTGGTGATGTGGATGCGGAAAAGTCCTCGAGCCGGAACTCAGTCCGGGGATCGTTCTCAGCTCGAAGAGTAACAGAAGACTGGAAGATAGATCTGGAGCTGGATGGTAATTACACGGGGAACCGCAATGTGTTGAGTAGTGGCACAGTCATAAGCTATTCGCACACCCTGGGGTTCGATGCTCTGGTCGCTCGAAGTCTGGGAGCCCACTGGTCAGCAGGTGTGCGGGCTTCGGCAAACTCCTCAACCCGTCTGAACCAGTACCTCACACTCCGGTTGGCTCCAGCTCTTGAATACAGTGTCTTCCCTTACAGCGAGTTCACGAGGCGACAGCTCACGATTCAATATACAGCAGGTGCGAATTCGTACGACTACGAGGAGGTGACTATATTCGGAAAGACGGCAGAGGTGCGCTACAATCAATCTCTGGCGATATCATACGAAATGACCCAGCCGTGGGGTTCCGCCAGCGCTTCGGTGGAAGCGGCACATTATTTCTTCGACCTGAAAAAATACCATCTGAACTTCTCGACCAGGTGTGATATAAGGCTGTTCCGAGGACTGTCCCTGGACCTTTCCGGCGGAGCATCCAGGATCTACGACCAGCTCTATATCGCGGGACAGGATTATACGGACGAAGAAATCCTGCTGCGGTTACGCAGTCTCCAGACGGACTATGAGTACAATATCAGAATCGGGTTCAGCTACACTTTCGGCTCTATCTTCAACACAGTTGTAAATCCGCGCCTGCAGGAACGAAGGCGGGGTGGCTTTGGGCGAATGGGATTCGACAGACGCTGATCAGCCCATAGGCATTACTGAGATAATAAAGAACAATGTCGATATGGGGCAATCCGGCC
>Ga0209986_10004899_pt1 | contig 11244 bp, 10 predicted proteins | sample BlataG_FD_183168 | JGI IMG/M metagenome (GOLD analysis project Ga0209986, IMG submission 183168) | Deep subsurface microbial communities from Black Sea to uncover new lineages of life (NeLLi) - Black_00105 metaG (SPAdes) (version 2) | ecosystem: Environmental > Aquatic > Marine > Oceanic >...
CTATGTACTGATGGCTCCTGACTTCGCTCATGGCGACAAGGCATATGCCGCCACAAGCAGCAGCGAGAGTGCCTTTTCCTATACTACCGATAGGGGTGTTACTTGGAACCAGGTGGGCCTAATTGATACTGGCATTAGTAACATAGTTGACCTGGCAGTATCACCCGACTATAGTCAGGATAATACCCTGTTTATGCTCACCTGGGGTAGCGAACACAGCCTGTGGCGAAGTTTAAACGAGGGAGAAAGATGGGAAAGGCTCTACTCCAGCACCTTAGCTGATGTAGACAGTATTGACCTGGTTGAACTTCCTCCCCAGTATGACGGTCAGGTAGTATTCATCGCTGGTAGTAGTGATGGTAGCCCAGCCATATGGAAGTCAACTGATAACGGTCAAAAATTCACCCACCGAAGTGTTCCATTCACTATTGACACCTGGGCAGTGGTTAATGATAAGACTCTATTTATTGGTAGCTACGATGGCAGTAACGGACTGGTCTACCGCACTACCAACAGCGGCTTAAGCTACAGCGTAGCTATAGCCGGCAGCCAGTCATTAAACTCCACAGTCCTGTCACCTGACTATGATAGTGATGAAACTATCTTGATAGGTAACACCAACGGCTGGGTCTACTGGTCAAATGACAACGGTAGCTCCTTTGAGCCATTGCCCCAGGATGCTACTTCACCCCCCTTCACTGGTGCCGTAGTTGTCGCCTTCGACCCGGAATATAGTGAAAACAGTACCATCTATGCTGCCAGTGATACTGCCGATGAGAGTATCTACCGCTTTATTACTGATGACAGCACCAGCTGGGAAAAGATAGATGGCACCCTGCCTACAGGAGGTATGATTGGTCAACTGATGGTATCGGTTGATGGCACATTGTATGCCACCAACTTCAAGGCTGATGGTGGCATGGAGCGGAGCCTCAATCCGACCTATTCCCTGAGTCCAACATTTGAAACAGTAACTCGTGGGCTTGATGCTGGGGCTACCTTAACTGGACTGTGGCTACATCACAATCAACTGTGGTCAATAGATACCACCAACTCTAGACTGATGACTTATACCGATAGCCTGACCGAACCGGTTACCCTGACCTCACCTCAAGACAAGGCACAAGGTATAGGGACAATTATTAATCACACCATTAGCCACGTTAGTCTTGACTGGGAGACAAGTGATGGTGCTACTAAGTACCAGTGGCAACTTGACCATGAAAAAGACTTCTCCAGCGTCCCTGCTGGATTTGAGGATAGTACTGAATCCAGCCAAGCCAAACTACCAGCACTTGAGCCAGCTACCACCTACTACTGGCGAGTGAGAGCCACTGAGCCAGTATTGAGCCCGTGGTCAAGTAAGTGGTCGTTCACCACCAGCCTTGGTTCTGAGACTATTGCCCCCGAGCTGTATAGCCCTGAAGCTGGCGCCAGTAATGTAGAGCTAACACCTGTCTTTCAGTGGAGTGCCATAGCCGGAGCGGATAGCTATGAGCTAGTAGTATCTACCGATGCTTCCTTAGGCAACTCTTTAATTGCCAAGATGGGCGATGATGCCCTACGCACCACTGCCTGGCAGTGTGACCTAATCCTGAACTATAATACCACTTACTATTGGAAGGTCAGGGCTCGTAGCTCTGATAGCTACAGTGCCTGGAGTGCGGTTAGCGCCTTCACCACTAAGTCACTACCACCAGCATCAACCGAGTCAGTTCAGTCACCGCTACCACCGCCATCACTCCCACCACCAGCCCAGCAGACTACCCCCGACTGGGTCTTCTACATGATGGGGTTTATGGGCTTCATCGTAATAGTGCTGCTAGCTACTATACTGGTGCTGGTAATAAGACGACACTAGTCCAATAAAGGGAGTTTAAGAGGGGCTGACGCCCCTCTTCTAAAATCAATTCCCCCTTTCCTTTGAAGGAGAGGGGGACACAGGGGGTAAGGTAGATAATAAACCTCAATAGTCAAGCAAAAAGACCTGTGTGCTGACAGGCAGACTTGACCGGGTGAAAGACAACTTTGGTTGGGAGTTAATTTCTTTTACCCCAATCTCCTTAAGGAACCTGTCTACCGGCTCCAGTTCCCAGCTTAGCGCCTCGGTTTTGTAGTGCATGGGAACCACTGCCTTGGGCTCAAGCTGCCGTACTACCTCAGCCGCCACCGGAGCATTAATCGTAGATACACCGCCTACTGGGAGCAACAATACATCTACGGTACCTATCTCCTCTACCTGCTCAGCAGTAAGCACATGTCCCAGGTCACCAAGGTGACAGACTGACACCTCATCCGCCTCAATAAGATAAACAGTATTTTTACCCCTCTTTTGTCCTCGTTCTAGGTCGTGGAAGGTAGCTATTCCAGTAATCAGGACACCACTAATCTCATATTCACCGGGTCCGGTAACTAACCTCGGTTCACCACTAATGCCCTGAACATAGGAATGACCCGGGTGCTGGTGGCTTACCGTTACAATATGAGCGGTAGGCTTACCCAATGAATAACCTAACTCAGGCGGATAAGGGTCAGTAATCACTGTAGCCTGTCTCCCCCTGATTCTGAAACACGAGTGACCTAACCAGCTAATCTCCATATATTACCTGCCTAAATATAGCACAAATGCCTTCACCGGTCAAAAGGATGCAAGAGTGCTGGTCCTGTTTAGGGTCCCCTTGTTTTTGAGTACTTCTAGAGGGTAAAATTAAGAGTATTGAAAAGTGAAAAGCCACAAGGTAAGATTCAATAGAAAGGACAATACAAATGACCGAGCAACTAGGTAAGATTGAAAAGCCCGAGGCAGAGCACTTCATCGGCAAGAGAAAACTCTATCTTGTTCCCCTCATATTTTCTGGAGAGGGTGCTCCCCCTGAGTATGCGGAGAAGTTTAACCTCTACTGGGAGCAGGTAAGTCAGCATGTAGCTAACCTGGAGTTGAAAATAGGGAAGGTGAGCCATATTTACCACGAGTCAATCACCCTGGCTGGTGAAGATGGGCTGAAGGTGATAGAAAAACTAAATCCCTCTTGCGGCCAGATTGTTAAGGATAAGTGCCAAAGCGGTGCTGTGCTGGAGGCAACTGAAGACAAGGAGTTGTCTGAGGAGAGTATAGACTGGGAGAGACACCTCCTTATAGGGTTTATCAGCCAGAAGGTGGCTCAGATGGTCTCCGAATTCTACGTTACAGCTTCAAGGAAGAGGTATGAGCACATTGCCCAGAGAATAGACGAGACTCTTAAGGCTGATGAAGTAGGGCTGCTCTTTATCCGGGAAGGTCACATGGTGCAATTTCCTCAGGATATAGAGGTGTTTAGTGTGGCTCCGCCGGCATTGGATGAGATTCACCGCTGGCAGCGTGACCGCTCATCACCAGAGAAAAAAGACGAGCCAAGCGGGAAATCGCGAACAGATGCTTGACAAAGGCTTATCCTTTATACTACTGTCTAACCCATAGAAACTGGAGGGCATTACACAAGAAACTTTGATACGGATAGTTCTGGTTAATAGCTTTTTCATCTAGAACCTTCAAACCTAGTTTGCTTTAGAGCGGCAGAAATGAAAAGGAAGACGATAAACCAAAAGTGTCTCCTTATGGGATTGCCCCTGCTTTTGGTGCTAAGTCTAGTAATGGGTTGTGCCTGCCCTGCAGCTGAACCAACTCCAACACCCACTCCAACTCCTACACCCCCAGAGGTGCCGCCAGCCAGTGAGAGCTTCACCGGTTCGGTTGAAGAACTAATTGGTTTTTGGGAAGGTGAAGTCCAACTCCAAGATTTAGCTGGTGCCGATAGAGCGGCAGCTATAGAGGAGGCACTATTGATTATGACGAACTCATGGAACTGCGCCAGAAGGAAGTGCGGCTAGGCACTAGTGATAAATTGATGGAGCTTTTCACCACACACCCTAACATGCTCAAAAGGATAAAACACTTATCCACCCTGGTGGTTTGGCACCCAACACCGATTAAAAGCCGGTTCAACTTTGCAGGCTAAAAAGCTTCACAGCATTAGCGGTGGTTACTTCAGCAATTTGAGCTTCACTCACGCCTCTTAATCTAGCCACACCCCTTAACACCCTCAGAACATCGGTTGGTTTGGCTTCATACTCAAATTCACTTCCCCGTCTATACACCACCGGCGAATCCGTTTCCAGGAGCAACCTATCTAACGGAATTTCCTTTACCGCTCTTCTATGTTCCTCATGGTATTCCACCGCCGGGGTGGCAGAAATAAAGTAGCCCTGGCTAACTATATCCCGCAGTACGCTCGAAGTTCCGGTATACCAGTGAAACACCACCTCCTGTAGCTCAGCTTCTTCAACCAAACTTAAAGCATCTCGCCAGGCATAACGGGAATGGATTATCACTGGCTTTTCATATACTTTGGCGATTTTAAAAATCTCTTTAAGCACATACTTTTGTAAATCCTTTTCTGCTATCGCCCTCACCTTCTTATGGTAATCCAATCCTACTTCACCAATCCCGACTGCTTCACCGATATGAGCCTCAATAAACTCTAGATTACGGTCTATCTCTGAACCTTTTAGGTGCCCGGGATGCCAGCCTATTGCTGGATAGACGAAGCCCTTATAGGCTTGAGCAAGGTGTAAAACTTGTTGATTGGACTGATAATCAGAGCCAACCCCGATTATGGCGATAATATTGGCTGACCTAGCTTCGGTGATGACTTGTTCCAGATTTTCTATTTCATCCAAATGAGCATGGGTATCAATTAACCGATACACAGACCTTCCGCTCTTAAAACTAACCTTGTTCACACCCTCTGAGGAAATCCGTAGCTCTTCCAACGGTTTATCTAACGCTCAATCTGCTTAATCTGATAATGTAGCTTACCGGCGGGTGCTACTACTTCTATAATCTCCCCTCGGCTTCGACCGAGTGCTGCCTTACCGATAGGTGAAGCACTGGATATCCTGTCCTTGGTCGGGTCAGCTTCCCTGGGACTAACTATCATATAGCGCACTTCTTCACCAGAAGCTACATTACTCAGGAGGATACTATCACCAATACTAACTCTTAGGGCGACCTCTTGTTTTTCATCTATGATAGTAGCTGACTTAAGAGTCTCTTCCAGTTCCCTAATCCGTCCCACTAGTTGTCCATGTTCTTCTCTAGCTGCCTCTAAAGGTGCATTCTCACGGAAGTCTTTATCAGCCGCTGCCCGACGCATTTCATCAATAACCTGAGAGCGCTTACCCTTAAGGGCAACTATCTCCGCTTCCAGTTCAGCATATCCCTGCTGAGTCAAGGGGGTATCTCGTGGTAAACCCTGCCTAGTTGAAGCTGATAACCTGGTTTTCCCCAGTTTGGTCTTAAAGTGGGCAGCTAGATTACTCTTACACCAGCCTTGCTTATTAGCATAAATCAAGAAGGCTCGTATTAACCCAAAATTCTTCATATAGCTGGTATCTGATAATGATAACCGCTGAGCGTAGTTAGCCACCTCAGGGGGAGTAAGTCTAGCCAAAGGTCGTTCCCAACCAAACCAGCGAACAAACTTATATATCTCCTGCTGGCTCACCCCCCTTTCTGCAGATGCCAAGCTAGCTAGAAAGCGGCTGGCGGCTTCACTCAGACTTAGATTCTGTTGGCTAACACTCATTCCTAAAACCTCTCTTAAATAGATATTGCACTGTTCAATCTTGCCTAATTCTAAACACTAATCAATTACTGGTCAATAGCCTACATATCAATACCAACTACGAGTTGAAATCTCTATTCCCCGGCCGAAAGGGAATTTTCATCATCTCAAGAGCCTTGGCTACTGCCCGCTGTCCCATCAACCGCAACACCGCCTTACCATGCCAGTCAAAAGACAAATCCTTGGCTTTAAGCAAAGCTTCATCAATACCATTAGATTTTATTATGTCAAAGAGCTTATCTATCCGCTGGTCACCCAGGCGCTGGTAAAATTTCCGGGCGTAATAGTCTATTTCCAACTCCCTCCCCAGTTTCTTCCTCCACCCACGCTCATAGGAAGCTAGCCCCCGGGCAGAAAGGTTACCAGTCGCCAGACACCGATGTAAAGTGTTAGCCGCTATCTCAGCCGAGAGCAACCCAAAATAAATGCCGCCGCCGGTGGTTGGTTTCACCTGCCCAGCGGCATTACCAACCGCTATCAGCCTCCTGCCGGAGGTTCTAGGCAGTGGCTTCAGTGGGATTCCACCATAAATTGGTTCAACCTCAGCCGAAACTACCTTCCCTTGGTTTAACAGGCTTAAGAGCAACCTTTTCAGGTAAAGTCCCGGATTACGCCGTGCCAGCAACCCCACCAAAGCTCTCTGAGGTGAAGTGGGCGCTAACCAAGCAAAGAAGCCAGCGGCTACTCCCTGACCAAAATAGACTTCAACCTCATCTACTCCTGCTGTCACTTCCACTTCAGCCTGAGCCCCAACAGCAAAATCAGCAACCCTACCCAATCCTAATCCATCAGTGAATTTTGAGCCAAAGCCGGTGGCAATAACCACTGCCCTGGCCTCAAGGCTTACCCTTTCTCCCTGACAGGTTACCCTAACAGTAACACCACTATCTCTAACCTCCAAATCTGTAGCCAAATTATCTAAACGGTAATCCACCCCCTTATCCTGAGCCCGGCTAGCCATAACTCGGTCAAAGGCAGCCCTGTCCAGAACGGATGCCTGAGGTTCCTCACGCCACAACCTAATCAATTTACCTGAAGGCGAAAATAATCGGGCACTGTTTAGCTGTTTCAAAACAAGGCTACTATCAATAGTAAATGTCTCCATGCATTCTTGACTGACAATGCCAGTACAGCAAACCTGTCCCCTCAACTGCTTATGCTGCTCTAGCACCACCACCTCATAGCCCATTCCAGCCAGTTTATAGGCTGTGTAGCTTCCTACCGGCCCACCACCAATAACTACCACGTCATACAATGGTATTTAAAACCTTCTGCTTGAGCTAAGTTCCAAAGAGGGCAATATTAACCCCCAGTTACATCCCTAACTTAGAACGGACGTGAAGGAATCTTATCAGGTTATCGCGAGTAATTAGCCCAATAACTCTACCCCCACTTACTACCGGCATCTGGCTTATATCATCTGCCTCCATCTGCCCCAGAATGCTGAGAGCCTCTTGGTCAGGATAAGCTACCTTCAGCTTGTCAGCCGGGGTCATTATCTCCCTTACCTGAGTCACCTCCCAGCTTGGCTGAGAAACAGATTTGATATTGTCCAGCGTCAAAATACCCACTAATCGGCCCTCATCAGCTACCATAAATACGTGATGCCCACCGGTGAAGATGTAACCTTGAACTAGCTCCCTAACCGTAATATTGGGCGGAACCGTCGGGTAGACAGAGGTCATCACCTGTGTAGCGCTAAACCCGTGGAGAGCACCACGCCACTGAACCTGACGATAGCTAGACGAGGCGGCATTTTCCAAGAACCAGCCAATAAAGGCCAGCCACAGACCACTAAACCAGCCCAAACCAAAAGGAGCCAAACCAGATAGAGAAAGTATGGCTACTATAATACCAATCCCAATAAAAGAATAGCCTACACCCCGTCCCACCCACACTGCAATCTGGGTGGAGCGTTTATAGCTACCAGTGAAGTGCCACATTAAGGAACGGAAAACCCGCCCACCATCTAAGGGAAAACCGGGGATGAGATTAAATACAGCCAATGCTATATTTATAATAAACAGCCACTCAGCCAGAGCGGCTATCGGCTCAATTACACCTTGAGTACGTAACAAAAGCAGATAGAACAAGCCACCAATTACCAGGCTGCAGGCGGGACCAGCAACCGCCATTTTTAGCTCCGCGCCAGGGCGTGCTGCCTCTCTAGCCATTTGAGCCACGCCACCAAAGATAAACAGGGTGATGCTTTTTACCGGGATACCATTAATCCTGGCAACCAGGCTGTGAGCTAACTCATGGGCTACTACTGAGGCAAAGAATAACAAGCTGGTAATTATGCCCAAGACCCAGTAAAGTAACTGACCCCGGTCGGGATAGGCAAAGGGGAAGTATTGCCATGATAGGGACACGGTTACCAAAAGAAATATTATGAACCAGGTATAATGCAACCGGAACTGTATACCAAAGAGCTTGCCAATATTAAATGCACTACCCATTTTTCGCTATCTTAGTCTAATTCTTATTGCCCAGTCAGCGTCTCGGCCCCACCATCAGGTAGTATAAACATAGCCAATGAGCTTATAGGCCAGTTTAGCTGCCAAAAAGGCACAGGAACGTGGCCCCTCGTCGGGGCAAAGCTCCACCAGGTCAAAACCCACAATGCGTTTGGACCTGGCTACTTCACGCAGCAAATTTAGCAGCTCATACCAGCCGATACCCCCTGGCTCAGGAGTGCCCACCGCTGACATAATAGATGGGTCAAGAACATCCAGGTCTATAGTTATGTAAACTTCGTTAGAAAGTGTGGCTATTATACGCTTTATAGAATCCCCAGTTGGAATTAGGTCCTCAGCATAAACGGGTTTTATTACAGCCTCATCAATAAACCTACGTTCCTCTTCACTCAAACTACGAATACCTACCGGGACAATAGGACATATCTCACAAACTCGCCTCATAACGGTGGCATGGCTAAACTTAGTTCCGAGATAGCTATCACGCAGGTCAGCATGAGCATCCAGTTGCAGTACCGACAGGGCCTGATACTTCTCCCGATATGCCTTAACCATGCCCAGAGTTAGAGAATGCTCTCCACCCAACATGAGCACCATCTTGTTTTTATCAAGCAGCTCCCTAGCCACCTGATAAACTCGCTGGGTCATATTCTCTGGACCGGTCATATCAGGCTGTATTTCCGGCAGGGTATGTATCCCCACCTGATAGACTTCCCGCTTGAGCTCCAGGTCATAGAGTTCTAAATACCGGGAGGCATCAATAATCGCCCAAGGACCATCCCTGGCACCACTCCGCCAGTCAGTGGTGCTGTCATAAGGCACCGGCAAGACGACAACCCTGGAGTTTTCCCAATCAGAATAGGGGGGTGAAATACCAGCGAAGTTCCGTGGTGGAGAGAATAATTCCTGACTCATTGCGGCTGCGAAATAGCTGTTTCACCCATTTGGTCTAAATAGCCTGGACTGACCGTTCTATCAAGAAGGTAAGTTTTCACCTCAGTTAATTGAAGTCTACCACTAAGGTCTTTGATAGTCTGGCCAGCATCAAAGTCCTTACATGAGAATACATCTATATGGACATAGCGCTGTTCAACAAAGGTATGAATGCTGATGTGGCTCTCAGCAATCAGAACAAACCCCGACACCCCCCACTCCTCAGGTTTAGCCCCCACATACCTGAGTACATAAGGAGGCGCAATCTTGGTCATGCCAATCTCGGCGGGGTATTGGTCTAGTAGCTGATAAATAAACTCCTCGCTCTGCAAGATATCCGAGTTACTGCTATAGCCGTCAATAATCAGATGCATTGAAACCTCCAGAGCGTTTGTATTCCACTGCCCAAGGCAGTTTTAAAACAACATTAAATCCGTGTGATTTTAACCCGTGATACCTATACTAGTCAAGGACAGCTAGCATTTTTCTTAACTCAAAAAGGGCAGCGGTAGTAGCCCGGCGTTTCACCCGAGCTCTATCCCCCGGATAATTACCCTTAATTACTTGTTTCCTCCTACCGTCATCTATCCCGATATATACCGTACCGGCTGGCTTGCCTTCTACCTCATTCGGACCAGCTACCCCGGTTATGCCAATTCCTACATCAGCCTCCAAGCGCAATCTGGCTGCTTCTGCCATAACCTGTGCTACTTCAGCACTGATAACACCATAATCAGTAATAAGTCGGCCATCAATGCCACAGGCTATCTTAGCCTCGTTGGAATAGGTAACCAATCCCCCCTTGAAGTATTTAGAAGCCCCAGCGTTATTAGTGATGGTATCCGCCAATAACCCACCAGTACAGGATTCCATAACTGCCAAGCTCAACCCCTTTTCCGTCAGCAGACTCCCGACTACACTCTCCAGTGTTTCATTATCAGTTCCCCATATATATTCACCCAAGATTGACCGCACACTGGCTTCGTACTGGGCAATCATACTCCCAGCCTGTTTCTGACTTTGAGCTTTAGCAGTAATGCGTAGGTGAATGCCGTCAGCCTTGGCATAAATAGCCAAAGTAGGATTAGCCGATGGAAGTAGCGGAGAAACCAATTCCCCTACTGCTGCCTCACCTAAACCAAAGGTCTTAATAGTCTTAGACAAAATGATAGTCCCGGAATATCTCTGGTGCATCCTGGGTAAAACTTCCCTGTGCCACATGGAATGCAACTCTTCAGGAGGACCAGGCATAGCTACTAATATGTGCCCATCTCTTTCCACCCACCACCCAGGAGCTGTCCCCCGCATGTTGTGGATAGCCTCAGCCGAAGGGATAAGTGTCGCCTGCTTTATATTACTGGAAGACATCTCTCTACCACGCCGGGTAAAAAATTCTTCTATTTCTAGCTGTAGAGCCGGCTCAATCCTAGGCTGCTCACCCAACATCTCGGCTATAGCCTCACGAGTCAGGTCGTCCTCGGTAGGTCCCAGACCCCCCGTAACGAGGATAAGGTCAGAGCGCTGCCAGGCACGATTTAGAACTTCAACCAACCTAGCCTGATTATCACCTACCTGCGAAATCCAGTAGAGGTCTATTCCCAGCATAGGTAATTGGCTGGAGAGAAAAGAGGCATTAGTATCGGTTATTTCTCCCAAAAGAAGCTCAGTGCCAACAGAAATTATCTCTGCTTTCACTAGTGTACCTATAACTGCTGCAGTATTTCTATGGCAACCTCAGCAGCCCGCCTCCCGGAGAGAAGCATACCACCGAAGATAGGTCCCATTCTGGGAGCGCCGCAAACAGCATTAGCCGCCATACCAGTCACAATTAAGCCGGGATAGACCTCTTTGGTGTTCTCCATTATATCCCTTTCGGCCACCTCAGCCCACATTGACCTCTCCCCCATTATTCCACCCCCCTCCGTCCTTAGCCTACCACCAAGTTTATTCACCACTATGTGGCAGATTTCAGTGGCATGGCCAGTAGCGTCTATTACCACCTTTGACCGTATAGTTAGTGGGTCCACATGCAGTCCGGCTAAAGCAACCGCACTCCAATTTAATACCAAGCCACTTATTCTATCATTCTCGCGGATCATAACATCCTCGATGCTTATCAAATTGAATATCTTAGTTCCCGCCTGGATTGCCTTAAGGCAAATAGCTGAAGC
>Ga0209986_10004901_pt1 | contig 11237 bp, 8 predicted proteins | sample BlataG_FD_183168 | JGI IMG/M metagenome (GOLD analysis project Ga0209986, IMG submission 183168) | Deep subsurface microbial communities from Black Sea to uncover new lineages of life (NeLLi) - Black_00105 metaG (SPAdes) (version 2) | ecosystem: Environmental > Aquatic > Marine > Oceanic >...
CTTTTGCCCGATCCATTTGGACCAATAAGTCCTGTAATAGTATTAGGTTCCACATTAAAACTCACTCCATCGAGGGCTGTAATGCCTCCAAAGCTTTTATATACATTTTCTACCTTAAGCATGATAACAATTTAAAATATAAAATGATCAATTTAAAATATAAAATGATCAATTAACAAATGCCTTCCCCTACATTGCTAATTGATAATTTTAAATTTTAAATTAATAAATCGTCTTCTTCTCCTTGATCAATCCTTCCTTCATGAAAAGCATGGCTACTACAATCAGTAACCCTATTGCCACCATTCTGAGGCTGGCCAAGGTAACCTCTTCAATAGGAATGTAATCCTTAAGGAATCGGGTTGAATTGTAGAATATCATTATGATAACTGCCCCTAAAATCGCCCCTTTGTTGTTGGCCTTTCCGCCGACAATAACCATGGCCCAAATAATAAATGTCTCTAATGGTAAAAATTGGTTCGGGCTTACAAAGCCGTAGTAATGAGCCCAAAGGCATCCGGCTAAACCTCCAAAACTGCCTCCTATAGCCATTACCTTCATGCGAAATCTTTTTACATCTTTCCCCAGGGCCAGTGGGAGATTATCTCCCTCCCTGATACTCTTTATTACCTTCCCAAAAGGAGATTGGGTAAGGGTATTTATGACTATGTATGTTGCAAGCAGGCAAACAAGAACAATTGCCAAATAAAAGAAGGGGTATGTATAGGCTGAAAAGAGTGATCGAAGGGGCTGTGGGATACCCCCAATGCCAAAGGAGCCACCTTGGTAAGGCCCTCCACCCACAACCCAATCTTCATTTAAAAAGAAGAGCCGAACAATTTCTGCTGCGGCAAGTGTGACAATAGCCCAGTAATCTTCTTTGAGGTTGGCTGCGGGTATAGATATAACATACCCAAAAAAACCGGCTATTACCATTCCTCCCAACAGACCGAAAATAAATGGCATTTTAAATACTAATACAACGATAGTCGATATATATGCGCCCAAGCAAAAAAAAGCTACATGTCCAAAATTGGCCAAGCCGGTAAAACCATACTGGAGGTTAAGGCTTAGACTCAAGATGCCATAGATCCCCATCATTATGGCCAGATAGACTAAAAAGTTAACAAGACCCATCAGCCCTCCTTTTTCTTTCCCAAAATCCCTCTCGGTCTTATAAGCAACACTAAAATCAGGATGATAAAGCTGATAGCTGGCTTATACCCAGTCGGAATAAGTAATTCTTTAGAGAAATTTAGAATTCCCCCTAAATTTATTATGTTCCCAAAATTGATATATAGCCCAAAGTTTTCAGCAAAACCGAGTACCAGAGCACCAAGCATCGCCCCATAGGGATTCCCTATGCCCCCCATTATAGTGGCGCAAAATACTGGAACAATAATAGCAAAACCCATATAAGGAAGTATATAGGTTTCCAGTCCTATCAGGATACCTCCTATGGAGGCAAAGGCAATAGCTATGAACCAAACCCAGGTGATAATTTTTTCGGTGGCAATACCACTGGCTTGAGCTAATTCAGGATTGTCGGAGGAGGCACGCATGGCCTTGCCTAATCTGGTATGATGAAGCAATAGATGAAAGGCGAACATAGCAGATAATCCAATAATAATAATCCAGATCTGGAGAGGCGTAATTCGAAAGTATTCGGTAATGATCGGTGTTTGTAAAGGTACTGAGTAATTTTGGGCATCAGCTCCCCATATAGCTCTTATCGAGTTTCTCAAGGCAATGGCTAATCCCAGTGATGTTACCATTATAATGATACCACTCGAGCTTCTCATTTTTTTAAACACCGCCCTATCAATCAATATCGAAAAGGCTCCAGTTACAAAAGATGCTATTATCACAGCAGGTATAATATGCAATCCTAAGGTAACGTTTAAAAAAAAGGCCAGATAGACCCCGACCACGGCAAATTCCGTATGGGCAAAATTTGCAAATTTCAATATATCGTAGACTATGGTCAGTCCCAGACTTAAAAGGGTCAGCTCGGAGGCCCTGACAATGCTATTAATCACTACCTGTGTAACAGTCATAAAGACTTTCTAATATTGGTGTTTTTTTAGTTATCCTATGTCAGGCACTTGGTAATAATACCATTAGCAGATCAAAAAGGTATCATTACATAGTCAGCAAAATTCATTATACCTATCAAAAATCAGAAAAGAATGTCAAAAATATTTTAACCTTTAGAAATTAGCATACAATTGCCTCCTGATTATAGAAAATTCTCCTTTATCTAAGAAAACATATCTGAACGAATACCTGTTGACACGCTAAAGCATCTCTGTATAGTTATATTACTAGTGGGAATTTCACGATATTTACCTAAGAAATCATACTTTTAAGAAAGGTTAGGCAGTGAAAACACAGAAATTGCTTTATTTATCCAAAAAGGATGTTGAAAAAGTAGATCTCCCTATGGAGGAGATTATAGAGGCACTGGATGAGGCCTTCAAGGAAAAAGGCCGTGGCGAGATAGAGATGCCGCCTAAACCAGGGATTCACACGCAGCCCGATGCATTCATTCATGCGATGCCGGCCTATATTCCCTCTATGGGTTCAGCAGGCATTAAATGGGTCAGTGGATATCCTGAAAATTATAAGAAAAATTTACCCTATATCAACGGATTGCTTATTCTCAATGACCCTAACACAGGCGTTCCTTTATCTGTGATGGACTGCATCTGGATTACAGCCATGCGAACTGGTGCTGCAACTGCTGTAGCGGCAAAATATATGGCAAATATGGACTCTCACACAGCAGGAATCCTTGGGTGTGGAGTTCAGGGAAGAACGAACTTGAAAGCCCTCAAGATTACGATACCTGGGCTTAAAGATGTTAAGGCCTATGATATTTCAAGTGATGCAGTCAACAGATATGCCGAAGAAATGAGGAAAGACACAGGACTGAATGTACGTATTGTAGAAACTCCTGAAGAGGCAGTCCATGATTCCGGTATTATTGTTACAGCAGGCCCTATTCTTAAAGAACCACATCCTGTCATTGAAGATGACTGGGTCAAGCCAGGTGTTTTTGCCTCTCCAGTAGACTTTGATTCCTATTGGAAAAAGTCCGCATTTGATAATTGCGACAAATTTGTCACGGATGATAAGGAACAGTGTCTCTATTATAAATCCCTTGGATATTTTCAGCATATACCTGAAATTTACGCAGATCTTGGCGAAATCGCCGCAGGTATAAAGCCGGCAAGGGAGAATAAAAATGAAAAAATCATCTGTGCAAATCTTGGTCTCGCCATGGATGATATGGCAACAGCTATTAAAATTTATAAAAAGGCAGTGGATAATAATATCGGTACATGGCTGGACCTCTAATGCACTAAATTTGTTTTTAATTCGTAATTCAGACCATTCTCTTCATAGAATGCATATCCCAAGAAATTCTTCATAACATGTAAACATTTCTGCTATCTGCTATCTTAATAATCCTATTATTTTCAAGAATATTCTTTACAAAATGAAAAAAATATAGTAATGGTTAAACCATTCTAATAGAAGGAGTAATATTATGTTCCGAGAGGCAAAACAAAACAGAATATTTCAGGACGTGGTTGATCAGATTCAGGAGGCAATCCTTCAGGGCAAACTTAAGGCCGGAAGCAAATTGCCCCCTGAGCGGGAGTTGATACATACATTCAAGACCAGCAGAGGGACTCTTCGAGAGGCATTACGGGTCCTCGAGCAAAAAGGCCTGATTTCAATTAAGACTGGTGTGAGTGGGGGGTCTTTTGTGAATGCCTTGACCACACACCAGGTTAGTGAGAGCTTGGATCTGCTGATACGGTATGAAAGGGTTTCCCTGAGGGATCTTGCCGAATTTCGGGAGGGTGTGGAAGGGATTGTTGCAGGTCTTGCTGTAGAGAGGGTCAAAAGTAAAGATATCCAGTACCTAAAAAAGCTTTTGGCAGATGCAAAGACCTACCTTGACAAAGGTGCCCCAGGCTGGGATGAGTTTATTCGGTTAGATAACCAGCTGCATATGGCCTTGGCTCACATCGCCGGAAATCCCATATACAAATGGGTTCTCAGGACGATTTACAATAACATACATCGCTATTTTGATCGGTATCTACCCAGGGAAGAAAGGCTCCTGCAAGAAAACTATCAAGATCTTTGTGAAATCGTGGAGGCTGTAGAACAGAGACAGGCAGCCAGAGCACATTTACTGGTACAAAATCACGTGTATCGATTCAACCGATTAATGGAGGAAAGGGAACAAGAAGATAGGAATTAAGGGATTTAGGAATTGAGGGATTAATGTGAAAAATTGCTTCAGCCTGCACCGTATTGAATTGGGAATTCCTTAATTCGCAATTTCTCAATTATCTTTTAGGTATAAGGAGAATGATCTAATAATGATAGAGTGGAGGATTAAGAAGCATCCTATTCTAAGTATTCCTAAAAGAAAAAAGATTAGTTTTTATTGGAACAATCAGAAATTACAGGCCTATAAAGGCGAGGTGATTTCATCTGCCCTCTTTGCCAATGGGATCCACGTGTTCGGCCATCATCCAAAAGATAACTCTGCGCAGGGAATATTCTGCGCCAATGGCCAGTGTGCCCAGTGTATGGTGGTTGCCAATGGGGTTCCAGTAAAATCCTGTATGACAAAGGTGAAAGAAAATATGATTGTGGAAAGCGTTGAGAGTTTGCCAACCTTGCCAAAAACTATAGAAAATTTTCAGTTTTCACGTATTAAAGAGATCGACACATATGTTCTGATAATCGGTGGAGGTCCTGCTGGTCTTTCAGCAGCCCTACAATTAGGTGAAAGAGGGATTGAAACCCTCATTGTTGATGATAAAGATCGGTTAGGAGGAAAACTGGTTCTTCAGACCCATAAGTTTTTCGGTTCAATTGATGATTGTTATGCGGGAACCAGGGGAATAGATATTGCAAAAATTCTGGAAGACAATATTCGAACCTACTCCTGTGTGAAGGTATGGCTCAACAGCACTGCAATGTACGTGTTTAGCGATAAAAAGGTGGGGATAGTTACCAATAGCAGCCAATATAGAATAGTCAATCCGAAGATTGTGTTAAATGCTACAGGCGCAAGGGAGAGATCTATTATATTTCCTGGAAATACCTTGCCCGGTGTTTATGGCGCTGGAGCCTTTCAAACATTGGTTAACAGGGATCTTGTTAAGCCTGCCAAAAGGTTATTTGTAGTGGGTGGTGGAAATGTAGGATTGATCGCTGCATATCATGCTTTGCAGGCAGGCATAGATGTCATCGGAGTAGTGGAGGCGTTACCTCAATGTAGTGGTTACAAGGTTCATGCAGACAAAATCAAAAGATTAGGCGTGCCAATATATACCAGGCATACAATTATGAGCGCTAACGGAAAGGAACATGTAGAGTCAGTAACAGTTGGCAAAATAGATAATAATTTTAAAGCAATAGCTGATACAGAAAGAACCTATGAATGCGATACGGTTTTAATTGCGGTAGGGCTAAATCCCGTGAATGAATTCTATGAGGAAGCTAAACAGGCAGGAATGAAGGATTTTACAGCCGGTGATGCAAAGGAAATCGCTGAGGCATCGTCTGCGATGTTTAATGGGAAAATAGCCGGTTTAGAGATTTCTCGCGAGCTTGGCATAGCGGATGTGCCAATTCCACGAGATTGGTATCAAAAGGCAAATATCCTCAACAGCCCACCTGGTCCTATTGCCACACCCGATTATGATTCCATTCCAGAGGAAGGTATAACTCCGGTCTTCCATTGCACACAGGAAATTCCCTGTAACCCGTGTGTGTCTGTGTGTCCGAAAGGGGTAATTTCTATACCCGGTGATTCACTTTTGGGAAAACCCCAGATTGCGAAACATGAATGTATCGGGTGCAACAAATGTGTCTTTATCTGTCCAGGCCTTGCAATATCATTGGCAGACTATCGCGATGATCCGAACAACCCCGTGGTCTCTCTTGCCTATGAGGTCTACAACTATGAATATAAAAAGGGAGACCAAGTGTTATTAACCGATTATGAGGGCAATTCCCTTCAAGAGGCAGTTGTTATTGACACAGTACTCAATAAGGCCTCAAAAAAGACCCAGATTATAAAGGTTCGAGTTCCAAAACAGATCGCCAAACGAGTTGCAGGATTCAAGATTCAAAGGGATGAAGCTACGCTACCGAAAGGCAAGCCCACTGTTGATAGAATTCCTGATGATGCCATTGTGTGCAGGTGTGAGAGGGTGACCGCTGGAGAGATTCGCAAATGGATTCGGAAGGGCGTAAGGGATTTGAATCAAATTAAGGCCATTACGAGAGCTGGCATGGGGGCGTGTGGATCTAAGACATGTGGAGATTTGATCTTGCAATTATTTAAGGACGAAGGGGTGCCTGCAGAAGATATTACATTGCATACAATACGACCGCTTTTTATCGAAGCACCTCTCGGTGCGTTCTCCAATGTCTCCTATAGGGGTAGCCGTGAATAAATCATATGATCTGATTGTGATTGGTGCAGGATCAATTGGCGTTCCTGTAGCCATGCAGTTTGCGAAAAAAGGGCAATCTGTATTGGTTATAGACTCCCTTTCCTCGCCAGGGCAAGGAGAGGATAAAAAGGCAATCGGAGGTATCCGGGCAAGCCATTCAGATAAGGGAAAGATATTGGTCTGCCAAAGGAGCATAGACATTTTTTCTCACTGGAAAGATAACTATGGAGATGATATTCAATGGCAGAGCAATGGGTATTCATTCCCCGCTTACACAGAAGATCATGAAAATCTTTTAAAAAACCTAATGAGGATTCAACATAATTTTGGTCTGAATATTAAATGGCTCTCTCCTGAAGAATATAGGGCCATAAATCCAGGAATCAACATGGAAGGATTGAGGGGCAGTACCTATTCTCCAGGAGATGGCTCTGCATCACCACTGCTTTTTACCCAAGCTTGTTACTTTAAGGCCTTGGAGTATGGCGCTGAATTCAGATTTAATGAAACAGTTGTTGGCTTTGATATTGAAAAAAATAGAATTATTGTAGTAAAGACGAATAAAGGCGAATATCACTCGGCCAATGTGTTAAATGCTGCTGGTGCCTATGCAAAAGAGGTCTCTCAAATGGCTGGAATTGATATTCCAGTAAAACCAGATTCTCATGAGGCGGGAATCTCTGAACCGGTAAAGCCATTTATGGGACCAATGGTTGTGGATATGCGGGAGGAATCTGGGTCAAAAAATTTTTACTTTTACCAGAACACCGAGGGCCAGGTGGTTTTTTGCTTGACTCCTGATCCACCAATTTGGGGTGTAGACACTCGTGCCACCTCCATATTTTTGCCAATGATTGCCAGAAGGCTGATTAAGATAATGCCCATGCTTGCAAATCTTAAAGTTCGACGTACCTGGAGGGGACAATATCCCATGACACCTGATGGCTTTCCGATCGTGGGAAAGATGAAGGAACTAGATAATTTATACAAGGCTGTTGGCATGTGCGGTCAGGGTTTTATGCTCGGGCCTGGTATGGCAGAATTACTCTACAGGTTGATAACTGGAGAGCATAATATAGATGATCCGGAAATCCTGGAAAATTTTGATCCGTATCGTGAATTTAAGGAACAAGAGATATTTAAATAAGTCGTATCTGCTAACTAATTGAAAATTGTCAACTAACAGCAATTGACACTGGCGCTTCAATTCAGCGTTTTTCATGAAATAAACGTGACGTTGAGCATGGGGATGTCTTTTTTGCTTTATGCCCTTGAAACAAGGTCCCGTGCTGGGCCCAGATAATCGGGATTTATTGCACCTTGACAATACTATTATAAGCTCCGCCTATCAAATCCCGATTATCAGGGCTACTTTTGTGCATTTATGAGGGCATAACAAAAAAAGACATCTTCATGCTCTATTCCATATTTAGTTTCTTGGGAGAGGACCTATGAAAAATGTTTATGATATCGTGGTAATCGGTGGAGGAGTCATTGGCTCAAGCATCTCCTATAACTTGCTCAACGACGGATTCGATGGCGACATTCTGGTCATTGAGAAAGACCCCACGTATGAGTTTGCATCCAGCACCCTGAGTGCTGGTGGTGTGAGAGAACAATTCAGCCTTCCTGAAAATATTAAAATATCTCAATATGGTATAGATATATTCGAAAATTTTGATGAAATAATGGAAATTAATGGAGATTCGGCTCACGCAGAATTCAAACAGCGAGGGTATCTCTTTCTTGCAGATGAAACAAATTTGCCGACAATCAAAAAGAATTATAAGACACAGAAGGATCTGGGAGCGCATGTATCGTTACTTTCCATTGATGAAATCAAAAAATTAATTCCCCATATAAATACTGATAATCTGGTGAGTGGTTGCTTTGGTTCTCGAGACGGATACCTTGACCCTTACGGAATTTTACAGGGATATGTAAAGAAGGGGAAAAACCTTGGCATAGACTATCTCTACGAAGAGGTAACAGAGATTGATGTAAAAGGGGAGAGAATTGAATGTGTCATCACCGATAAGGGTACACACATACAATGTAGGATTGTTGTCAATGCTGCCGGACCGTATGCAGCTGTTGTCGGAAAAATGGCAGGCATAGATTTGCCAGTGGACCCTGTACGAAAGATGGCGTTTGTATTTGATCCTCAAATCAAATTTGATTATGATTTACCACTTGTAGTTGACACAGACGGATTACTGTATTTTCGCCATGAACCTGGTAAAACCATTTTAACAGGTAGATCAATCCCTGATGAGCAACCTGGCTTTAATTTTGAATGGGACAGAGATTATTACATGGATGTTGTCTGGCCTCAAGTGGCTAAAAGAGTTCCTCCATTCGATACCGCCAAATTAATCAGGGGCTGGGCAGGGCTCTATGCCATGAATAAAGCAGATGGGAATGCAATTATTGGTCATCTTGGTGATGTTCAAGGGTTTTATGGCGCAGTGGGCTTTAGTGGTCATGGTCTGCAGCAGTCTCCGGCAATAGGAAAGTGTATGTCAGAGTTAATCCAGTTCGGAAAATATCAAACAATTGATCTATCGTGCTTTTCTTTCGATCGTTTTAAAACAGGAAAACTTGTTTTTGAAGAGGAAATGGTATAGAGATCTAATTTTTATTCTATAGGGAAAAATTGAAAAGATTTAGCTAATCACTAATATCCTACATTAAATCAGGAGGTTTTAGGATGGATCATGGGTCCCTTGGAAAGGATAATACCAGCGAGATAAAACAAATTGACTACCCAATCAGTCCAATTGAAAGGGGCTATAACAATAAAACATTATACATCGATATCTCTAATAATAAAATCTTGAGCAAACCAGTCACAGATGAAATGAAAAGGATATTTACCGGAGGTCGAGGATTTGTTTATGGCTATTATGGAACGCCATTACAGAAAAAACCAAATGGAACGATCCAGATAACGAAATATGTATAGCCTGCGGTCCATTAGGCGGAACTACACTTTATCCAGGCAGTGGCAAGAGTATTGTAATTACCATATCACCGCTCACACAGTCTGTTATGGATTCCAATGTGGGCGGATATTTTGGTCCGTATCTAAAATTTGCAGGCTGGGATGCGATGGAGATCCAAGGTAAGGCTGACAACGACATCATTATAATTATAGACGGCGATAGGGGCATAGTAAGGATAGTGGATGCAGAAGGGTTTCCAAAAGATTCACACCTACTCGGTGCAGCACTTGCTGATAGGTATAGCGAGGGAAACCTGAGGGCCATTTCAACAGTGTCTGCGGGTTCCGGGGCAGAACATACCCTAATGGGTTGTCTTAACTTTTCCTGGTATGACAACATTCGTAAAACCTATCGTTATAAACAGGCAGGCCGAGGAGGTACTGGCACTGTTTTTCGGGATAAAAATATTAGGGCCATAGTGACCAAGTTCTCCAAAATGGTATCAGATATAAACCACCCTGCTGACTTCGAAAGGTTAAAGAAAGGGGGACGGATATACACCAAAGAGATCAGAACCCTTGATCCCAAACAAAACGAGATGGCGAAGGTAGGAACGACCCATCTGATCAATATCATGAATGACTACGACCTTCTTCCCACCACTAACTTTCGATTTGGGAGCCATCCGGATGCACTAAACCTTGGTAAAGAGGCATACCGCAAAAAGTTCCACCCCGGGTTCGATGGTTGCTGGTTTGGGTGTTCGGTGGCCTGTTCTCATGGAGTCAAGGATTTCACCCTTAAAACTGGTCCCTACAAAGGGCAATCAGTGTGGGTAGACGGCCCAGAATATGAAACAATAGCGGGGTGTGGCGCAAACTGGGGGATATTCGATCCAGATTTTGTCATAGAGGCAAATTTTTATTGCGACACCTACGGCTTAGACACCATCTCTGTCGCAACTGCAACGGCATTTACCATGGAATGTTATGAGATGGGACTCATAAATAAAACTGTCACCGGGGGATTAGACCTTCGTTTTGGCAACAAGGATACCTCTCTAGAAATAATCCACCAAATGGCTAAAGGAGAGGGTTTCGGTGCCACAATAGGCCAGGGTGTGAGGAGGATGAAAGAAATATTTGCGAGGGAATATGGCGCTGACCCCACTATTATGAGGGACATAGGAATGGAGTCCAAGGGCCTGGAGGTTTCAGAATACATGACAAAAGAGTCACTTGCACAACAGGGTGGATATGGTCTTACCCTAAAGGGGCCACAGCATGATGAGGCATGGCTCATATTTCTGGATATGGTAAATAATTTCATGCCTACCTTTGAGCAAAAGGCCGAGGCCCTTTGGTGGTTTCCTATGTGGCGGACCTGGTTTGGCCTTAATGGCCTGTGCAAGCTTCCCTGGAACGATATTGTTCCTGAGGATAACAAGGGGACGCCAGATCCAGCAAAGGTTATGAAGCACGTTCAGTGGTATGCTGAATATTTTTCTGCTGTTACAGGAGTAGATGCGAAACCTGACGATTTGATAAGGATGAGTGAGAGGGTTTACAACTTTCAGAGAATATTCAATCTAAGGCAGGGTTTCGGAACGCGTGAGCACGATACCCTCCCCTACAGGGCAATGGGGCCTGTCACCGTGGAGGAGTATGAATCCCGACAGAAAAGGTATGACGAGCAACTCAAGGAATTTGGCATCCTTGATCCAGAAGGTAAAAGCACTGAGGAGAAGCTTAAGGCCCTGAGGGATTACAGGGAGGACCGCTACGAAAAGCTCAAGGAT